>Ga0163144_10022357_pt1 | contig 12532 bp, 10 predicted proteins | sample OliLak19BULKMAT1_FD_123175 | JGI IMG/M metagenome (GOLD analysis project Ga0163144, IMG submission 123175) | Freshwater microbial mat bacterial communities from Lake Vanda, McMurdo Dry Valleys, Antarctica - Oligotrophic Lake LV.19.BULKMAT1 | ecosystem: Environmental > Aquatic > Freshwater >... | reverse complement strand
TTACCTCACTCGAACGCAAACGAAAAGTTCCCATTCGTGGCGCCGATATGGACCCGTTTGACTTCGCTGCCGTTCGCGAGCCGTTGGAGGAATTCGCGCCCGATTTCCGGGAGGAGTGTATTGGTCACGAGTGCGTCGACCATACGCGCACCGCGTTCCAGCTCGGTGCAGCGTTGGGCGATGAGTTCCGGGACCGCTTCATCATAGGTGAACGGAACTTTGTGGTTTTCGCTGACGCGTTTCGCGACCCGGGAAAGGTTGAGCTGAATGATCCGCTGCAGGACATCTTTGCTGATCGGATAGTAGGGCACGACCACCAGCCGGTTAAGGAGCGCGTCGGGGAAAACCTTGGTCAGCGGCGTGCGCATGGCTTTCTCGAGCCCTTCGGCGGACGGCATCAGGTCGGGGTCTTTGCAGAGGTTAATCACCACATCCTGGGCCGCGTTGCTGGTAAGGATGATGATGGTGTTCTTAAAGTCGATATAGCGACCCTCCGCGTCTTCCATCCAGCCCTTGTCGAACACTTGGAAGAATATCTCGTGAACGTCGGAGTGGGCTTTCTCCACTTCGTCCAGCAGGACCACACTATAGGGGCGACGCCGGACTGCCTCGGTGAGAATGCCGCCTTCACCATAGCCGACATAACCGGGAGGAGAGCCTTTGAGCGTACTGACGGTGTGGGCCTCCTGAAACTCGCTCATGTTGATCGAGATCATGTTCTGCTCACCGCCGTAGAGGGATTCGGCGAGGGCAAGGGCGGATTCGGTTTTTCCCGTACCGCTGGGCCCGACCAACATGAAAACGCCGATCGGCCGGTTGGGATTATCGATGCGGGCGCGGCTGGTCTGGACGCGGCGGGCGATGGTGTCCAAGGCATGGCGCTGGCCGATCACGCGTTTTTCGAGGTGATCTGCCAGGTTGAGCACCTGTTGAATTTCGTTTTTCACCATGCGCCCAACGGGGATGCCGGTCCAGTCGGCCACTACGCTGGCGATGGCCTGTTGATCGACGCTGGGGAAAATCAGCGGGGTCTCGCCTTGGAACTGGGCGAGTTTAATTTGGAGATCCTTCAACTCCTTCAGGAGTTGATCGCGTTGTTCCGGCGTCAGCGCGTCCTTGGGATCGGCCGGCTTCATCTCGTTCGGCTTGCCCTCGATGGTAGACCCGGCGGCGCGGAGGCGGGCGCGAAGTTCGAGCGTCTGGGTGACGAGCTCTTTTTCTTCGTTCCAATGAGCTTCCAATTCCGTGAGGGCAGACTGTTCCTTGGCGAGCTTCTCATTGAGTTCGGCCAAGCGGGAGCCGTGCGCGACGCCGACGGCGGTTTCGCGTTCGAGGATTCCCTTCTCCGTCGTCAGGCCTTGGATTCGGCGGCGGGCATCATCGACTTCCGCGGGTACCGCGTGCTGGCTGACTGCGACCCGGGCACACGAGGTGTCGATGAGGCTAACGGCCTTATCGGGGAGCTGACGCGCGGTAATATAGCGATGACTCAGCCGGACTGCGGCTTCGATCGCTTCATCCAGAATCTGAACCTTGTGATGTTTTTCGAAGGCGCTGACGACGCCACGCATCATCAGAATACATTTCGTCTCGTCGGGCTCCTCGACTTTTACGGTTTGGAAGCGACGCGTGAGAGCCGGATCCTTTTCGATGTGTTTCTTATATTCATCCCAGGTCGTGGCCGCAATGGTCCGAAGCGTGCCCCGAGCGAGGGCCGGCTTCAGGAGATTCGCGGCATCGCCCGTGCCGGCGGCGCCACCCGCGCCGATCAGCGTATGAACTTCGTCGATAAACAGGATGATCGGCTGCGCTGAAGCCTGCACCTCATCGATCACGCTGCGCAGGCGTTGTTCGAATTCGCCTTTCATGCTGGCGCCGGCTTGGAGCAGGCCAATATCAAGCGTGAGAACGCGGACATCCTTCAACGCCGGAGGAACGTCGCCGGCGACAATTCGTTGTGCGAACCCTTCCACCACGGCGGTTTTGCCGACTCCGGCTTCACCGGTGAGGATGGGATTGTTTTGGCGGCGGCGCATCAACACGTCGATACACTGGCGAATCTCATCGTCGCGACCGACGATCGTATCGATTTCACCTTGGCGGACCTTGGCGGTGAGATCGGTGGTAAAGCGCTTCAACGCTTCCTGTTTTCCCATCTCGGCGGGAGCCATGGCGCCACTGGTTTCGCCGGGAGCCGCTCCGGCGCTCAGACCGGTGCCGTCACTCGCGCCCAGTTCAGTTTCAGGGGATCCGTCGACAATTTTCGAAAAGTTGTCGGTGAGCGTTTCGGCTTTCAGTTTCGCCAGCTCGCGGGAGAGCGTCAGGAATTTGTGTTTCAGTTCACTGTTGAGAAATCCGACAATCAAATGCCCCGTGCGGGCTTGCGCCTCACCGAACATCAGCGTGCTATAAACCCAGGCGCGCTCGATTACGGTGGGAATATCAGGAGAGAAATCGGAAATGGCGGTGGCGCCGCGCGGCAATCGGTCGAGGGCCGCAATCAAGTCGGCGGCCAGACGCGATCCGTCGAGTTCGAAGTGTTTAAATATGCGATGCACATCCGTGTCCTGGTTCTGCAGCAGCTGGTGCAGCCAGTGAGCGGTTTCAACATAAGGGTTGCCGCGCATCTTGCAGAAGATCGTCGCCCCCTCGATGGACTTGTAACCGATGCTATTTAGTTTTCCAAAAAGTGTGGTGCGCTTGATTTCGGCCATGGGGAAGTTGAAGTGGATTGCTCGCCCTGATAATGGGAGACGGATCAGTTGTTCCGCGGGGTGAATATCAAGTCGGTCGCGTCATGGGAAAACGGTAGGCTCGAGAGCCACGTCGTCCAGCCTAGACGTCCATACTGCCCGAGCTGCGTGGCTGGAACTTCGGCGGCCTTCAGCGTCAGCTGCACGTCCCAGAAATAGTGATCGCCGCAGTAATTGCGCACCCAACAACGCAAGCGTTCGAAGCTGGTGCCGCCCGGAAGCATGCGCTCATATTCATCGCGAGTTTTCGCGGCGATGCGGATGCGGAAGCTAAGCTGACAATCGTAGAATTGTGAGCCAATCACGGCGTTCACCCCCAACCGCCCGGTCTCCGGACTTTCGCCCAGTCGACACAGGCTGTCGGGCGGCAGATCGAGATAGCGGCCGACGAAGGTTTGCACCTCCGTTTTCATCTTCAGGTATTCCGCCAGAATAACCTCGAGCCCTTCTGCGTTGCGGGTGCCGCTGGAAAGCCGGCCGGCAAAATAAAGTTTCGCATGGTCAGGGACCGAGTCCCGGCCTTGCGTTGACCTCATGCCCATCCCGAAAAGGCTGCCAATAAACGTCGCGAAGCGCTGATCGTCGGGGCGATCCAGATCGACGGCCTTTTGATTTACCGCCCACGCCCGGTAAAAGAAGGAGGCGAGCCGATGGTTGAAGACGTTGAAGAACGCCGCCAAAGTGGGATCGTTGTGGTGCAGGATCCGCGCTTGGGCGTAGTCGGTCAGATGCGGCGGCAACGGCGCATTCGGGCCCGTCAGGCCGAAGAAGCGCAGGAACAGCGTGGGCGCCGAGCCATCCTTGGGCTCGTGGAACGACTCGATCGTGGAGGAGGCAAACGCGAGGGAGGGATTTTGGCGGAATCGAACGGCATCCTGACTGGGCGACAACGCGGTGCCCACTCGCGGCAAATCCGTTCGACGATTCTCCAGCAGCCGGACCGCTCGAAAAAAATCGAACGCGAACGGATTCATTTCCAGGTTGGAGCCTAGAGTAGGTTGCGTTTTCCCATCTGGGCCGGCCATCGCATGATCTCCCCGCGTTGTTGGGTACGAATAACGGTTTCGGTGAACGAATTCAAGGAAACGTACTTCGCGAAGAATTGTTCCAGCACCGCCCCCAGGATGAACACTCCGGTTCCTTCGAACGCATGTTCATCGAAGGTGAGCGTAATTTCCAGCCCCCGGGCGAAGGCAATGGGGCCCGGGGTCTTGACGCGGCGCACCACGGCCTTCGACTCGATCTTCAACAAGCCTTCGATCTGGCGCAGCGTCTGCCGGTCATTGCTGTCCGCGTACAAACGCAGCATTTCGCGAAACGTGACCGCACCGTCGTGTTCGTTGGAGTCGACCAACGAGAGATAATTCAGGGAAAGATGGCTGATCAACCGCCAGGAGAACCGTCCTTCCGCGAGCGAGGGCCGCGGCAGGGTGGGGCTACTCAGGCAGCGGATGGACGCGACGGGTGCGCTCACATCCATCGTGAAATCAGAGCGGCCAATTCCGACCGCGAGTTGGATCGGCAAATGACGATTGGTGCAGAGCGCCTTGATCCCGAGTTGACGCAAGTCGGGTCGGTAAGGGGCTGACTGGCTGTCGACGAGTGACAGGTAAACTTCCGTTCCGGCGTACGAGGAGCGGCCGCCGTACTGCTTTTCCTTGGACGTCAGCGTGCGGGGAATGCGATTAACCGTATAAAAGCCGCCACTGCGCGGATCGGCGTCGCGGGCCAGATAAAACGGGTGGAACGCCTGCTCCTCACCCGAGAGAGCCCCGTATCCGGTCACCGACTCAATCTCGAAAATCTCAAAATCCAGCGGGCGGTTGCGGTCAGCGATGACCTGGAATTCGGAAAACCGGTCCGAGAGCGTGATCCGGTCAAGATGCTTGGGAAAAAGATTGATGACCGGCGTGCAGAAGAGTTCGAAGCTCGAGGCGTTGACGCGGGTTTCCAGTCGGGTGTCGACCGAGCCGAGCAGGATGACGATGTCCAGCTGCTGGCTCTGGCACTTCTTTAGCCCCTCCCCGAGTTCCTTGCCGCCGAGGCCAAAGAAAAGGTACCGCTGGGGAAACGCGAAATACTCGCGCAGCATCCGGTAGCCCTCGAAGGTACGCGGGCTGGGGGGAAGCAACGCCTCGTCTTCCGAGAAGCCGACGCGTCGAATGCATTCCCGTGGCAGGATGGTCGTGACTTTGCCTCTTTCATTCGGGAACTGGAGGGCGACGCCGGTGCGGGCGGCGAAGATCTGCTCGTAAATCATGGTCGGCAGATCGTCGGCGCCGCGCAGAAAAAACGAGAGCGGATCCAGCGCAATCTCGTGAAAAGGCATCGGCACCGTAGTTTCGAGCCGGATACGGATGGCCGCCTTGCAGCCCGCCTCGGCGGGCAGCTTCAACTCGTCGAGGTCGCGAGTGAAGTATCGGGCTTCCGTGACCTTGATGGGCAGCAACCGGACCGAATGCGCGGTCGTGAAAGTGGACGACGTGCGTTCGCCTTTGCCCAGATTACTGCGCAGAACGGTGCCGCGCGGGACCGGCACGCCCGCGGCGAGCGCGCTGTCATTTGCTTCCGGATCGAACCGGACAATCGCCATGGACGGAATCGGCGACAGATAATGGGGATAAACCGTCTCGAGCAGGGCCTGGGTGAAGCGCGGAAACTCGGCGTCGAGCTTAAGGTGAACGCGCGCGGCGAGAAAGGCGAAGCCTTCCAGCAGGCGTTCGACATAGGGATCGGGGCAGATTTCCTTCGCATCCTTGTCGAGCGCGAGCCGACCGGCGATCTTGGGGAATTCCCGGGCGAACTCCCCGGCCATCTCGCGGAGATGCAAGAGCTCCGTGTTGTAGTGCTCGAGGAGGCGTTCATCCATCGGCTTTGTCCCCAACGGCCACTTGCCCGGTTTCAAGATCCAGCGATGTCCGCAAGAAGAGTTGTTCCGAGATGGGCTCGGCCCAGAGTTCGGCCCGCAGCTCAAATGAAACAATATGCCGGTCCTTTTCCGCCGTGATCTTCAGGCTATGCCGCAAAAATCGCGGTTCGAAGAGATTGAGCGCTTCCTTGAGCTGCCGCTCGAGTTCTTCCATATCCGGTGCGACCAGACCGTAGAGTTGACGCGTGCCGAAACTGAGCACCGACCGGCGAACTTCGGGAAACTCGACTGCCGTGGGATCGTTCGGATCCTTGGCCAACGGCGCGCTCGCGTTGAAGAGCCAGCGCAGATCGCGAATCACGCCTTCCTTGTAGCGTTGAATCGAAATGACCCGTTGCGCCCGGCTTTCTTCTGGGTTGGAAGGCTCGTCATCCCGGAGGCGATCCAATAGACAGGGCAGGAACCTCTGGTCGCGATTTACTTCAGCCATGTGACTGGAAAACTAGCCTGCGGGTTCCGGCACCTGCAGGTCGATCACGCCGCACTCCAACAAGGGAATTTCATCGGAATCAGTGGCTAGGATGCGCTGGCCCAGTCCCGTGGTGACACCGCTGGAGCTTTCCGCCCACTCGGTTTTGCGCGCCAGTCGCAGCGCATCGTCGGAGGATTTCTCGGTGTGAACGTAACGCGTGGGAATGTGCCCGGAAGCTTCCCCGCCGTTGGCCCAAACGAACTGGGCGGGAATCCAAACGAAGTCCCGCAAATCGGTTGGCTTCTCCACGTGCATGCGGCGGATGCGCTGAAACGGCACCCAATAATATTTCCCCTCAAGGATCACCTCGAGCAATGGCCCCAGACGCGGATCCGCGTCCGCGATCCATTCGAAGGGCTTTTCATTGATCGTGCCGGGAGTGACCGGCGCGGCTTCGAAGGCTCGGCCGCGGAGATCGGCCGCCGCGGCAGCCTGGCCCTTGGCCATCAATTCATTCGCTTTGACGAGCCAAACCATCCATTCTTCCGGCTGGCCGAAAATCAGCGGCGTCCGCTGGCCCGCGAAGATATCTCCGCGCAGCACTTCACAGCGGATGACCGGCTCAAAGATGCGCGCCAGCATCGCGGCATCGCTCGACATCCCCGCGAGCACCTGGAGCTGCGTGAGTGCGCGGTCCCACTTTCCCATTACCACGAGCAGCTGAAACAAGAACAGACGGAGCTTTTCCTCGCCGGGATGGGCGCGAATTTCCTCCTGTAGAAGCGATAAAGACTCGCTCAAGCGACCAGCTCGAGCGAGATCTGTTGCGGTCATTGGACGCTGACGCGGATGGCTTAGACTTTGATGTTCGCCGCGACATCCCACGCCATCTGGAAGTGGTCGCCCTTGGTGCCCTTCTCGGTCTGAGTGTCGTACTCAACCTTCACTTTTTCAAAATTGAGGGCGATATTTTCGGTCAAGCGGTCTTCGCCGCCGGAGCCCCCAGTGCTGACAGAGGAGACCAGGATATTGGTGAGGGTGATTTTGATGTAGGGAAGCACCTTTTCACCGGCTTTTTGGATCGTGAGGATTGCAGACGGGATGTGCTTGCCGTTGCAGCACGCGAGCATCAAGTCCGCGGATCCGGAATCGAAATACTTCGTGATGCTCAGGTCTTGCACGTTGACCTTGCCCGCGCCGCCGCCGCCGCCGGAGTGCATCGTACCCGATTGTGATAATCCCCACGACCACGCGAGCACATCGATTTCGTCTTTGTGCCCCGTGCCCTTTGACTCGCCCTTAATTCCCTCGATTTTTAAAAACATGTCGACGGCCATATGGATCCTTTATTTGTAGCTGAATTGCGTCTGGTTTGGTTTTCCTGAAGAAGAAGGCTCACCCGGATCCTGCTCGACGCCCGCAGGCTCCGGGTGAACCGAAACTGGTTTAAGCTTATCCGCCAGCGGCTTTGACCGAAGGGAGCTTGGAGACCAACGCCAACGAAACAGTCAGGCCCTCGAGTTGATAATGCGGGCGAAGGAAAAATCTGGATTTATAATAGCCCGGGGCCCCCTTGACCTCTTCAACAATGACTTCAGCACTGGCGAGCGGACGTTCCGCTTTTTCCCGCTCGGACGCATTTGGACTGGCGGTGCAATAGTTTTTGATCCAGTCGTTCAGCCAGCGCTCCATATCAGCCCGCTCCTTGAACGATCCCAGCTTGTCCCGCACCATCGTCTTGAGGAAGTGGGCGAAACGGCACGTGGCGAAGAGATAAGGCAGGCGAGCCGCCAGCGCAGCGTTCGCCGTCGCATCCGCATCATCATAGACCGCGGGTTTATGGAGCGATTGGGCACCCACAAAGACTCCGTAGTCGGTGTTTTTCCAGTGCGAGAGCGGCATCAATCCATTCTTCGCCAACTCGGCTTCGCGACGATCGGTGATTGCGATTTCGGTGGGGCATTTCATGTCGACGCCACCATCATCGGTGGGGAACGTGTGACACGGAAGGCCCTCTACCATTCCGCCGCTTTCAACGCCGCGGATGCAGGCACACCAGCCGTAGTTCTTAAATGAGCGGGTGATGTTGACGCCCATGGTATAGGCGGAATTCGACCAAACGTATTTGTTGTGGTCGGCGCCGTCGGTGTCCTCTTCAAACGCGAAATCCTCGACGGGCGAGGTCTTGGCGCCCCACGGAATCCGCGACAGGAAGCGTGGCATGGTCAGCGCGAGATATTTCGAGTCTTCGGAGTCGCGCAACGAACGCCATGCGGCATATTCCGGCGTGCCAAAGATCTTCGTGAGGTCGCGGGGATCACTCAGTTCGCGCCACGACTCCATGTTCATCAGGGTCGGACCGGCGGCCGTGATAAATGGCGCATGCGCGGCTGAGGCGATCTGCGCCATGCCGGCGAGGATCTCAACGTCCGATGCGGAGTGGTCAAATTGGTAGTCGCCGATGATGGCGCCGTAGGGCGTGCCGCCCGGCATGCCAAACTCGTCCTCGTATAGCTTTTTGAACAGGGGGCTTTGATCCCACGCGGTGCCTTTATACTTCTTGATCGTTTTGCCCAGGTCCTTCTTCGAAATATTGATCACCCGGATCTTCAGCATCTCGTCGGTCTCGGTGTTGTTCACCAGATGGTGCAACCCGCGCCAGGCGCCTTCCAAGGCTTTGAAATCCTCGTGATGGATGATGAGGTTGATCTGCTCTGAAAGCTTGCGATCAAGCTCAGCGATCATCGCCTCGATCGACTTGATGGCGTCGTCAGAAACGAGCGTCGACGCGGACAGTGCCTGCTGCGCCAACGTGGCGACAGCGAGTTGCACGGCACTGCGTGCCTCGGTGGTCTTCGGTTTGAACTCCTTGTTCAGGAGGTTCTCGAATTCGGAGACTTCCGTCGTGGGCGCAGCGCTGGCGCCCGGGGAAAGTTTGGTATCAGCCATGGCAGGTGGGAGACGGCAGGATTAAGGAGTGAGCTTGGACGTGGAAGAGACGGCCTGCAGCAGGGCAGGGTCCTTCAGGAGCTTGGCGACGAGTTCCTCGGCTCCGCTCTTGCCATCCATGTAGGTGAGAAGATTCGAGAGTTGCGTGCGAGCGGTGAGCAGCTTGTTGAGCGAGTCGACTTTGCGGGCGACGGCTGCGGGCGAGAAGTCGTCCATGCTTTCGAACGTCATTTCCACCGCGACGTTGCCCTCGCCCGTCAGGGTATTTGGAACCTGGAAGGCCACGCGTGGCTTGGTCGCCTTCATCCGGTCATCGAAATTATCGACGTCGATCTCCAGGAATTTGCGATCGGCAACGGGAGCCAGTGGGTCCGCAGGATTGCCTGACAGGTCGGCCATGACGCCCATGACGAAGGGTAATTCGACCTTCTTCTTCGCCCCGTAGAGCTCCATCTCATATTCAATCTGAACGCGGGGAGCACGATTGCGTGCGATGAATTTCTGACTGCTGCTCTTCGCCATTGGGTGCCTTATAGTTGATGGGTGAGTGAGTAATCCCGGTGAAGTCTTATGACTGCGGTCCGACGATGTTGTCCACTTGGTTGATCGAATCTGGGGCTAATTCTTTGAGAATTTCGAGGAAGCTCATTGGCACCATGCGCTCTATACGCCGGATGAGAAGCGGAATCGGGCTCGCCGGCTCATGCTTCGCGTAAAAGGTGCGAATTTGTCCCAGTACTCTCAATACATCTTCGCGGCTGGCAACCGGTCCGGTGCCGGCGGCGGCAGGCGTAGAACCCGTCTCGGCCGGCAAGGCCGAAGCTCCGTCGGTCGAGGTCGCAGCGGCATCTTTTACATAGGGCTGCATGAGCCGTTGTATAGCCTTGAGCGCTTTTTCCAGTTCGGAGAAACTGGGCGCTTGGGCGGAGCCCACCGTGGAGTTCAAAAACCGGCCGATGGCGCGGATCTGCTCCAACGAATCGCTGGCGTGTTGAAAACCGCCTCGCACTTCTTCCGTGGGGGTGTCGCGAAACGCCGCATCCACCTGCGCGGGATCGATGCCGGGTGGCGTGGAGCCGTTTCCGGCCGCGGCTTGGCGCGCTTCCTCCAAGGCTCCGAAAGCAAGTCGGCCAAATTGCCGCGAGTTCGTCAGAGGCACCAGCTGCAACCGTTCGATGAAGCGGAAGGGGTCCCCGTCTTTTCCAATCGGCGCGGCGAGGACCGCGAGCGTGTTCATCCGCTGGAGCGGGTCATTGCTGTCATCGGGATCCAGCTTGGGATGAAGTGGAACCCACTGTTTTTCCAACAACTCGCGCACCACCTTTAAGCCGTCGCGTAAGCCCCCGAGGCCTTTGGTGCAGGTCAGCGCCAATGCGAGGGCCACGGATACTCGAAGATCGCGGGAGCGCTTGAACAGTTCCAGGCAGGTCTGCTCCACTTTGCGCCAATCCGGGGGTTCGGCTTCACCGCCGAACTGGGTGGCTGATTTGCCGAGAATAAGAACATCAAGTTCAAGCAGACTGGTACCCAGGGAAAGATCTTCGCCACAGGGATCGCTGCCCACCAAGGGTGAGGTCAATTCTTCGACGGATATCACGGAAGATAGGGGAGTGGGCGAGGCCACTGGGCAAACGAAGTCGGTGGAAGCAAGGGAAAGCGGCGCGCTACCGGTCTGGAGCGAGTCCCAACTCGAAGAGCGGCTCGTGAAGCTTGAATTCGCAAAGGACTTTGCCGTCAAGAGCATCCCAGCTGCGTTATGCATTTTGGTGAAGTGCAGGCTTGAAGCGATCGTCTCCGCGGTCGCCTGAGCTGCCGGTCACAACACCGACGAACCTGGCAAACCCAGTTGAACCACTGATTTTCACTGATGCCCACTCATGCAAACCGAGTTGCGCGATAGAGGCCGTTCACCCGGTAAGTGAAGGGAAAGTTCTATCCCATCGATCTGGATCTATTTGATCCGTGTTTATTAGTGCCCATCAGTGGTTACTTGAGAGTGAAGATCAGTGGTTAAACGGATTGAGGGTGGATTTTGGGTATGCTCGTTGTTTTGGCGGGCGCAGGTGCAATGAAGGCGGTTGCGGAAACCCGCCCCTACTGCGGGCATCCGAGCCAGCCCGCCCGAAAGCAAAGGCTCGGAACAAACCATCGCGGATAACGCGGATGAAGCGGATGCCCAAGGTGTCGCGGGTCAAAGTCCATATTGGGCATCTTGATTGGATGATTTATCCGCGTCATCCGCGTTATCAGCGGTCAAAGGTTTTGGATGGTGGAGGTGCTATAAGATCCGCCTTTGAATCGACGAGTCTGAATTGGGTTCCTGATTCGGAATCAGTGGTTACTTCTTCCGCGGAATTTAGGAATGAAATCGGATTCGGCGAGGTCGCATCCGCGGGTTGGTCCCGCCACTCCGGCGTTGCTCTCGATACAGCGGGCGCCGCAGACTTCGGCGTGCCGATCGATTTAGACGCTGTTTTCACTCGCGGAGGCGAGGAACTGATCGCGCTGTTGGACTATAGCGTCCGCGCGGTGCACTGCGATGTGCTCTTTGAGTTCTTAGTTCGGGAGTACCAACAGCAGCCCACGGGCCTCAAAGCAGTCGCCTTGTACGATGGTTTTTGTGCTCCCCCAGCGCCCGCCCGACTGAGTGTGCCGGACGTGCTGCCGCCTCAGGCCACTCAACTCGAAGGGGCGCTGCGGCCCTTCCAGGCCAACGTCCGTCAGGCCGAAGCCGCCCGGAGCAACGGGACGTTGGTTCCCCCGCCGCTGCTACCGCCCGGATATCTATTCGATTCGGTGGCGGCCCAGGTCCGGCAAAGGTCCGTCGCGTGGGAGGCCGTCTCGCGGCTCTATAATCCCGCCCTCTCGCCGATCAAGAATCTGCCGGAAGGCCGCATGAATGCGGGCCAGCGGCACTTTGTCGAAAAAGTCTGGGAGCCCAAACTGCGCCCGTACTTGGTGTCCGCGGGTTTTCGGCGGGTGATGTCCATCGGCTGACCCGCCCAGATTCGGTCCCGGAAAGGAAGTTATACAGCTGAGCGATGGTTGCTCGTACCATCAACTGGGCGCATCTGCCGGTTGGCGGTGGAAGCCACCGCGGCGGCGAAGGGACTCGCCGCCCTACCCATCGTGACTTTGAAAAAGGTAGGGCGCGGACTCCGCTCCGCGCCGGAGAGGCGGCGAAGGAACTCGCCGCCCTACCCATCGTGACCTTGAAAAAGGGAGGGCGCGGATTCCGCTCCGCGCCGGAGCGGCGGCGAAGGGACTCGCCGCCCTACCCATCGTGACTTTGAAAGAGGTAGGGCGCGGATTCCGCTCCGCGCCGGAGAGGCGGCGAAGGGACTCGCTGCCCTACCCATCGTGACTTTGAAAAAGGTAGGGCGCGGACTCCGCTCCGCGCCGGAGCGCCGCGCGTTAGGCTCGGAGATACCTTTTTTGCGGCCGGGGGGCGGCCGCGGTCCCATCAATCCTGAAACCAGATCTCCGTTC
>Ga0163144_10022355_pt1 | contig 12532 bp, 11 predicted proteins | sample OliLak19BULKMAT1_FD_123175 | JGI IMG/M metagenome (GOLD analysis project Ga0163144, IMG submission 123175) | Freshwater microbial mat bacterial communities from Lake Vanda, McMurdo Dry Valleys, Antarctica - Oligotrophic Lake LV.19.BULKMAT1 | ecosystem: Environmental > Aquatic > Freshwater >... | reverse complement strand
GGGCCTGGGCGTGGGCGATGTCCTTGCGCGCGGCGATCTGCGCGAGCGCGATCTGCATGTGCCGATCGAGTCGCAGCCGGAACTCCTCGTGCTGACGCGTCGCGTCGTCGAGCAGCTTCATTGCCTCGGCCTTGCTCGCGAGACCGGTCGCCTCGCCGAGCAGTGCCTCGCGGATCTCGGCAGCGTGCGCCACCGCCATCTTCTCGGTCGCCACCGCATCGGCTTCCTTACCCGCCGCTTCGGCGAGCAGCATCTCGCGACGCGCGCTCGCGTCGGCGTGACCGGTGCGCTCCGTGACGGCCGCCTGCGCCTCGCGGACCTTCACCTCGGCGAGACCCTGGCTCTCGCGCCCGCGCGCCTCGGCCTCCATCTTCTGTAGGGTGACGCGCGCCTCGGCACCGCCGATCTTCTCGATCGCGGCGGCATCTGCTTCCTTCACCTTCACCTCGGCGAGGCCTGCCGCGGCCGCCTCGGCCTGCGTGCCCTCGGCGATGCGGATCTTCCCCCGCGCCTCGCGATCCGACGCCTCGAGCTCCGCATCGGCGAGCACGAGTCGCTGCTTCGCCTGGAACCGCGCCGACTCTTCGCCGGCCTGCGCCGCCTTGATCTGCTTGACGAGCTCTTGCTCTGCCTGCGCCTCGGCCTCGATGATCTTCGCATCCTTCGCGCGCTTCGCCGCGGAGATCAGGCGCAGATCCTTGATGCGCTCCTCTTCCTCGGCGACGGTCTTGTCGACCGCGATGCGACCGCGGATGACGTCCGCGATCTCCTTCTTCTGGATCTCGAGCGCCTTCTCCTTCTCGATGCGCTTGAGCTCGGTCTCGCGCTCGCGGCCGATCGCCTCGAGCTGCTGGTCCTTGAGCACGCGCTCCTGCTCGACGAGCACGACGCGCTCGCGGTTCTTCACCGCGACCTCGATCTGCCGGCGCTTGTTCTCCTCGGTCACCGCGAGCTCTTCGTCGACCTTGATGCGCGCGAGCTCGGCCTTCTTGCGCTCCTCGGCGATGATGCGCATGCCCTCGGCCTCCTCGCGGGCCTTCACGCTCGCGATCTCGCGCTGCTGCTTGTACGACGCATCGGCCTGCTGGCGATCGAGCTCCATCGTCGCCTCGAGCGTCTCGACGTTCTTCTTCTTGATCGCCTTTTCCTCTTCGCGGCGAAGATCGTTGGTCGCGACGTTCTGGCCGGCGGTGATCTCGGTGATCTTGCGGATACCGCGGGCGTCGAGGATGTTGTGCGGATCGAGGCTCGAGAGCGGGGTCTGTTCGAGGTAGTCGATCGCGCAGTCGGAGAGCACGTAGCCGTCGAGATCCTGGCCGATGACCTGGAGGATCTGCTCCTTGAACTCGTGGCGCTTGGTGTACAGCTCCTCGAAGTCGAGGCGCTTACCGACGGTCTTCAGCGCTTCGGAGAACTTCGCCGAGAACAAGGTCTCGAGCGTCTCGGGGTCGCTCGCACGCACGCAGCCGATCGTCTGCGCGACCTTGAGCACGTCCTCGACCGTCTTGTTCACGCGCACGAAGAACGTGACTTTGATGTCGGCGCGGATGTTGTCCGCACAGATGAGGCCGTCCTTGCCGTGGCGGGCGATCTCGATCGTCTTGACCGAGATGTCCATCACTTCGGCGCGATTGATCACCGGTACCACCGTGCGACCGGTGAAGGTGACGATCGGCTCCTTGCCCATCGTGTTGACGATGAGCGCCTTGCCCTGATCGACCTGGCGATAGAACTTGGCGATGAGCGCCACGAGTCCCAGCAGGAACAGCACCCCGAAGGCGATGATGACGAGTACCGAGACGATCGTGAAATCTGGCATTGGCTTCGACCTTGGACGACCTGCGAGGGCGAGGAACCGGCACCGCGTGGGCACCGGCGGAGAACGCAATATCGAGAAAGCTATTCGACCTGACCGGACGTGTGCGACCTGTCGGGCAAGATGTCGCCGAGTGAGGCGACTTCGTAGACCTCACGGACCTCGTCGTACGAGACGACGAGCGCGCGGTGACCTCGAGTGAGCTCGTTTTCGCTGTCGCAGCGAACCTGCACGATGAGGCCCGGACCACCATCCTCCGCGCGGGCCATCCCGAACGTGGCGTCGACTCGACTGGTGTCGATCGTGACGACCTTGCCGACGAGCGCGACGCGGCGCGCACCGGGATTGGTGCGAAACAGCGGCGCGAGCGGGCGCACGACGAACGCGGTGAGCAGCACGCCGAGCACGAACGCGGCGATGAGCAGACCGACCTCGGTGAGCCAGCCCGAGTGCGATGCCGCGAGGTAGTGACCGGCGAAGTGCGAGATGAGCCAGCCGAAGAACGCGATGAACGACACGACGATCGTCACCGGCACGGCGTCGAGCTTGAGCGGGCCGAGCAGCCAACCGATGAAGCTCGGATGGGCGTCGTGGTGCGCGTTGCCGTGGCCGCCGTCGTCGACGTCATGTCCTGCGTGCGCGACGTCGTCGCCGCCGTGATCCGCGTCGAGCACGTCGAGGCCGAGGGCGCCGATGATCACCAGGAGCCAATACACCGCGGCGATGCCGAGCAGCACCGTGAACACCACGGTGGGAAAGCTCAGGATCTCGGTGAGGAACTCTTGCATGAAAGCAGCCCAGTCGAGGGCCAGGTGGAGGCTGCCACACGATCGCGGGCGTCGTCGAGGGTCGACGCTTGAACGCGAGAGTGTGCCATGCTGGCTACACGAGCGTGCGAGCCCCTATTTCGCGGCAGCGGCCCGTCGCAATGCGAACGCGGTTCTCCACGCGAGCAATGATCCTGCTTGCGTTCGCGCTCGGATGTCGGGCCACCCTGTCGCATGGGCCTGGCAACAGTGGGAACGCCGCTTCGAGCTCGCGCGCGATGATGTGGACGTACGTCGCGAGCATCGGCGCGAACGCGGCCGACATCACGGTGCGGCTGTGCTTCGCGGGCGAGCCTGCCGCTGCGCTGCGTCCGGTGGTGCCGGAGGCACTAGAGCATGTCGCGGAGATCACGATCGAAGGTCGTGATGCTCGCCTCACGGCCGAGGACGGCGTCGTTTCGCTCGCCGGCATGAAGCCGGACGAGTGCGTGCGCTGGCGCGTGGACTTCGATGCGATCGCGGACGCGGAACGCAGTCGCGATGCACGGCGCGCGGGCGACAGTGTGCTCGTGCGGCAGTCGATGTGGTTGCTCTGGCCGAGCGACGCGCCAGCCGACGCGGCGCCGACGATCACGCTGAGCCTACCGACCGGCGTCGACGCATCGGTGCCGTGGCGGCCGATCTCGGCGCACGGCGGGTCGTCGATGACCTACGCGCTCGACTTCACCGCGTCGCGCTGGCTCGGCTACAACGCTTTCGGCAAGATCGAGGCCCAGCGTTTCGAGTATCGCGGCGCGAAGATCGAGATCGCGAAGCTCGACGAGCCGCTCGCGTGCGACGCCGACTGCCTGCGTGCATGGATCAGCGATGCGGTCGACGGCACCGCGACACTGTACGGCGAGTATCCACGCGACCGATTGCAGATCGTCGTCGTCCCGGTCGACGGTGGCTCCGGCGGCGTGTACTTCGGCGCGGCGGCGCGTGGCGGCGGTGCCGGCGTCTACCTCTTGCTCGACACCAACGCGAAGGCGGAGCAGATCAACGGCGGCTGGACGACCGTGCACGAGCTGCTGCACCACGGCATGCCGTTCGTGAAGGACCCGTGGATGGCGGAGGGCTTCGTCTCCTACTACACCGAAATCACGCGCACGCGGCAGGGCCATCGCGACGAGGCGAAGGGCTGGCTCGAGCTGTGGAACGCGTTCGAGCGCGGTCGCTCCGGCGGACGGGGCATGAAGCTCGACGCCACGAGTCGCAACATGCACGAGACGTTCGCGTACCAGCGCGTGTACTGGGGCGGTGCCGCGATCGCGTTCGACATCGACGTGACGATGCGGCTGGCCACCGGTGGCAGGCGCGGCTTCGACGACGCGATGAAACACCTGCGCAAGTGCTGTGGCGACGCGACCTCGATGTACGACGCCGAGACATTACTGGAGGAGCTCGACCGCTGGTACGGCGATCCGATCTTCACGCGCATCGCGAGCGCGCACCTGCAGTCATCCGAGCTCGCGGACGTCGAGAGAATCTATGCGCGCCTCGGGATGCGCCACGACGGCAAGGCGATCGTGATGGACGACGCGCATCCCGCCGCCGCGATGCGCAAGGTGATCATGGCGCCGCGATGAAGCGTGATATGGTCGCCCCCGCCGCGGCATGACGACCGGCAGACGCAACATCGCGCTCACGCTCGCAGGCGGTGGCAATCGGGCGTTCTTCGGGCTCGGCATGCTGCATCGCTGGGGCGCGCGACTCGCTCCCCGACTCGGCGCACTCGCAGGATGCAGCGCGGGGGCAGCGGTCGCGATCCTCTGGATCACCGGCCGCGAGGTCGAGACGCGATCGTTCTGGCGCGCCCGTCGGTCGGGCATGACGCGCAACTTCGACTGGACGCGAGTACTGAAGGGCCAGTCGCCCGCACCGCACGGCGCGATCTATCGCGACACGATCTTGTGCGCCGCCGCCGAGGGCGGGCTCGAGCGCGTGCAGCAGGCAGCGTTTCCCGTGCTCGTGCTGGCGGCCGCGTTCCCGCGGGCGATGCCGGCACCGCTCGGCGCAGCGGTCGGGCTCGCGGCGTACAACGTCGAGAAGCGGCTGCGTCCTGCGATGGTGCATCCGACGTTCGGGCGCAAGATCGGCTTTGTGCCCCGGTTGTTCGACGCGCGTACGTGCACGAGCGCGGACGAGCTCGCCGATCTCGTGCTCGCATCGTCGTCGACGCCACCCTTCACGCCGATCGGGAGCTTTCGGGGAGAGGCCTTGCTCGACGGCGGCATGATCGACAACGTGCCGGCGTATGCGGCTGAGAAAGTGCCGGGGATCCTCCGCAACGTCGTGCTCCTCACCCGGCCGTATCCGCCGCGCGTGCTCGGCGAGGGTGGAGAGCATCCGCATCGTCTGTACGTCGCGCCGAGCAAGCCGGTACCGGTCGAGCGCTGGGACTACACGCGGCCCGATCTCCTCGACGCGACGATCGAGATGGGCGAGCGCGAGTCGATCGAGCACGACGACGCGCTCGCGCGACTACTCGCGATCTAGACGCTGGAGTCGCTTCGCACGCCGTCGATCGCGGACGATCAGCGCGATGCCGACCGCCGCGGTGACGAGACCGGCGCTCGCGATTGGGATGCCGACCGCGAGAGGCGTCGCGCACTCTTGGTGCGGCTGTGGAGCTCGCCTTCGGTGCGACCATCGAGCGCGACGCGTTGGGAGTCGATGCCAACCGCGACGAGCGACAGGCCACATGCGAGCGCGAGCGTGCCGATGCCGGTGATCGCCACGGCGATCGGTCGCGGCGGGGGCAGACGGTACGGCAGCGTGGTCGCTGCGATGGGTCGCGGTGCTGGGGGAGCCGGCTGCGGCGTCGCAGTCGCTGCGCCGACGAGCACCGAGAGGGCCGCGTGAGCGAAGGCGGACAAGGCCCGCACAGCATAAAGCAGGGGCGGGCTTCTCACCCCAACGCGGGGCGTGTAGAAGCGTTGGCCCATGGGCCGCACGTTCGAGAACCGTCGGTTGCAGATCCTCAAGCGCGGCGACCGTGACGCCAAGGCGTTCTCGCGTGCGGGTCGTCAGATCAGCATGGCGGTGAAGGCGGGCGGCTCGGATCCCGACGGCAACGCGTCGCTACGCCGCGCGATCCAGAACGCCCGCGCAGCGAACATGCCGAAGGATCGGATCATGAACGCGATCGACAAGGCGATGGGTGTCGCGGGCGCCGCCGAATACCAAGAGGTGCTGTACGAGGGCTACGGTCCACACGGCATCGCGCTGCTCGTGCTGACCGCGACCGACAACCCGACGCGCACGGTCGCGAACCTGCGCTTCACGTTCAAGAAGGGCAACGGCAACCTCGGCAACGCCGGGAGCGTCGCCTTCATGTTCGATCACTTCATGGTGTTCCGGGTCTCGCCCGAGGGCGTCGATCGTGACGAGCTCGAGATGGAGATGATCGAGCACGGCCTCGAGGCGCTCGTCGACGGGCTGGACGACGACGGCAAGCCGGTGCTCGTGCTGCGCTGCGTACGGGAGAGCTTCGGTACTTTGCAGGCAGGGCTCGAGGCGAAGAAGGTCGCGGTCGTGTCTTCGGGCCAGGAGTGGGTCGCGAAGACATCGACGGAGCTCGAAGAGAGCGCGCTGAACGAAGTGATGGAGCTCGTCGAGAAGCTCGAGTCCGACGACGACATCCAGCAGGTCTTCACGAACTTGGAGTGAGGCGGATGTCACTCGCGAGATCCGGATAGCGACGCACGGCGGGGCAAGTCGAGGCCGAGGGCACGCTCGAACCCGAGCTCGCTCGGGCTCGGCAACGGCTCTCGCAAGGAACGTCGGGAGTCGAGCAACGTCGACGGCGTGGAATCGCCGACGAACACGATCCCGGACTCGCACGCGAGCTCCCGCGCCGCAATTCAGCGGAGCTTCGCCTTCCTCGGCGGCGGGGCCTCGGTACGGCAGCGTTGCAGCGATCGCCTGAAGAAGTTCGTCACGAGCATCGCCGCAACGAGACCGAATGAGTCGACGAGTGCGAGGCGGTGGACGAGCACCGGCACCGTGCACATCGAGTCCAGGCGCGGCGACCACGGCCGGCGCACCCGCGGTTTGACCGAGATGGTCACCTCGACTACGCTGATGACCATGTCGGGCTCGCGATGGAGCATTGCAACGGCGAAGGCCGAGTTCTCTCGACTCGTCTTGGAGGCACGTACGCAGCCGCAGGTGATCGAGAACCGGGGACGTGCGGTAGCGGTGGTGGTGTCGAGCGAGGAGTACCGTCGCCTCGCGCAGAACCAAGACGCGAGTGAGCGCTGGCGTGCCGTGCTCGAGCTCAGCGCGGAGATCCGCGAAGAGGGTGGAGCAACGCCGGCAGTGACCCGCCGCCGCGCCCGACGATCGCCACTCGGGCGATCGCCACTCGGGCGATCGGAGACCTGAGGTGTTTCTCGTCGACACGAACGTCGTCTCGGAGCTGCCGCGTAAGCGCCCGAACGTCCACGTGATCGCGTGGTTGCAGCGACAGCCGGCGGTCGCGATCAGCGTGGTCACCATCGAGGAGCTGAGCTACGGGATCGCCCGCACTCGATCCCCGCGACGCCGGAAGCTGAGCCGCTGGCTCGATGAGCTCGTCGGCGCGGCTGCGGTGATCCTCGATGTGACCGAAGCAGTCGCGCGCTCCGCTGGCGAGCTCCGAGCAGCGCGCGAGGACGCAGGCCGCCGAGTGGCACAGGCCGACATGCTCATCGCTGCAACCGCGCTCGTCCATGGGCTCGTGCTCGCGACCCGGAACCTGCGCGACTTCACCTCCTGCGGGGTCGCGATCGTCGACCCGTTCGCCCCATAGGCTTCGTTGTGGCCCCGCCGACGAGTTATCCTCGCTCGTTGCGCCGCGCGCTCCTGATCACTTCGCTCGCGCTCGGCTGCGCTCACTCGCGTGCTCACACCCCTGCGCCGACCGTGGCCGCCGATTTCACATCCGTCACCGATCGCGTCCTCGATCGGCAGCTCGCGTCGCATCCGAACCGCGGCGTCGAGCTCGGCCTGCACGCGTACGACGGCCGGCTGCCCGACGTGTCGCCGTCCGGCATCGTCGCGCTGCAGCAACAGATCACCGACGACCTCACCGCGCTCGGGCGCATCGACCCCGCCGCGCTCGACGCTCGCGCGATGGTCGAGCTGAGCGCGCTCGTCACCGCGGTGCTCGTCGACCGCTTCGACGTCGAGATCCTGCGCGCACCGTGGCGCAATCCGATGTACTACCTGCCGCCGCTCGATCTCACCGCGTACATCAGTCGCGAGTACGCACCGCTCGAGACGCGCGCCGCCGCGATCGCGACGATCGCCGAAGCGAGCGCCGCGTACCTCGACCATGCGAAGGCCCGCCTCGAGCCGAAGATCGCGCGCACGTTCCTCGACACCGCGCTCCTCCAGGCCCGCGGCACCGCCGAATTCGTGCGTACCGACGTCCGCACCGCAATCGCGTCGGTGCAGGACCCCGCCCTCGCCGCTCGCTGCGAGACCGCGCTCGTCGCGATGGCCGCCGCGCTCGACGACTACGCGCGCCATCTCGAAGAGATGCGGACGAGCGCGACCGACGACTTCGCGCTCGGCAAGGATGCGTTCACGCAGATGCTCCGCGAGACCCAGGGCATCGACGTCGATCTCGACCGGCTCACCGTGCTCCTCGAGAAGGATCTCGAGCGCAACCTCGCCGCGCTCGACGAAGCTGCGAAGCAGATCGATCCATCGGCGTCGACCGCCGATGTCGTCGCACGCGTCGGCGACACCAGACCCGCCAATGCCCTCGCCACCGCGACCGAGCAGAGCGCCCGCATGCGCGAGTTCCTGCTCGCGAAGCAGCTCGTCACGATCCCGAGCGACGACATCGTCCGGGTCGTCGAGAGCCCGCCGTTCCTGCGCTGGAACACCGCATTCCTCGGCGCCGCCGGTCCGTTCGAGACCGCGAGCCTGCCGAGCTTCTATTACATCAGCCCGCCCGATCCGAGCTGGCCCGCCACGCAGCAGCGCGAGTACGTACCGCCGGTCGGCGATCTGCTGTTCATCACGATCCACGAGGTGTGGCCCGGGCACTTCCTGCATGGCCTGCACCTCGCCGAGCATCCGTCACGCCTGCTGCGTTCGACCTACAACTACACGATGTCCGAGGGCTGGGCGCACTACGCCGAAGAGATGATGTGGGACGCCGGCGTCGACGACGATCCGCGCGTGCACATCGGTCAGCTCCGCCTCGCGCTCGTCCGCAACGTCCGCGCGCTCGCGGCGATCGGCCTGCACACGGGCGGGTGGGACGTCGAGCGTGCGCGGCAGATGTTCCGCACCGCGGCGTTCCAGGACGAGGTGAACGCGGCGCAGCAAGCGATGCGCGGCACGTTCGATCCGATGTACCTCGCGTACACCGTCGGCAAGCTGGCGATCGTGAAGCTGAAGGACGACGTGAAGGCGAAGCGCGGGGCCGCGTTCACGCTGCGCGCATTTCATGACGAGTTGCTGTCCCACGGCGCCGCGCCGCTCGGCGCGATCCGCCGCGCGATGCTCGGCGACGCCAGCCCGGTGCTGTGAGCGGGACTGGTCCGGCAGATTGTAAGTCGGATTGACAATCTGCCGGGGCGCCGAGGCGGGTCACGGACTCGGTGCGCTCCCGTCGAGCGCGACGCGATCACACTCTGGCAGCTGCGATCCGTGGTCGCCATCCGAATGGCGTCCGACCGTGGACGCGACAACCGCGAAACGGCGACCCGTCGCAACGGCGTTGGCGAGCTGATCAGCGGCGAGCGTGACCTCGCAGCCGGGACGCGCGTGCAGGTCACGGCAATTCCCACTGAAGAAGGCACACACCCGCATGCGATCGTCGGGAGCCGAACCGGACGCCGACACATGCAGATCGCGGAACGTTCCATCATGCCGCGGACGCTGCTGGACGTAGGCGGTCGTGACCTCGGCCGGAAACTGCATCGTCAGCTGCGGCCGGCGTTCATTCGCGGGACGGAACGAGATCCACCACGAGGTCGCCAGCTCGCTCGCGACGTCACCGCGCGTGAACGCGATGGTCCACGGCGCTGCGCCGAGCGCTGAGACGCACTCACCTCCGCGGCGGGTCGCCACGACTTCGGTAGGCGCAGAGTCATCGACGCGAACGACGAGCTCGTTGCAATCCCACCGCGCCTCGGGAGCCGACTTGTTGCCGTCCTGGTCGAAGGCGATGGAGTCCGAGTACACGAGCGACCAGGCCTTGATCACGTAGTCGCCGACCGGCACGCGGAGCTCGATGCCGGTCATCACGAGCCTTCCGCTGAGGACCTCGCGGCGCGAGTCCTGCGAGACGACGGCCACGTAGTGCTCACTGAGCCCACCCGGCGACCCGACGAAGAACTCTTGGAACACACGCAAGCGACCGAGCTCCGGTTGCGCTACCGGCGTCATCGATGTGACGGCGTGGGGGGCCACCGTGGCCGGGCGGCACGCGACGAGGATCGACATCAGACAGCACGAGCGGATCACGGGCATGCACCTTCACCCGTCGGCCCATGAGTTGCGAGCGCGCCCCTCGCCAGCCGCCGACCCCGTAGCGCGGCCCACAACCCGAGCCGCTGCGCGCGGTTCCACGCGTGCCATCGGGGTCCAGGCACCGCATTTTCACCCGATCGCCACAAGCCGAGCCCCCTGCCCTGTGGCACCTTGATCCAGGGGAAGCGAAACGATGCGAAGGACTCGAACAACGCGTGGACGCAGCAGTGTCGCGATCGCGCTCTTGCTGTCGTGCGGCGGCGACGACGGCCAGGCGAACGACGATGGGGACGCCAGCGGCGAGGTCGGCATCTCGATCGATCCGACGACGCCGAGCGACACCGGCATCGATCCGAGTGCGGTCGACGACACGAGCGACAAGTTCGACGTCGGCACCGGCAACGCGACCGAGAGCGGCGGCGACTGCATGAGCGGCGGCGGGATGATGGGCGAGAACACGTTCAGCATCATCTGGATCGCGAACACGCCCGAAGGCACCGTGTCGAAGATCGACACCAAGACCGGCACCGAGCTCGGCCGCTACTACACCGGTCCGACCAACGGCGACGACGATCCGTCGCGCACGGCGGTGAACCTCGAGGGCGATGCTGCGGTGAGCAACCGCGGCGGCGGCATCGTGAAGTTCGCCTCCGAGAACGTGCGCTGCATCGATCGCAACGCCAACGGCATGATCGAGACGTCGGGCGGCGCCGGCGACGTGCGTCCGTTCGGCGAGGACGAATGCATGCTGTGGCACAAGCCGACGCCCGCCGACGGCGACAATCGCCACGGCCCGCGACCGACCGCATGGGATGCCGGCGCCGGCGACGATCCGTGCATGACCGGCGACGATCGTCTGTGGATCGGCTGGTTGCAGTACGACAACGACATCGGCCACTTCGAGCGCGTCTCGGGGGTCGACGGCACGACGCTCGACGTCGTCGACGTGCAGGGCTGGGGCGCGCAGGGCAACACCGACTACGGACCGTACGGCGGCGCGGTGAATGCCGCAGGCGATCTGTGGACGTCGGGACGCAATCCCGGACCGCTCGTGCGCATTGATGCCCAGAACCTGATCCCCGAGCGCTGGGACGTGCCGGCCGGCACGAGCCCGTACGGCATCGCGGTCGACGCGAACGGGCATCCGTGGCTCGCCGACTACGACGGCGGCGTCTTGTACTTCAATCCCGACACCGAGACGTGGACGGAAATCGACACGCCGAATTCGTCGCGTGGTCGCGGCATCATGGTCGACCGCCTCGGCTACGCATGGATCGCCGGCAACAATCCGTGCGCGCTCATCCAGATCGACACGATGACGCGCACCGTCCTCAACGATCAGATCCCGCTGCCCGGCTGCGACGATCCGGTCGGCATCAGCATCGACGCCGAAGGCTTCGTCTGGGTCCCCGATCGCGGCGCCGACATGGCGTTCAAGGTCCACCCGATGACCTATGCGACGGTGACGGTCACGGGCCTCGTCGCGCCGTACACGTACTCGGACATGACGGGCGCGGGCCTCGGCCTCGTGGTCAATCCGCCCGCGGGCTGAGCACCGCAGATCCAAGCTGGTTATCCTTCCGCCATGATCGTCACGTCATTCTCCGTTCGCCGCGCCGCCGGGTTTCTCTCGCTCGGCGCCCTGCTGTTCATCGCCGCTCCCGAGGTCGAGGCCTACGAGTCGCCCGTCGGCGTGTGGAAGACGATCGACGACGACACCGGCGAAGCGAAGTCGAAGGTCAAGATCTACGAGGGCAGCAACGGCAACCTTCGCGGCAAGATCATCCACCTGTACAACAACCCCGATGCGCTCTGCACCGAGTGCGACGGCGACGACTACAACACGCCGATCCTCGGTATGACGATCATGTGGGGGCTCGAGTCGGACGGCGACGAGTGGAACGACGGCCGCATCTTCGATCCGAAGAAGGGCAAGACCTACAACTGCCGCCTCTGGCTCGAGGACAACGGCGACCTGAAGGTCCGCGGATCGCTAGGACCGTTTTTTCGCACGCAGACGTGGCAGCGCCTGGACTAGCAGCCCGAACAGCGCGAGCAGCCACGCTGCACCGCCGCTGCGCTGCCCACAGCCGCAGCCACCACCACCGCCGTCGTCCTGCGTGACAATGCCGGTGGTGTCTTCGTTGCTGTCGCCCGTATCGTCGGCGTTCGACGGATCGACCGGACCCGTCGTGTCCGCGCTGCTCTCCCCAGACCCGCCGTCGCTGCCGCTGTCGTCGTCGGGCGTCTCGGGTGCCGGCTCGCCGACGCCGAACGCGACGATCTCCGACATCCCGACGTTGTCGGCCCAGTCGATCGCGAACGCCTGCACGGTGTACCCGCCGTTCGGGATAGGCACGCCGTCGAAGCCGTAGGGTGGGTACTCGTCGCGCACCGCCTGCTCCATCCCGTCGATCTCGACCCACACCTCGCG
>Ga0163144_10022354_pt1 | contig 12532 bp, 13 predicted proteins | sample OliLak19BULKMAT1_FD_123175 | JGI IMG/M metagenome (GOLD analysis project Ga0163144, IMG submission 123175) | Freshwater microbial mat bacterial communities from Lake Vanda, McMurdo Dry Valleys, Antarctica - Oligotrophic Lake LV.19.BULKMAT1 | ecosystem: Environmental > Aquatic > Freshwater >... | reverse complement strand
CCATAAATAAATAGATCGTTGTTGTATTTTACAACTCCAAAAGCATCGTTATCAAAAGCGGCACTTTTCAAACACCATTGGTTGTTTTCAAGAACTGCATAGTTTGTAGTTTGATATGGAGTTGAAGTGAAATTACTTGTAGCTACACCTTCAATTTTATCAAAATTGCCAGTTATGTATATTTTGCTATCAATTTTTTGAACGTTGTTGATGATCTCGTAACCACTATAAGACATACCTTCGCCGAAACCATACCATTTAACTCCATCAAAAGCTACAATGCCTTTTGAACTAACACCACCCAAAGAATTAAAGCGACCATAAATATAAAGTAAGCTATCAATTATTGTCATTCCATAAATTGTTCTAAACATATCACCTTTACTATCGGCTAAATTTGTCCACGTATTGTTATATCGATACCAAAGTCCAGTATAAGAGGCGAGATAAAGTTTTCCCTTGTAGTTTTTTATTGAAGTTGTTGCGCCCCCAACAGGAAATGAAAGATCGTGCCAATTCGCACCATCAAATTTTGCAACATTATTACTTCTAATACCACCAATAGTATCAAAAAAACCAGCTACATATAATTCATTATTATAAATATCAGAATGTAAAACAGCATTGTTAGGTTTAAAATTTACAGAATCCCAACTAGTACCATTCCAGCGCCCAATGTATTTACATTTATACTTCCCTGTTTTCTTGAAGGTCCCAAATGCATAAAGCTTGCCTTGAAACATTTGAAGTGAATTAACAACAGTTCCAGAATTCTCACAAATATTACCCGCTCCATTTTGCAGCGTGTCAAACGAGGTACCATTATATTTTATAATAGCTTGGTAACATCGGTTATTTACTGCTGTGATTTCACCACCTAAGTATAACACATTGCTAACCGTATCTTTTAAAGCCGTTCTAACAAAGAAAAACCCCGGCACACTGTCGAGTACTTTAGTCCAAACCTGTGCTTGCGAAGAGCAAGCACAGGTAAGAAGACTAAAATATATAATTAACTTTTTAAACATTAGTTTTTGATGAGTTTAAATGTTTGCAGAGAACCGTTTAAATTAACGTTAATCAAATATACACCATTTGCCCAAGACTCGCAAGAGATGTGGGTTTGGCTTTGGGTTATTTGTTTTTCGGTAATTAATTGCCCCATAAGGCTATAAATCTTAAGATTGCTGTTTTTAATTTCAGCATCTTTTAACTGAAGCACAAAGCCATTAACGGCAGGGTTTGGATAAACCGAAAAGAAGCTTTCTTTTTGAGCTATTTCAGTCGTCTTCAGCACCAGAACTAAATCCAACAGAGCATATTTGGGATTATATCCGCGAACAAAAAGAATTTAATAACTACACGTTTGATTCACTTGATGCTGTTGATGAACAACTCGGTGTAGCTTTATGTGATTTGCAGAATAAGAAAATAACAATTAGTAATATGTGTAACTTTGATTGGTTAATTTCAGCTACTTGTTAGCGGCTTAGTATTAAATCCTAGTGTTACTGCAACTTATACTTTAAGTTCGTCTTCAGCATCTAATTGTTTCGGAATAATACTAATTATAGTAAATGTGGGTAGTGGAATAGCGATAAATATAGCAAGTAGTAAATCGGTAATTTGTGCAGGTCAATCAGCTAGTATAACTGCAAGTAGCGCAATAAATTACAGTTGGAATACACTGGCAACAACTTCGAGTATTGTAGTTAACTCTAGCGTTACTACTAGTTATAATGTTAGCGGTACAAATAGAGTTACAGGTTGTTCAAACACAAATTCAATTACTATTATGGTAAATGCATCGCCTTCTGTTTCAATTAATAGTGCTACAAGTACAATTTGTTCAGGCCAGCAAATTAATCTAACAGCAAATGGTGCAAATAAATATTTGTGAAATACCTCAGCGACTTCATCAAGAATAGTTATTAACCCTACAGTTTCTACATTATATTCAGTAACAGGTATTAGTACTTTAACAGGTTGTTCAAATGTAAGTTCAATTATTGTAAATGTTTCTATTTGTACTGAAATCATTACTAATCAAGCAAATACTACAAATGTTATAACAATGTATCCTAACCCGAGTGATGGTAATGTATCTATCCAGTCAACAACTGATTTAGATTTAAGTATCATAAACAAATTAGGACAAATTTTTAAACTGTAGCTTTAAATAATTTAAATAATTATATTTATACATTAAACAATTTAACTGAGGGTATTTATTTTATTAAATCTAATTCAGTAAAAGGAACTATAAATCGAAAATTAATTATTGTAAAGTCGGCTATTCTTTAACCTCAAAATAATACACCTTTATTAAAGCTGAATCGTTTACAAAATCTATTTTAGATATGATTAGGCGATGAACGTTTAAACCCGTTCTTTGCTTAATATCTTCAATTAATGCAGTTTGGTTTTGTTGTGATATCAGTGCAATTTTTTCGTAAACAATTAATTTTACTTGTTCTTTTTTTGAGAAAATATTACTTTCTAAAACAAAGGCAATACTTAAAATAATAGCATTAATTGCAGCCATAAATAAATATTCAATGCTATCATCGGTGTTTTTTATTTTGGTTATAGATGTTATTAAGCCTAATGCAATTACTAAAAACAAGTAAGTCATATCTTTAATACTAATATCTTCGGTGCGGTAACGTAACATTCCAAACACCGCAAACAAGCCAAAAGCGGCACCCAAACTCAATTCGACCTTATTTAATAAAAAACAAATAAAAAATATTACTATGTTAAACATATAAAAAGTAAAATTTAAATCGCTTTTTTTATTAGATTTAAAATAAATGAATCGCACCAAAATAAAAACAGATATTAGATTAATTAATAACCTAACCACTAATTTTAAAGATGTTTTTTGGATAGTTTCTAAACTATTTAAAATTACATCGTCGGTATTAATTTGTAACAGCGTAAGGAACGTTATCATAAAAATTATTCTCTAATAAAATTAGTTGAGGTTTAAAATTATTGTGTTTAATAGTTGGATATAATTTACTAATTGCAATACAATATTTACTAAATGCAATTTGATTAATATTAAATTCTTTAACTACGTTTATAAAATGTGATTTAAATTTTTCACATTGCTTACTTTCTGCAATAATTATGTTACTTAAGGAAATAGTAGTTGAGCCACTTATAAATTCAATATCAAAATCAAAGCTTAATCGTTCGGTAAATTCTATGTTTATTAGGGACAAGCGCTTGTAATTAATTTGTACTTTAGATTGAATGCCTTTAAAGTTATTTATTAAATTATTTTGATTAATAAAATTTAGTTCGTCAGTATTTAAAAATTCAGAATGGTTTTCAATTTTTAAACGACTTTTAAATGTTCGCTCGTTAGTTTTTTGCTTTATTTCTAAAAAGGAAGTATTTGTAGTTTCGTAAAAACGTTTTCTGATTTTTAGTCGTTTACTAATATTGTTGTGGTGTTGTAAATAAAAATCAAAATTTTGGGTGTCGAAATATATGTTGTTATAATTATTAATTAAACTTTCGTTAATTTCCAAACAAAAATAATTCGTTTTTAATTCGTTTAAAATATCAATAAATTCATTACAATTTAATAGATATTTTTTCTCAACTCGATTTAATAAAATTGTATCAGGAATTAAATTAAAATTTAATTGATTAAAATTAGTAAGTGTATTTGATAATTGTTTTATCACAAATTAGTTATAAATATATTTTTTTGTTATTGTAAGCACATTTAAACTATCGTAAGTTTTGCGTTCGGTTTTAAAGCCTTTGCTATTATAAATATATATATGTTTTTTTATTAATTTGTTAGTCGTATTAAAATGTAGTTCATCGATTTTTAACCCATATTTATTATAGTTAGTTTTTATTTTTTCAATTATGTTTTTTTCACTGTCGTAGTGGCTTTCATCCACTAAATGACTATAAGTATTATATTTGTATTTAATAATTACTTTAAGTTTTCCAAGGGAATCGTATTTTAGCTCTTCGGCAATTTTTCCAATTTTATTGTATGTAGTTTTTGAATCGAAAATAGTTAAACCGTTTTTTATATCAATTACTTTTATTGTTTTAATTTGATTATTAATAATATCTTTTTTCTTTTGTGAAAAAGTAGTTGTGCTTATTAAACCAAATAGTATAAGGTATTTTAGCATTTTTAATTTTTGTTTTTTTCGACTTAATTTTAACGACTAATGACTTGCTTTTTTATAATGATTTGTGGATATATTTTCTAATTGATTAATTGCAGTTTTAAAATTTACAAATGCAATCTTATTAGTTTTTAAATACTCTACAAGCCACATATACCAATCTAACCAAGTTTTATAGGAATGAGAAAAATAACGGTCGTGAAAATCTATTCCTAAATAATTTAAGTTAAGTTGATGAGCTTTGTCAATTAATTTAATAGTATTTTTTTTTGCTTTTTCTAAATTTATACTTTGCCATTTTTTTCCATTTTCAATTATCCAACCATCCATAATTTGAAAAGGAAATTCCCACATTGCACCAATTTTATATGGGTTTTTAAAATCGTGTTCGGTACTATCATAAGCGTAACCTGCATTAGCCAAGTTCTTTAAAGTTTCGGTATTGTTGCGAACATAATGCATTCGAATACCAGATTGTGCTTGTTTAGTTAAGTTTTGAAACATATTATATTCATTTTTTATGGTTGAAAAATCATCATAAGCAATACCATGTAATCCAATTTCACAATTTCTATTTTTCATTTGCTCTATCCATAACAAGGCATTTTTATTAGAATAATTTAATCCTAAACCTTTATTTACTGCAATAAAAAACGATGAAGGAATATTATTAACGTTATTAAATGTAATTAGCTCATCAATATTTTGCCATTTATTTTTAAAAAAATCTGCCCAACGTAATAAGTATTCGCGTAAAGATATTTTACCGCTTGTAAGTTCAATATGCATACGTGCTATATATTTTGGAATAATTGTATCGCGGTACAAATGTTCCCAAACTGTTATGTGGTCTATATCGTGCGAAATTATTGCTTGCAAAATTATTTTTGTTTTATAATTCTAATTACGCAATAGTGCAGTAAATGCCGCTGATGATAAAAAACCCAGTCAACATTAAATCCATTTTTAATACACAGTTGCGTATAAAATTCTGTCATGAATTCGTAAGGCACATTATTTGCATCTGTACAATTATAAAATGCTTTTCTTTTGTTTAAATGTTTTTCTCTAAAAACTGTTTCATATTTTTGTTTCCATTTGTTTTCACAAAAAGGCATAACATTAAATACTAAAACACATTCATCCATACACAGTTTAAATATTTGTGGCAAAATTTCAAAATGTTCGCAATATTGATCTTTGTCACCAAAAATACCCATGTGCGCATCTAACACAATCATATTAAATTTTCTGTTGCATAGATTTACTTCTTTAAAAGAATCAGTTATTTTAATTGTTGCGTTTGGTAGGTTTTTATGTAAATCTTTTTCGTATTTTGGGGTAATTTCCCATGCTTCAAAGTAGGATGAATATGGGTAATAAGCAGGCGCTTGATGACCTCCTGTGTTTGAAAATGCTTCTAAAATTATAGCATTTTGCAATACATTTTTCTCTAATAATTTATCTGTAACTTTATAAATAGGATAAAGTTTTAGTTTGTGCTTTAGTTTTCGGCGTATCGTTCTTAATTGCTCAATCATTAATTAAAAAACATTAGGTTTAACAAATTTAAGTAAAATTTCAATCGGTAAAAAGGCTTTATTAATTGTATAGTAGGGTGTAAGCGTTCCTCCAAATTCCCTAAAATATTTTTCAACTTCAGGTAGCATACTTCCTTCAAAATCAAAGCAAGTAATTTGCTGTTGTTTAGCATATTTTATAGCCTGCCACATGCAGCTTGCTCCAGCTCCGTGGTGTTTGTTTTCAATATCATAGCCACCAAATAAATAGTAACAAGTGTGATTGTGATATACATAAAATGTGCAAGCAGAGGGTTTTCCATTGTAATAGGCTATAAAGGCAAAACTATTTTGTGATGTTGAAAAATTAAATAATATTTTATCGAGGTAAGCAATATTAACTGTTTTATTTTTACGGTTAAATGTTTTTAAAATTAAACTTTTTACAATTTGATAATCTTCACATTGAATAATTTCAAGATTATCTTTTTCGGCTTTACGAATAGATTTACGTTTTTCGGTAGTTAGATTATCAAAAAGTTTATCAATCGAAATTTGTAGATTTAATTGATAAGTATAGTTTGGAATTACTTTAAAGTTTTTCCAAAAATAGGATTGCATATCTATCACATTGGTTGGAAAAGCACTAATTTTTAACGCGGCTTTTGTATTTAAAAAATAAATAGCAATTACTGTGTGTACTTCTTTATCAAATGTAATTTTATTCGAATTATTTTCGGCAGGATTTAAGTAAAATAAACCATTGGAGGGTGAGTAGGGTGGAACAATTAAATAAGTGAAACCTATTTTTTTACTTTTAAAAGTATTAAATGCTCCAATTAATTCGTTATTTGCATTGTAAATTCCATTAACTGTTAAAGCCTTGTTGTACAAACTTAACCAAGTTGTTTGATTGAATACACTTCCTAATTTTTGCGATAAGTTAATGTATATTTCCGATTGTATATCAACTGGTTTAATGGTCATATTTACTTAGTAAAAATTGATATTCGTCAATCATTGTTTGCAAGTTATTTTCCCAATTATAATTTTCAACAACATGTTTACGGGCATTTATAGAAATGCGCTCACATAATTCTTTATCTGTAATTAATTTTTCAATAGCATTTTTAGTTTGTTCAATATTATCCACTTCAACTTTTAAACCAACATCATCAGAATTTACAATTTCTTTTAAACCTCCAACATTTGTTACAATTACAGGTTTTTCGCATGCCATCGCTTCAATTACTGATACTCCAAAACTTTCATATTGGCTTATGTTTACTAAAATATTTATTTTATTGTAATAATTACTAATCTCATTAAAGGGAATTCTGCCTGTAAAAACTACTTTATCATAAATATTTAATTTTTTTACAAGTTCTTTTAAATTGCCGTCTTCGGATCCCTCGCCAATTATTAATAATTTTAAATGCAAATGCTTTTGTGAAATTTGACTAAAACTATTAATCAAAATATCAATTTTGTATATAAGTTCTAAAGGTTTTATACTTGCAATTACAAAATCGGTTATTTTAAAATTTGTATCAACAATTTTAGGTTTAAACTCATTAATATTTATACCAAAAGGTATAACAGTAACATCTTTTGTTATTACTTGATGTATATATTCTTTAATTGTATTTGATGTGGCACATATTAAATCTGCGTGTTTAAAATTATATTTTAATATTGATTTAGCGACAAAGTTTTTTTGAGGAAATTTCATTACATCTGTTCCCCATGCCGAAATAACAAACGGTTTAAATCCGCTTAATGCACCAACTAAACCATAACTAGTTGCATAATGTGCATGCAAAATAGTTGGCTTAAATTGTTTAATTATTTTTTTTAAAATAGAAACGTATTTAATGTAGGCAATTTTAGTTAGGGTACTTTCTGCATTTATTTTTTTGTCTGGTTCAAAAAAAACGGTAATATTTTTGTGTATATACCATTCGTAGCTGGCTTTATTAAAACTAAATAAGCCAACTAATATACCTCTGTTAGCTAAACCCAATGCCCATTTTTCGGTATGTTCAGAATAAGTATCTGCTAATAATAAAATACGCATAAAGGTAAAGATACTAAACAATTTGATTTTAAAAAGAGTTATAATGTACATTTTTAAGAGTTCTATTTTAATATATCTAAAATTAAATATTAACTATATTTGTAATTGTTATGCTATTTTCTATCATTATTCCTTCTTATAATCAAGTTGATTTTATAGAAATTACTTTGCAGAATATAGTTGCTTTAAAAAAATTATGCGCTGAACAAAAGATAGAATTAGAAGTTATTTTATGCGATAATCAATCAAATGAAAAAGTTCAAGCTATTATCCAAGAATACAAGTCATACATTAATTTTTTAATAGTTGAACCAGATAAAGGACAGTATGATGCCATTAATAAAGGATTAGCTTATGTAACTGGAAATTATTGGACCTGGCTAAACACAGATGATTTGATAGAACTTGATGGTTTTTTGGAAATTGTAAACTATTTAATACTATATCCAGTAGATTATATTTATGGAGATGTTAATATAATTAATAGAGATGGTTCACTAATAGGAAAGAGCTCTAGCGGTAATATTTCAATAAAAACTTTAACTCAAAAAGATGCGTCGATATCACAGCCGGGCTCATTTTTTAATCTAGAATTCACTAATAAAATTGGCAAATTAAACGCGTATAAGTTTGCTTTTGATTATGAGTATATCTTAAGAATTTTAAAAAGTAATGGTAAAATTGCTAAAATTAATTCCGTTGTTGCCCAGTTTAGATATTATCAAGAATCTAAATCAGGTAGTCAAAATTCGCAGTTTTTAATTGAACAATTACAAATTGCTAAATTGTATGGAAGTAAGTTTTTTTCAAAACTTAGCATTATCTTAAGATTAAGAATTTTAAAGCGAAAATTAGTTAACTAAATTTTAAATTCTTTGACAAAAGTAAAAATCGCATATTTATCTTCCGAAAATCCGACAAATAAAAAAGTTTGGAGTGGCACGCATTACAGTATTTACAATGCTTTATTAAAAGTAGCAACAGTTGATGTTTTGGGTCCTTATGAACCTAAGATGAGAGTTTTAATTTTAAAAATTTTAAATCAAATTTATTTAAAATTATTTAATAAACGCATTAGTTATAGGCATAGCAAATTTATTAGTAAGGGCTACGCAAAGTACTTTAATAAAAAATTAGCTTTAAATAATTATGATTTTATTGTGGCGCCTGCTGCTTCGACCGAAATTGCTTTTATTGAGACAAAAATTCCTATTATTTATATTACTGATGGAACATTTGCAAGCTGTTTAGGCTACCATAAAAGTTTAACAAACCTCACTAAAAAATCTATTAAAGAAGGTAATGAATTAGAACAATTAGCAATAACCAAAAGTAAAATAATTATTGTATCGTCGGAATGGGCTGCTAATTCAGTAAAAAATGATTATGTTAAATATAATGCTATTATAAAAATAATACCTTACGGGGCCAATTTTGAAAATTTGCCATCTCTTAATGAATTGAATTTTATAATTCCTGTAGTATGGAAATTATTTTTTGTTGGCGTTTATTGGGAATCAAAAGGTGGCGATATTGCTTTTAATACCTTTAAGCAACTTACAGATAAAGGTTATAATGTTGAATTAACTATTTTAGGATGTTTACCCCCTAAAAATATAAAATATAATAACATAAAAGTAATTCCTTTTATTGATAAAAATAGTGATGAAGGACAGGAGCAGATGAAAGCAATTTATAAAGAACAACATTTTTTAATTTTGCCAACTCGTTTTGATTGTACACCTGTAGTTATTAATGAGGCAAGTGCTTTTGGTATCCCTAGTTTAGTTGCAAATAGTGGTGGCGTTGCTGGTCATTTAAAAAATAATTTAAATGGTTTTTTAATTAATTATGATGATAAAGGGAGTGATTATGCTTTTAAAATAGAAGAGTTAATTAACATGCCAGAAGTTTATTTAAATTTAAGAAAGCAAACTCGTAAATTATATGAAGAGCAACTAAATTGGAACTACTGGCTAAAAGAATTTAAAAAAACAATTAGTATTTAAATTTTCTAATTAAACATTTTAATAAAAATTTACTTTTTTGAGATAAAGACAAATTATCATAATTAGATAATTTTGATATAAAAAATAGCTTAAAAGCCGCTAACCCTAAATTACTATAGCCGCAACTATCTAACCAAAATTTAAATATTACTTTATTAAATGCAACTAATTCAAATTTTTTATGCTTATTATTTTGATTGATTAATTCGATTAAACAATCTTCAATTTTAATAAATGTATTTTTTTGGGTTATAAATTCATTATTCCCAATAAAATTTAAAATACTAAATTGATGGTCTAATAAATTAAACTCTAGCTTTTGTAAATAATTTTTACGAACAGTAGAACTTATTTGTAATTGTTTGTTATTATTTAAATTACTTATTTGAGTTAGATGAGAACGGTATTTGAGTAATGGAATTGGCACATTAAAAAAATTACCACAAAATGATAATTCTGTCCATAATTTATAATCTTCAACATGGATAAAGTCTTTGTTATAAAAAATATTTTTTTCTTTAAACACATTTTTCATCATTACGGTTGGATGACAAAAACAAGGAGTAAATAATAAAATGGCTTTTAATGCATCAGTAGTATATTTAGTTTTTATGAGAGAATGTTTATTTTTCTTGAGCAAATAATAATCAGAACTTACAACAATTAAATTTTCTTTTGATTGAAAAGCTTTCACTTGTTCGGTAAATCTGTTTGGCATTGAAATATCGTCAGAATCCATACGAGCAATATATGCACCTTTGGCAATTTCAATTCCTTTATTTAAAGAATAGATTAGTCCTTTATTAATCTCATTATCAATTATAATAATTCTTTTATCAATGTATGATTTTATAATTTCAAGGCTTTTATCGTTTGATCCATCATTAACAATAATAAATTCAAAATTTTTAAACGTTTGATTTAAAATACTATTAATTGCTTCACGTAAATAAGTTTGCCCATTGTATACTGGCATTACAATTGAAACTAATACTGATTGTTGATTTAAATTTGTATCCATTGCGATGGAATTAAATCATTAGTATTAATAGTTTTATCAACAAACCAATTTTTAGGTGCAATAACTATTTTTTCTTTATTTTGATTTAGCCACGCAGCCCACCAGCTAAAGCTACTATTTGCAATAATGTTGTGTTTGCAATTACTCATTAAAAACATATCCCAATAGGGGTTATAATTATGTTGACTAAAATGAATTGGAAAGTTGAAGTTAAGATTTAGTTTACACCATTCTATATCATCTGAGAAAATAAATATGTTAAAGTTTTTATTATTCTTGGTTATAATATCTATAGCTAATTGATAGTAGTTTAAACTTTGTGTTCCATGAAAATCATTTGCTGATTTTAAACTAATAAAATCGCCTCTTCTTACATGAATTGAAATACTATTTGTATTTATTATTTTATTTAAAATTATATTTAATTCATTAGGTATTTGTTCGATAACTTTATAAGTTGATTTTATTTGTTCTTTATAATTTTCAAAATATTTCTCACTTTGCCAAAAGCCATTTAAATAGGTATTTTTTGGGAAATTATTAAATTCAGGATTGTATTTACTGCCACTTTCAACAGCATTCAAATTATTAAATATATTTGGGAAAGTGCGTTGTAAAGTACGCGTAATTTTATTATTAGTTTTTTTTTTAAATTTTAAGATTTCTTCATTAGTAGCAAGTTTAATATCTGAATTAAAAATATCTAATTCGTATTTTCGGCGTGTATAATTGCCTTTAGTATCTGTATTTAAAAACGTTACATCTACTTTCAATTCTACATGGTGTTTTAACGCCAAAGACTTTGCTGCGGCGTACTGAAACATTTGGTTACCTAATCCTCCCATTAATTTTACAACAATCATTTTTTGTTAATTAAATCAAGATACAATAATTCATATTTTTTTGCGATTATTTCCCAACTATATTTTTGCCTCCAAATTTTAAAAGATTCACTTCCCATTTGCTTGCGAGCAGTTTCATTTTTATACATCTCATTTAATAATTTTACTCCGTCAATAATATTTACATTACTAAATCCATCTTCATTGATAGAAGTATTCATAATAACTCCGCCTTTAGTCCATTCGGCAATTTCAACTGAATTACCAACATTACTAGCAATAAATGGTAAAGAAGCTGCGGCACATTCAAATAACACTATTGGCGAGCATTCTACATTTGAAGGAAACAAGAACAAATCTGCTTGTTTATAACTTGCAACTGTAAATTTTCGCGGAAAATAATTAAAAATAATTTTTTTGTTACCATTGAGTTTATTAATAAAAGTAAGCCAGGCTAATTTGGGGTGTTTTATATATTGCCGTTTAAAATATTGATAATTATTACCAATCATTAACAGAGTGCTATTTTTAATGTTTGATTTTAAAAACAACTCAATAGCTTCTTTGTGTCCTTTCCAGCCAGTGTAAGAGCCAACCAATAATAAAACAAAATGATTTTTTGGAATATTTAATTCTTTTTTTACATTAATATCTGATTCAGGTATAAACTCATCTTCAGCAGCTCCATTTGATATTATGGTAATATTTTTAACATTATTTTCTCTCGCAAAATTAATATCTCTATAATTATTACTTAAATAAACATTCATATCATAGTTTTGAATATATGTCTTCATATCTTCAAAATACGATTTAAATTCAGGCCAATACAATCCCGAATACCCAGTAGGTACAGATACTTTTATTGATTTAATTTTATTTAAAATTGGTAACGCT
>Ga0163144_10022351_pt1 | contig 12533 bp, 14 predicted proteins | sample OliLak19BULKMAT1_FD_123175 | JGI IMG/M metagenome (GOLD analysis project Ga0163144, IMG submission 123175) | Freshwater microbial mat bacterial communities from Lake Vanda, McMurdo Dry Valleys, Antarctica - Oligotrophic Lake LV.19.BULKMAT1 | ecosystem: Environmental > Aquatic > Freshwater >... | reverse complement strand
TGCCGCAGGCCTCGCCATCGCCTCAGGCACCTCCGCCATCTTCTACACCATCATCAACCTTGCCCAAGCCGGCGACAACATCGTCTCCGCCCAGAACCTCTACGGCGGCACCTACACCCAGTTCAAAAACATCCTCCCCGCCCTCGGCATCGAAGTCCGCTTCGTCGATTCCAACCATCCCGAAAACTTTACCGCAGCCATTGACGGAAAAACCCGCGCCCTGTTCTGCGAGACCGTTTCCAATCCATCGTTGGAAATCTCCGACATCGAGGCCATTTCAAAAATTGCCCATGCCCACGGTCTCCCCCTCATCGTGGACTCCACCTTCTCCACCCCCTACCTTACCAAGCCCATCGAGCACGGCGCGGACGTCGTCGTCCATTCGCTCACCAAGTGGCTCGGCGGCCACGGCACCTGCATCGGCGGCATCGTCATCGACTCCGGGAAATTCAATTGGGCCGGCGGCAAGCACCCGCTGTTCGATGAGGCAGACGGCTCCTATCACGGCCTCCGTTGGGGGCATGATCTCCCCGCTCCCCTCGCTCCGTTAGCCTACATTCTCAAAATGCGAACCGGCCCACTCCGCAACCTCGGAGCCTGCCTCTCGCCCGACAACGCATGGCAATCGCTCCAAGGCATCGAGACCCTCCCACTCCGCATGGAACGCCACTGTGAAAATGCCCTCGCCGCCGCCAAACACCTCCAGAGCCACCCCGCCGTCGAGTGGGTCCGCTTCCCCGGCTTGCCCAACGATTCCCAATTCCCTCTCAACCAAAAATACCTCCGTGGCAAAGGCGGCGCCATGGTCGTCTTCGGCATCAAAGGCGGAGCCACCGCAGGCACTCGATTCATCGACTCCCTCAAACTCTTCAAGCACCTCGCCAACGTCGGCGATGCCAAATCCCTTGCCATCCAACCCTCCACCACCACTCATTCCCAACTCACCGAGGAACAACAACGCGCCGCAGGCATCCCGCCCGAACTCATTCGCCTATCTATCGGCATCGAGCACATCTCGGACATCCTCGCCGACCTCGACCAAGCCCTGGCCGCCGCCACCACCCACTAACATACCCCAATGTCCCGCGCCGCCATCTTCGCCAAAATCGAGTCCGCCACTGCTGCTTTAAAAACCAAGGAGCCCTATCCCGAATACGACATGTCGCTCGTCCTCTCCCAGCCAAAACTGGAAGGCAACGATCTCTGGGAAATTTTCGTGAGAAACTTCGCCTCCGTCAACGGCAAGGCCATGACCTCCACTGCCGAGCTCATCACCTTCCTCCAGAAAACCCAACAGCTCCACGGCTATTGCGATCCCGCCCTCTACGACACCGTCGGCAGCAAACTCGCCGCCGCCGGCCTGACCGTCGAGACCGAATACCACCGCGACCGTTACGACGCATACCAATTCGGCATCACCCGCGCCACCGGAGCCATCGCAGAATCCGGCTCCCTCATCATCGACGACGACCGCACCTCCCACCGCCTCGCCGCTCTTTCCCCCTGGGTCCACGTCGCCGTGTTAGAGCGTTCGGAAATCCACCGCTCCATCCCCGACGCCATCGCCGCCTTCGGAAAAAGCCCCAACATCATCTGGTGTACCGGCCCGTCAAAAACCGCCGATGTCGAGGGCATCCTCATCGAAGGCGTCCACGGCCCCGGCGAGCAGATCGCGTTGTTGGTTTAGATCTACCCCTCCTCATGAACCTTCCCACACTCCAACAGGCGCACTCCGCCGCTCTCGCGGCGTCTGGCAGGCTGCGGATCCCCCTGCGCTCCAAAGTCTGGCGCGGGCAAGCGGGCGAATTCGCAGGCGGGGGCACCGGTTCTTCGATGGATTTCCAGGATCACCGGGCCTACTCGCCGGGCGATGACCCACGGCATATCAACTGGCAGGCCTACGCCCGCACCGGCAGCTACACCATGAAACTTTTCCGCGAGGAAGTGCGGCCGATGGTCGATCTGATTTTGGATGCTTCCGAATCCATGTTCTTTGACGAACAAAAGGCAATCCGCACTGCGGAGCTTTTCTATCTGATTGCGGAAAGCTCGCAAGCCGCCGGGGCCTCCCTGGCACTCCATGCCGTGCGGGGAGATGCGATGCTCACCCTTGATCCAAGCTCCCTCCGCAGCCACAAGTGGTTGGAGTCTGCCCGATCATTGCCAGCCACGGACGCGGCCAAAGTGCCCGACCTGACACGCCTGCCACTCCGCGCCAATTCCATCCGGGTTTTTCTATCCGATTTACTCTTCGCTGCGGATCCCGAACTGATCCTGCGGCATCTCAGCCAGCGCCACGGCAGCGTCGTGGTTTTCTGTCCATTTCTTGAAACCGAAGCCCGCCCGACTTGGTCGGGGAACTACGAGTTCATCGATCCCGAGCGCAAATCCCATCACCCCCACCGGATCGAGCCGGCGACCCTGCGGCGCTACCAGGAGGCCTACGTCAATCACTTCGCACTCTGGAAACAGCACGCCCGTCGTCACCAAGCCGCGCTGGCAAGGATTCCAGCGGAAAAAGACCTGCTCCCCGCGCTCTATCAAGAGGCCATCCCCGTGGCAGCGCTGGAAACCATCCGCTAACAACGCGCTGATAACCGATGGGCCATCAAGTGACGGCAGCCGAGGATGCTCTTGAACCACTTGAAAAACAACTCGATCTGCCATTTGTCGCCCAATTTCACCCGGCCCTGCACAGGTGACGCCTGCCGCACGGTCGGCGTCGGTGAGCGGGAGTTCTTCGATGATTTCCATGCGCGGGTTGTTGCGGATGCGGTCCGATTTTACTGGCAGATTCGCCACCGGAAACCCTGCGTCTTGAGACATTGATACAACTTGCCAATGAAGCACTTGCTTCTCGTGAGGAGCTTCATACGAACCTCCCCCAAAGCCCCGAAGCCCTCGCGACCATCCTCCGGGTCGGAACTTCAGCGGGGGGCGCTCGCGCCAAAGCGGTGATCGCGTGGAACCCAATGACCCACTCGGCTATGGCCGCATCAAATATGCCTATCATTTGATGACCCGCACTGCCGGAATCACGATGAGCGATTGTCGTCCGCTGGAAGAAAATGGCCGCACCCATTCCATGACCCGCCGCTTTGACCGCGGCCCTAACAGATAGAAGTTTTACCACTCAAGATTTCATGGCCGCCGCGAGTCACGCCAATCTCAAACCCTCCCGCGCGAAGTCCGTCCTTACACAAGTCCACGCCGCCATCAGCCTATGGCCCACCCTTGCGGGAGCTGCCGCGGTCTCTGCGGAATCGAGCAAACAGATTCACCAAAATCTTCGGCTTGATCTCAAACCATGAGGGCAATCAAGTCGGCCCTGCCCAGTTTCATGGAAACGCAAGTCATAAAGTTTTCTTGTTGGCATAAATTTTGCTTCGCTTATTAATATAAGCATCATAAGGTCGTCCAGCCCGCTGCGGGCTGGGCATGTCCGACGTATTTCTCCATCAATCGATTTCACAACATCAGACTCTTGCGCCACAAATGCGCAAGAGTCTCGAAATCCTTCAGGCGGGAACTCTCGAACTCACCCAGCTCGTCCAGCAAGCGCTCGAAACGAATCCCGTTCTTGAAGATCTGACTGAGAGCATCTCCCTTGATGAGGATGCTCCGGATTCCGAAGCAGCGGATTCCATGAACTATCTGAACGAGACCGATGACGACTGGCGTGACCGGACGATTCTTGAAGGGAAAAGTTCTCCTTGGACGAATGAAGACGAGGAACGCCGCCAGCGAGTCTATGATTCTATCGTTACCCCTGAGACGCTCCAACAGCATTTGCAGCAGCAACTCGACCTCGCGATGGTGGATCTGGAAATCCGAGAAGCGGCCCAGGCAATTTTGGGAAACCTCGACGAGCGCGGGTTTCTTGACCTCCCGATCAAGACCCTCGGCATCCGCATGGGATTCAAGCTCAAGCATGTCGATGCCGCCTTGAAGCTGGTTCAGTCCTTTGATCCGGCAGGAATTGGCGCGTCTGGAATTCCGGAATCCCTGCTACTGCAATTGGAACGGGCCTCTGGAACGGAAACCATCGAATACAAGATTGTCCGGGATCACTTGGAGAACCTTGCCCGCAAGCGCCACCCCCAGATCGCCCGCGCTCTTGGCACCAATGTTGAGCGCATCGCGGAGGCCGCCTCACGGATTGGTCGCCTCACCCCCAATCCCGGCGGCGAGTTCAATCCCACCGGCAATCCCTACATCTTGCCAGACGTCGTCATCGAGCGCGACGATGATCGCAATTGGTATGCCCGGCTGACCGGGGAACATCTTCCCGTTTTGAGAATTAATGACTTTTATAAGGACATGATTGGAAAAAGCGGAACCGACGCCAAAGCCCGCCAATTTCTTCGTGACCAAATCCGCGATGGCCGTAGCCTGATTCACGCCATTTCGCTTCGTCAAGAAACGATCCTCGCCATCGCCCACAAGCTCATCGAGCACCAGCCCTTGTTCCTCACCAAGGGTCACCGTCATCTGCGCCCGCTGACAATGAACGACATCGCCGACGAATTGAGTCTGCACGCCACCACCATCTCGCGAGCCGTTGCGGGGAAATATGTTCTAACTCCCCATGGTCTGATGGAGATGCGGGCGTTCTTTGCCACCGGCTATCAGACCACAGACGGCGCAGAGGTTTCCAATGCAGGTGTGCGTGAAGCCATCCAGCAGCTCGTCAGCGCGGAAAACCCCGCCAAGCCGCTGTCCGACGAATTTCTGATGAAGGCTCTCGATAAACAGGGCATCAAAATCGCACGGCGGACGGTGGCGAAATACCGTGAGCAACTGAATATTCTCCCTTCACATTTGAGGAAGACTTTCTAACAAATCATTCCGGTTTCCGGAAGCGATAGTGTGAGACCACCCATTCCTCGCCACGGCGGTAACCCCAAAGTTCCGCACAGGCCATGAAGAAGACCCGCCAATAGACCCACCAGCGCGTTTGTTGATCTTCCCCATAGGTCTCGGCAATGATTGGGAACAATTCATCACGGGCTGCATCCATCCGGGACAACCACGCTTCCGAGGTTTTTTGATAGTGTTCCCCGCTCACTTGCCAGTGATCTTCGATTTTCAGGTCCTGTTGGAAATAGAGCAACAGGTCATCGGATGGCATTTGACCTCCGGTAAAGAAATATCGAGCCATCCAGTCATCCTCGCTTTCCACCTCGTAATGATAGGCATACTCACGATGGGTGAAAATGTGGACAAACAGCGCACCTCCCGGCTTGAGCCAGCGAGAAATCCTGTTGAGCAGAATCTCATAGTTCTTCATGTGCTCAAACATCTCCACTGAAACGACCCGATCAAACACCGAGTCCCCTTCCCCATCATAGTGAATCATGTTCTTGGTTCGCACCTCCACGTTCGTGAAACCTCGGGCGGCGAGCTGGGATTCGATGTGGATTTTTTGGGTTCTTGAATTCGAAACCGCCGTGATCCGGGAATTGGGGTAGTGTGCGGCCATCCACAATGTCAAGGAACCCCAACCACAGCCCAACTCCAGAATCCGATGGCCATCTTCGAGCGCCGCACGCTCGCAGGTGATGCCGAGCATCCGGGCTTCCGAGTCATCAATGCTGATGACTCCTTCATCCCAGTACCCTGAACTATACTTCATGTGCTTTCCCAGGACCCTTTCAAAAAAGCGTGTTGGCAGTTCATAATGTTGTTCGTTTGCTTCATCGGTTGCGATTGCCACCGGACTTGCTTTGAGTTCGTTGACATGTTGCATCACCTTCGCCTGGCGTTGCTCGCAGTTCAACGCTTCATACGGTGCCAAGGTGCCCGCCAAGCGTTTGCGAATCCCAATCCGGATCAACGCGTCGGGGACGATGCCCTTGGCCAAAATTTCGTTAGTCGATATCATAGATTATAGTTAGCGAGGGTGCTTTCTGGGTGGCCAGGGGATAAACGGACTCGTGCTCGCTTGGTATGACAAATAGGCAGCGCCTTTCCGCCTCACTGCCGCTGCCTCCGTGGGTGGAATTCCCGTAACCTTGAGAAGTAGATAAATGATCATTGCCGGTGCATGGATTGTCGCCCAGCCCCACTCCGAACCACAGGCGAAAAGGTAAAACCCCACCCAAATCACCGCCTCAAAAAAATAGTTAGGGTGCCGCGAGTAGCGCCACAATCCTTCCTGACACACCGCCTTGGAATCGGAGTTCTTTGCCTTGAATCCGGCCATTTGGGAGTCCGCAATTCCTTCACCAAAGATTCCAACCAGAGTGATCGCCAATCCCACGGATTCCCATCCGCTCCAAAGCCGATCCGCGTCTAGCGAAATCATCAGAAACGGCAAGGCCAGTAAAATCACTGAAATCCCCTGCGCTTGGAAGAACCAAAAAAACGAGCTCACCACGCGCCCGTTCCAGACTTCGCGAAGTTTGGCGTAACGTGCATCTTCTTCAGGATACATCCGCCGGATTCGACGCTCCAAGTGAAGCCCGAGACGCAGACTCCAGATACCTAACAGCCCGATCGCGACCCAATGTTTGACTCCCCCGCCATTGATCAATAGCCAAAGGCATCCAGTAAGGCCAATTCCGAAGGCCCAAACGGCATCGACCAATGAATAGTTATCCCATTTTTTCGCCCAAGCCCAAGCCAGCAAGAATATGATCGCCATCATGCCGGCACCCAGCGCCAGTATCCATGGACCACTCATGAAATCACCTCCTTGCGCTTCTCTAACGATTTTGCGAGGCTGAACAAAACCGGCAAAACCGCAATCTTGATCAAAACCAGCGCCAATGGCGCGATCAGCAACCAAGCGCTAACCCCATGCCATGCGGCCATCCCGAAATCCCGCGCAAACTGAAGCGGATCCGCATTGAATTTGCCAACCAGTTCCGGGATGGAAAAAGAAATGAGCGGCACCCCATACAAGCGCTCTCCCAGCCGGATGAAAACCAAGATCAATCCCAGATGCAGAGGATAGACCGCGGATTTAAAAATATGCAGAATCGGTTGATTCAGTTTGAAGATCCAACCAACAAACAAGCACACCAGAGTCGTCGAACCCATGATTGGAAAAACGCCCACCACGATGCCAAGTGCAATCGTCCACGCGAGTTTCGCAGGCGAGCTTCCTTGGGTGAGCTGATTCACCAAGGGAGTGACGAACCAACGCCGCCACCAAGGTTCCTTGGCCTGGATGACCCGATCGGGCATCACCCTCGTCCCTCCTTGAAGTGGTGGTGTAGGATCGAGTTATTGGGCCGGGTATAGACCGCCTGCACCACCGAGATGTTGCGTGTCGCGAAGGCGGCCTCGCAATACTTCAGATAGTAATCCCATGACCTCATGAATGGTTCATCAAACCCTAGCGCCCTGACCTCGCCTTTGACCGCATTGAAACGGTCATACCACGTTGAAAGCGTCCGGGCATAATCCGCACCGAGATCTTCGAGATCATGCATGAACAGATCGCCCGTCTGAAGGATGACATCGTTGATACGCCCCACACTCAGAAGCAACGAACCCGGGAAAATGTGCTTCTGAATCCAGTCCACATTTTTTTTCAAACTCCGGTAGCTACAATCTGGAACGGTGATCATCTGCACTCCGAGCAACCCTTCAGGGGTGAGCACTTCCGCACATTTAGCGAAAAACGACTGGTGATATTTATCGCCAACCGCTTCCAACATTTCAATAGAAGCGATTTTGTCAAAGCTGCCCGTGACGTGGCGGTAGTCTTGAATGCGGATCTCGATCTGATCTTGCAAGCCGTCCATTTCAATCCGCTTGCGGGCATACGCCGCTTGAGCTTCCGAGATGGTGACCCCGGTGATCCGACAGCCGAAATGCTTGGCCGCATGGGTTGCGAAGCCGCCCCAGCCACAACCGATTTCGAGCACATGATCAGTCGGCTTGAGCTTTAGCTTGCGACAGAGTGCATCGTATTTCCCCTGTTGCGCTGCTTCGAGCGATTGCCCGGGCGTTTCGAAGCGGGCGCTCGAATACGTCATACCTGGATCTAACCATAATTTGTAGAAATCATTCCCAAGATCGTAGTGCTCGGCGATGTTGCGGCGGCTGGTCTCCACGGTATTTTCGCGACGGAGATGACGGAACCAATTGACGATTTTCAAGAGATTCACCCCTGGCAGTGCAGAGGATGAAGTCTGCGCTCCTTGCATAACATGCACGTTCCGAATGAACCAAGCGATCACCGCCGCGATGTCATCGGTATCCCACAAGCCGTCGGTGTAGGCCTCTCCCATGCCGATGTTTCCATAAAAAGCACAGCGCTTGAAAAACTCCGCATCATTGCGAAGCATGACCCGGGCGGTTACCGGTTCTCCCGGTTTACCAAAGTAGCGAATGCGCCCATCCGAATGCTCCATGCGAAGTCCGCCGCAGGGCATGGATTGCAAAACCCGCACGACCATTCGCTCGGCAAAACCCCGGGTAGGATGAATGGATGCCTCGCACGGCACCAGTTCCCCAGTTATATCTAACAAAACATTCATGGTGAATTTTGATCCAAGCTGGAATGTGGACGCATGACATCGAGCTGGGCTTCCAGTCGCTCAGCCTTGCGCAAAAAGGGAACACGCCGGATCCACAACAGCATGGCTTGCCAATGGATGAGGCCGATGATCTTCAACGAAAGGAGTGGATACTTCAGACTATACCAAATCAATCGCGCGGAGGTGAGTTCCCGGCGCTGGCCGCTGACGGCACTGAGAAGGACACGGCCATCCGCGTCGTAATCATCGATGTTGACTTGCCAGGCTTCTCCTGGCTGGCCGAGTTTGAAATCGAACTCCATCGCGGGATCGGAAAAAGGCGAAACATAGAAATTTTTGACGACTCTGCGATGCCAGACTCCTTCGGCGCTGGAGGAGTCCATTCGATAGAGTTTCATTTCACGGAAGGTATTCACCACCTCGGCCACGGCGGCGATCGGTTCCCCTGATTCGGAATCGATGTAATAAAAGGATACCGGATTGAATCCATAGCCAAGCACCCGAGGGAATGTCAGCAGGCGGATCTTCACGTTTGCCGGGTAGATTTGCCCTTGTTTTGCCAGCCATAAGATGAGGTTCGCCCGGATCCCTCCTGGTTGTCCAAGGTCGATGTGATCTCGATCATCGATGGAAAACAAATTCCAGCGATTGTGCGAAAACCCGAGACGGCGCAGCTTGGGGAGTTCATCCAAATCCACGCAGAACATAAACACGCGGTAGTTGAACCCATGGCGTTTGGGTCTAAGGCGGCAGTGCATGACTGCGCATTCGTAGAGTGAATTTATTGCCATGAATTTCTCCCTAGAATTTCGGTGCAAACACGCACTGCCGACCAAAGACCGTCCTCATGGAAGCCATATCGCTGCCATGCTCCGCAATAGTAGCGCCGGGTTTCTCTTCCTGCAAGGTGAAGCTCCTGGAGTCGATCTTGCGCAGCCACTGCCGCCAGATCGAACAAGGGATGCTCATACATCAAACGCTTTTTGATGGATTTTTCCGCAGGAGGTGAAGCGGGATTGATGGAAACAAAATATTGCTGCCGGTCGGACACACCTTGCAATTGGTTCATCCAGTAGTGTGTCGAGTAGCACTGCCCGCCACCCACGGGTCGGTCGATGCGGTAGTTCCATGCCGCCCAGCAGCGACGTGTCTTTGGCATGAATTGGGGATCGGTATGCAGCACCGCTTCATTTTCTTGATAATGAAACGCACCTAGCAGGGTTGTTTCAAGGGCGCTGGGATCCTTAAGTAGCTTGAGCGATTGATCACCGTGCGCCGCCATGACGACGCGGTCGAACTCGTGTTGGGTGCCATCTTCCAAGATCAAACGCACGGCATTGGGAACCCCGACGACCGTTCGCACTCCAGCACCACGGTGGATCTGTCGCTCAAAGGGCTTGATCAGTTTTTCCACGTAACAGCGTGAGCCACCGGAAACCGTTCGCCAAGGATGCTGTGTGTCCAACCCCAGAAAACCATGATTGTGCCAAAACCGCATCAACGTATGGGCTGGAAATTGTTCAATACATTCAGGAGGACTGGACCAGACGGCCGCCGCCATGGGCGAGAGATACCACTGTAAAAAATGATCACCGTAACCGCGGGTTTTTACATACTGCCGCAGCGACATTTCGCCATATTGGGGATTCTCCAACTCGGCCACGGTCTCTCGATTGAAGCGGGCGATCTGGGCAAGCATCCGCCAGTAGCGGAAATTGAGAAGGTTTTTCCGCTGGCCGAACAGCAGGTTGATGCTTCCTCCATTGAACTCAAGATTTTCACCCACATGCTGAACGCTGAAGGACATGCTTGTGGGCTTGGTTTGGACGTCCAACTCACCGAACAAGCGGGTCAAAAGCGGATAGGTCACTTCATTGTAAACCATGAATCCGGTATCAATCGGAATTTGCGCCTGCTGCTCGTCCACCATGACCGTGTTGGAGTGACCACCGATGCGCGGGTCTTTTTCAAACAAGGTCACGTCGTGCTCGCGGCTGAGCAACCAAGCGCTGGCGAGGCCGGAAATCCCTGTTCCAACGATGGCGATTCGTTCGCGGCTCATGCGTGAGGATGGGACGGCGTCAGGCCTTCTTCAATCACAGCTTTTGGCACCGGCCGCAGATCCCAGATCAGACCCGTCCATGAGAGAAACTTGAGTCCGTAGTAGGTGATGTCCAACTCCCACCAGCGGAAGCCTTGCCTTACCGAATGAGGATAGCGATGGTGATTGTTGTGCCAACCTTCGCCCAAGGTGATGAATGTGAGAAGCCAGCTGTTCCGGCTATCATCGTCGGTCTCATAACGGCGGCGGCCCCAGACGTGGGCGAGGGAGTTGATGAACAGTGTTCCGTGAAGCAGCACCGTGGTGCTGATGAAGAAGGTCCAGATGAAAAATTGGCCGACGGTCACGCCAAACGCGGGGAAGAACGTTTCCAAGCCCCACCCGATTCCTAACATCAATAGACCGTAGGCGAAAGGCACCGTCTGGTCATAGCGGTTCAGAAAAACGAGTTCGGGGAATTTGCACAAATCGGGGATGCTTTTGTAGGGGGTTGGAAAGTTTTTCATCGATGTTAGCCAACCGATGTGAGACCACAGAAACCCGCTGACGACAGGCGAATGGATGTCTTCCTCATGGTCCGAGTGCTTGTGATGGTGACGGTGTGTCGCCGCCCACCACAGAGGACCGCGCTGCATCGAACTGTTGCCGATGACCGCGAAGGTGAACTGCATCAGGCGCGAGGTTTTGAAAGTTTTGTGAGAAAAATAGCGGTGATAGAATCCCGTGATGGCGAACATCCGGACCACGTAGAGCAGCACCGCCGCGGCCACGGCCACCGGGCTTACCCCCACCCAGAAAACTGCCAGACACCCGAGATGAAGGAATATGAAGGGCAAGGTGCGCTGCCAATTCACTTTTTGCGGCAACTCCGAAGGATCCGGTAAACCTTCTCGCCGAAAATCCGAGTCCAACCATTGGCAAAACGTCAACCAGAAGACGCTCCAGAAGCCAGTGGGTCCACGAGATGAGTTTGAATCGTTCGTTTTCATCGACAGTCGATTAATTAGTTGGATTTGAGTTGCTTGCGCACGTAGCCGACTGCGCCACCGACCACGGGAAGATGCGCGTAAAAGTTTTTCCCGGAATCCCAAAAATCCTGGTGAAACTCGACCTTGCCCTCGCGATTGAACCGCACCTGACTCACACCGATGGAATGCACCGGCTTGCCACCGCTGAGCGCCGGGGCAGAAAAAATCATCGTCCACCGCACGTAGTAATCGTTTCCGGAGGACGCCACATCGTTGATGGTGAGGTTGTAACTGGTCACGGTTTCGCTGGTTTTAATGAAATAGGCTTCGATCTCGGCTGCGCCATGATGAACGACCAAAGTATCATCCAGATAGGCGTCCGCCGCATAGACTTTAAGCGCATTTTCACGGACGTATTTCACGTCCCCGATGTGCCCAAGAAAATCCTTGAAGCGCTCCAAGGCGGCCTTTTCGCCAGGACTTCCCGGTGGCAATCCGCTCGGCGCGACCTTGCCCATCCGGGCTTGGTAGGCCGCGACATCCTCCGCAGAGTGATTTGGACCCGCGCAAGAGTTCAGCAGCACCAAGACCGCCAATACGGCCAGGATGAGACCTGCCACGAAGGTAAAAAGCGGGTGAGCGAAAATTGATGAAACCATTATGCTGTTTTCGTCTAGGGACAATGACCGCGCAAGGACGAATATCCCACTCGCGGTTGAACCGGAAGGAAGAGGATTGTCCAATGCGGTTTTTTTCCAGACAGTTTCCAGAAAGTCCTTCATGGCGCGAGCCTGCCAGGATCCGGATGAGAGCCCAAGCCGCCCTGCGCATGCGTCTTCGTTCATCGCCTTTTTCCATTCTCCATCATGCTCCGACTTCGCGATCAGGCTGCCGACCTAGCTCTGCACGCCGTTGAATACCAGCAACAGCGCGTTGTGGTGGAAAAGTGCGGGATCGTTGCCCTGTGGTCCCAGCAATTCACCACCACCAAACCCAGCTCATCCCGCATGA
>Ga0163144_10022350_pt1 | contig 12533 bp, 13 predicted proteins | sample OliLak19BULKMAT1_FD_123175 | JGI IMG/M metagenome (GOLD analysis project Ga0163144, IMG submission 123175) | Freshwater microbial mat bacterial communities from Lake Vanda, McMurdo Dry Valleys, Antarctica - Oligotrophic Lake LV.19.BULKMAT1 | ecosystem: Environmental > Aquatic > Freshwater >... | reverse complement strand
TCATTTGTCTTGTAGCCGCAACGCTCGTAGTCCCATACCCCTTTGATTGGCAAGTTCTGCCGAATTGATACATCCCAAGACGGAGGAGGGAGGAGACCAACAGTCTCTAGGGCGTTACGCGCCATGAATCCAGTATCGGGCGGGACTTGCTTATGCACCAAGCGGCAGGCCGTCTTTTCATCAACGACTACAATTACCTGCCACCAATCTTTCGAATAGAAGCGCAAGGCTGTAGCCATAACCTCGATTTTTTCTTCCGGACTCATGGCGTCTTTTTTACCTCAAAGGCGTAGAGATGGTTCCCCTTGGAGAACATGGCCTGCGTCCCCTCGCGCATGAGCCGCATGTCGCCTGTCAGCATGGGATCATCGAAGACTTTCATGCGGCTAGAACCAATCGTATTCGGAAAGAGTTCAAGCTCGTCTTTCTCGTTCAGATGAAGAACAACTCCGGTGCCCGGCATGACAATGAAGTTCGGAGTCGCTGCGCCAACGTCATTTTCGACCCGGCAATCGTAGTCGTTGTAATCCTCGTTGATCCGGAAGATGAACTTGTCGTACTTGCCTTTGCTGAACGCGACGACGATCAAAACCTTGCTGTCGTACTTGGCGTCGACGATGCGCTTTCCGTCAAGCTCCTTAAAATGGATCTGGTAGCAAGTCTTGCTGACAGGGCAAAGAGAAGCGTAGTAGGCCCCGAGAAGATCTTGGAAGACAACGCCGTCGTACATGTGCGTTGAATTCGGGGAGATACTGCCGACCAGATGAGTCGTAGTCAGGAAACTGCCGCTCGGCTCCATCATTATCAATTGGAACAATTTATCTCCGGACTTTCCGAAGATATTTCCTTCGCAGGACATGACTGAATCGGCAAGGATGTCGCAATCGAGATCCTGTCCGCGATGAATGTCGCGGAGCTTGATCTTCCCCATCGAAACGGCCGCGGAAACGACCTTCCCGTTCGGAGAGACGCCGAGCACTGGAACGGTCATTGGCGGCAGGGCGTATTCAGCAACTCCGTTGATGGTAAAGATACCTGCGCCCGTCATGAGCAGTTTGGTTACCGGATCAAAGCGGATGATGTCGTCCATAAGCTCGACGATCTTGCGAACGTTAAAGTTCTTGCTGCCAGCAACGCGGACGATCTGCTGGATCAGGACAGCAACCTGAGCCGTAGCCGGCGGAACATCGCGCAGGCCCTTCTCGAACGTCGCGCTGTACCAATCCAGCCAGACCTTGGGGATGTTGGTTAACGGTTGGCAAACAGGCGGAATTGAAACTTCCTTATTGAGCACCGAGACGTTGTTAATCATTCGTTCGTCGATGGTCTTGAGGTTCGGATGCTTGCCCTTGTACGGATGGATGCCAATGTGCATTTGAAAGCTGACGATGGCGAACGAGAACCAATCGGTCGCCTGACTTGGGTTGTAGCGGTCGCCGGGGCCTGTTGCATGGCGGTCCCGGATGGATTCCATGATCGCCGTAGCACGGAAGGACTTGGTCTGCCAAGAATCGCAATCGATGGCGTAGATCCGGCTGAATTTGTCATCGATCAGAAAGTTCATCTCGTTCAGGTCGACGAGCAGGATTCCATGGGAGTGCGCATGTGAGACGATGTCTTGTAGCTTGGTGACGAGCGCCGCGATGGCGTTTGGTTTGATCCGAAATCTGTCGCGGAAGACTTTGGGGAAGAGTTGGCAAAGGGCGTAGGTATCCTTGATGAACTTCATGGTATAGCCTACAGCGTCACCATTGCTATCGAAGATGATATCCTCTGGCTTGATAATGTCGGGATGCTGGAGAACGGAAAGTTCTCCGATCTTGGCGACATGGATCATCTTCTTGCGTTCTGCGTAGATCTTGAACGCGGTGCTGCCTTTGCGGTAAATGCTTCCTTCGCCGCCGGCAGCGACGAAATCGTTCTTATTGAGAGAGAACTTGCCCTTGCCTTTGATCGAGACATTCATGATTAACCCCAGAGCTTTCGCCGAACTGCTTTGTAGGCTCGCCAGCAAGCCTTAGTCTTGAGGCGCTGATTGCGGTCTCCGGCCCCATTGAGCATGCGGGACTGCTCCATAAGCAGATGCGCATGGTCTTGCAAGCGTTCGCGCTCGTACTTCCTGTCGTCCTCGTCGCAAAGTCCGCCGAGCGCTTTCCGGATACAGTCTCCGCAAAGCCATTTCTTCTCTACAAATCCTAGACCTGTATGCGAGCATGTCTTCTCCTGCTGACAGCCATCGCACTTTACTACTTTTGTCTCGTCCACTTACTGCTCCTACTCCCAGTAGGTATTACCTTCTTCGCACCGGCTCCAACCGGAGGCAATTCCTTCCATTTCGACTTGCCCATCTTCAACTTTGGCATTCCGGCGGCTAGAACTTTCTTTGCCGCTTTAATCAAGGATTTGAACTGCTCCGGGGTAAAGGCAATTTTATCTTTCCCGCCATCTTGCGATATAGCGAACAATCCGCCTACCGAGTCCTTTACCAACTTCTGCGACTTCACCAAGAACTTTTTCAAGCCCTTTTCAGTCGCCTGCATGCGTCGATACGCAATCTTTCCATGCTTGTCTTTGACCCTGAAGATGGCTCCAATGGCAGGTAGGTTGGCCCCCGGCAACATCGACCAGAAGCAGGGCGATGATACGCTTGGTAAAGATCGGATCTTTGCCCCAAGCGATGAGCGCATGGAGTGCTGGCGGTTCCTCATGCCTGCTGCTAAACATCACATGCGGATCGGTATTTACCAACTCCATCAGCGTTTTATAGACGCCAGCGATGGATTGATTGACTACGACAAAAAGTCGCATCCTCGCGGGATCTCATACCTTATCCCCCATGAACGAGAGAGCGCCTACAGAGAGATCATCGTAGTGCTGCCATTGCCGCTCGCGATTGTCCTTCTCCAGCCGCTTCAGCCGGCGTTGAACGAATCCCGCTTGAAAGTTCTTGAACCCGAGGATCTCCGGAAGAATGTCCTTATCCGGGATCACTTCATTTGTCTTGGATGTCTCCGTAATGACTTGACGAAGAAAGGAGCCAGCGCCATCTGACATGATAGCAACAAAATCGCTACCCGCGTCAACATATTGACGGAAGAAGTCCGTATCGTGTAACGTTTGAAGCTCGACGGCTTTATGGGCGACGACGAGACCTTCTGGATGAAATTCGAACTCTTGGACGATGGCAGGCTGCAATTTGCCTTTTGCGCGCTTGCCGTCGTTGAGTTTATAGCAGGGATAGAACGGCGTATTGTTCGGAAACGAAACTTTCGTTACAAAAAGCACTCCATTCTTTTTTGTAGCTATGAAACCATCGCCGAAGATCATGGCTGACGGAATGCCTTTTTCGATTCTGATCGTCAACAAGGTCGCGTCGAGACAGGTCTCTGGCAGGCCCATGCTGCGCGCGTAGACGGCCGCAAGTTCGATGGCCTTTTCATGGTACGCCGTCTGATCGACAACGTCGATGTATCTCTCTGCCGCCATTACCAGAAGTCGAGCGCCGATGTCAGTATCCGGGGACGAAGAACATCCGTCTGCGATCAGGACATAAGGCCCCTCAGCCGTCTTGCCATGTCGGGTATAGTCTTGGCAGACGGGATGAGTCGATCCGGTGAAGAACGCGCAGTCCGAGATCATTTCAAATCCTCTGGCTTGACGTCAGTCTTGATCGCCAATTCTTTCAACTGCGCATCGGAAACGATTCCGGGCGCATTGGTCATTACGTCCATGCCCTTTTGGTTCTTGGGGAATGCGCAAACCTCGCGCATCGTCTCTGACTCGCTCAAGAGCCAGACAACCCGGTCCCAACCCATCGCAATACCGCCATGAGGCGGAGCGCCGTACAGGAAAGCTGTAAGCAGGAAGCCGAACTTCTCATTCGCTTCTTCGTCAGAGATGCCAAGAACCTTGAAGATTCTCTTTTGCATCCCTTGACAATGAACCCGGATCGAGCCGCCCGCGATCTCGTAGCCATTCAAGACAAGGTCGTAGCGCTGGCATTTGACGCGCTCCGGATCGCTATCCAGATATTGAAGATCCTCTTCCCGTGGTTGAGTAAAGGCATGATGCGCCGCTACCCATTTCTTGGCGTCTTCGTCATAATCGAAGAGCGGCGGATCGACGACCCAAAAACAGTCCCATTTACCATCGGAGCCAAACTCGGGGATCATCTTGAATTTCTTCCCGAGATGGACGCGCAGGTTTGCCAAAACAGAATGGACTACGGCTGGCTTTCCGAATTGGAAGAAAAGCGTATCTCCTTCTTGCGCGCCGAGTGCGTTATTGAAAGCCTCAAGCATTCCAGCAGCAATGTTTTTGGCGAAAGGTGAAGTCCAGCCAAACGTAGGCCAAGATTCGAGCTTCGCTTCAACTCTCGCCCAAGCGAGGCCCTTCGCACCCATGCCCTTGCAGTATTCTTCCAGCTTTTCAATTTGGCCGCGCGGCAAGTCATGTTCCTTGGGAATGCGCATTCCCTTGACAATACCTTTGGACTCAATGGCAGACTGCATCAATTTCAAGCCGCCGCCATTGAATTTCTTGACGATCTCAGTCAGATCGACATGCTCAAGACCGAAGCGGCGGTCTGGCTTGTCGTTACCGAAGCGTTTCATTGCCTCGTCATAAGGCATGCGCTCCAGCGGCAACTTGAGATCGATCCCTTTGCAATCCTTGAGTAATGAGGAGACAAGCCCCTCAAGAACGTTGAAGACGTCGTCCTGCTCTGCGAACGACATTTCGATGTCGACCTGCGTAAACTCGGGCTGGCGGTCGACGCGCAGATCTTCGTCGCGAAAGCAGCGCACGATTTGGAAGTAGCGGTCGGTTCCTGCGACCATGAGCAGTTGCTTGAAAAGCTGAGGGCTTTCCGCGAGGGCGTAGAACTTGCCCTTGTTCAAGCGCGAAGGGACAAGAAAATTACGCGCGCCGCCGGGCGTATATTTGATCAAGAACGGAGTCTCAACTTCGGTAAAGCCGTTGTCTGATAGGTACTTTCTCGTTGTTTGGGCCGTCGTATGACGCAGCGTCAGCATTTTTTGCATGATAGGACGCCGGAGATCGAGATAGCGGTACTGCATGCGTGTATCGTCGTTGACCGTAATCTCGTCCTTGATCTCAATCGGAGTCGTCAACGCCATGTTGAGGACTTTCAAATCTTTGGCATGGATCTCAACGGCTCCGGTAGCCAGCTTCGGATTTTCCATGTCTTTCGGCCGAATGCTAACCTCGCCTTCAATTACAACGACCCATTCGCCGCGGAGCTTGGATGCTTCTGAGTGCATTGGAGTCTTGGGATTGAATACGACTTGAGTAATGCCGTACTTGTCGCGGATATCAATGAAGATCAAGCCGCCCATGTCGCGATTGGTATCGACCCATCCGGCAAGACGAACAGTTTTGCCTACGTCGCTGGTGCGGATCTCTCCGCAGTTATGGGTTCGGTACTTGTTCGCTTGCATTTTTAGCTCCATTGTTTCAGTTTAAGATAGCAGCGCCCGGCCATCTTTGCCAGACGGAGGGGTGTTGGCAAAGACGAACCGGGCGCTACTGACTAGAACGTCATCGACTTTGACGGACCTCCGGTCCCGAGCGCCTGAGATTGGGACGAAATGCTCTTGGAGACGAATTCTGCCAGCTTGGCAAGCGTCTTCGCCGAAGCATCCTTGAGTTCAACGAACTGAGTGAATCCTGCGTCCTTATGGAACGCCTGCAACTCGGTCGCAACGGACGGGTCCGTCATGTTAACGGCGATCAAGATCGAAACAAGGCTTTCGAGCATCTCTTTTTTGCTCGCGTCCTTCAGAGCGTCCTTGACGCCGCCAACGCCGCGAACGCCGCAGTTGTTGCAGCCGTCAGTAATGACGAAGACGATGGCGTTGACATCGAATTCCTGCCCGACCAATTGCTTGCCGAAATCCGCAGCGGCCGTGATCGATGTCGCAGCAGCATCGTACAAAGCGGTCAATCCGCCGACTTGGAGGGCATTGTCGTAATCTGCCGGATTGCAAGCCGTAAGCAGCTTGAAACCATGAACCTCGACAACCTTGTCGTCGAATATGACGAGGCGGATCATGAGATTGTCTGCGCGCGGAGAATACTTGCACGCATTGACGATCTCCTTCAAAGCGGCGGTCATCTCTGCGATGAATCCCCCTACGCTGCCGCTGATGTCGATGACGATCGTCGCCAGCGTATACTCCGAGGCCCCGAGCTTGTCGATGCCGACAGCCGAGTACTTAAAATTACCGACTGGAGGAGCATGGCTCTCCATGTCGTCTCCGCCAAGTTTTGGCATATCTGTCTCCTTTTTGTTTGCCTTAAAATCCCGTCAGAAATCCCGACACTTTGTCGGGACTATTTCAAGTAGTCAGTGGACTTGGCGACGCGCATGCCGAGCTTCTTCATGTCGGAAACGAAGTCGGAAGCCATCTTTTCGAAGTCCGGGCCGCCGGGGGAATTCGGAACCGGCGAGGAGCAGTCTTCCAGCAAGACCAGCTTCTTGACGTAGTCGGCGTTCTTGAAGGCCGTCGCGATGTCGCGGACGGTATTGGCGACGCAATGGCTCAGCGCCTCTCCGGCAATGGCGACTTCATCGACGTTCGTAAGCGCGTCGATCAAGCGGGCGTTGAGTTGGGTCGTTTCGTCGGTCGGATCGGGAACCTCAGCCTTGATGGCGCTGTAATGTTCCGTATGGGGATTGGCTCCCTTGGTAACGTAATCAACGACGGCTCCGGCCGCATCTTCCCATTCGCGGAGCGCTTCGGCAAGCGGCAGGTAGACGTTGTGTCCGGGAGTTCCGATGAGGCAGTGCGTCGGCCAGACGATCATGGGGTAGCGACCGCTCTTGTTAAGCTCGTCGGCGTACTTCTCGGCCCTGCGTTGCAGGGACGGGATGAATGTTCGGACCTTGCCGCTCTTGAGATCGTCGGCGGAAATGCAAGAAAACGGGTCCAGCCGATTGCCTTTGGAATCCCGCCAGTAGGCGGCATGTCCGATGTCGATGGAATGATGGCTGTCGAGCGTTACATGGATGTCGTTGAACTTCCCGAGCGAGCGCTTGACGAACTTGGTCAGGCGGTCCATGTCGTTTTCTGCCCCCTTGACGTAGAGCGTTCCCTCGTAGGGAAAGCCTTTCGGGTTACAAAAGTCTTGCTGAGGGTCGATGATTAGAAGATCGACCTTGAATGACTTTGACATTTTGCTCTCCTTAAATCGATGCCTATGTTTCCTGCCGAAACCATAACATGTGTAACATACATGTCAATAGTATCTTCACTTTTTAATATTTTTAGGCGTGTAGGAGCTAACGAGCTAACTCATGCTGGTGGGAATTCGCTAGTTTTTGGTATGCTGCTGGATGTATTGCAGCTTTTTCTTCTCTGGATCAATAGAGCGCTGCTCGTTGATGTTCTTCCAATTTTGAGCCATGTTGTTAGGAGTCATGTTCGGAACAGGACGCTCCAACGGAATCGGGGCGGGTGCTCCAGATCCACCAATTGGCGGGGGGAGTTGAGGCGCGGATGGCGGAAAATGCGGCGGCCGTCGCATTTCAACGAGGGCTTCTGAATACTCCTTCTTGAGGGTTTCAAGACTTTCAATCAATTCGGATTCGCGTTTGACTGCGGCGGTGCGTTCATTCTTCATTTGCTCGTCGAATTTCTTGTGCATCTTCTCGGCTTCTTTCTCCAGCCTGTCTGGCAGGAGGTAAGCCTGAAGGATGCCTGTCCCAGCGATCTGGAGAATGAACAAAGATATCGCTATGAAGAGACCCTTGACGAGTTCTTCGCAGAACCATGAGAGCGTATACTTTTTTGGAGTTTGATCGTTGTTTTCCATGCCCTTAACTACGGGGTAGGCTTCTCTTCTTCCTTGCTTGGCGGAGTATTGGCGCAAGCTCCGGCCTTAGTTGCGGAGTTCATGTCGCGAACGCATCTGGAGTAATTAAAATTCTGCTTGTAGTAGGCACAAATGTCGTCTTCTGAATATCCGAGAATGCGTCCGATGGCTGCTTGATTTGCCAAAGGAGCTTCCAAAAAATCCCTGAGCTTTTCGGCAGTTTGCTTTTTAACCTTGGCAGGCTCATAGAAAATTCCGAGCGAAAAATCCTTTCTTGGCGGATCTGTGCATTGTTCTGCTTTCAAGGTAGTTTTGATTGGAGTTTCCATTTCTACGCCGTCGATATGCGTTTGGGTCGCGGAAACCTCCCATAAGCCATCATGGACTATTACGTAACCGAGACGACCTTCTGTTACAGCTCCCTGTAGTCGTGTAACAAGATCCGGGGCCATATTGGAAAGGCTTTCTGAATGAAGACAAATTGCTCGGCGGCCCGAGAGAATGTCGTCGGGATGATCCAAAAGGCTTACGGCGGGGCCTACCATCCCGCGCGCAGCCATGGCCTCGAACTGCACTCTTGTATATTGAGGTTTGTCGACGGCGCAGTTTCTTCTGATGGATTTTTTCTTTTTACGAGGCATTCACGAAGCTCTCACGGGTTCCGCCTTCATTGTATCCATCGAAGAACGGAGCCATGAAGTCTTCAGCAAGCTCTTTGACGGCCTCGATCTTCTTGTTAATCTCCTCAGGAGCGGTAAGGCCGATAACGCGATGTTCGAACAACGGCCCTGAATCGATCAATGCTATTGGGAACAGCTTGAAGTGCTGTCTGCCAGTCGCCGTCCTGCCAGCAACGAGAAAGACAGGGAACCCCTTGACCTTGCGCTGTGAAGATCCATGAGGCGTTGAGTCGTTCATTAACATGGTTTCGGCGGAGATCGTAATGCCGATGGGTTGCGCTGAGTCAGGAACCCCCTTGGGTCGCGTCCTGTCTGCTGCGGTCTTCTGTCCGTTTCTGTAGAGGATGTCGTCCAAGCATTTATTCTGGAGAACGTCTTGCAGAACGTATTCCGGCAAGTCGAAGGCTTCGATTTCAGACGCCTTGTTTTTGGTCCAGTAAACTCGGATCTTTAGAAACAGATGTTCAGGGGGATTGATCATAGCCAGCTTAAAAACCAGACCGTAATGTTTTTTGACTGCGTCTGTGATATCCCGCTCTCTTCCCATTGCGAATCGTTCATTACCTTCCATTTTACTTCTCCATTTTGCCCGTGAGCATTTTTAACCAGCTTTAAAGCGTTGTCAATACATAACGTCTTACACAGCACCATTTTTTGTGAACGTCATAGGGGAGAAAAACTACCTAAGTGAGATTTCTGTTGACTCGGGTCGTGAAGGAGTTAATTTACAACTGCCGTCTGGAAGATGATCTAAGAGGTTAACGCAGCGGGAGCTTTCAAATTGGACATGGTTTGAAAGCGCGGCGGAAACGCCGAGGACGTAACCGAGGGAGGGTCATCTCGTCATACCATACATCCCCAAATCTACCGCAGGTTGTCTGGGGTCCCCACCTCTGTCCTGAGCCAATCAGGGCTATTGGGCAATCCGGAAAGGAAGAGTTGATGCTCTTCCTTTCCGTCTTTTTTCTCGAATTCACTTGAAAACTATGTGTTTGTGGTAATATTTAGAAAGACGTTGTTTTGGAGGATTCATGAAAACTGGAGTTACAGCAATAGATCGCGAAATATCCGCCCAGACCTTCGGTCTGATCGGGTTTGAAGGCGGAAAAACCTGCATCTCGAAACTGTTGATGACCATCGTCAAGAACGCATCGCTCTCCGGCAATAACTGCCTTCTTTTTCTTCCGCCGAATTCGTATGTAGATAACATCTACTGCACGCAAAAACCGAAGATTACCGGCGATCCCGGATTCAAGGCTGCCAACTGGATCGAAAAGACCTACAATTACGAAAGCGATCTTAATACCTTTCATTTTCAAAATCCATTGGACGGCAGCAGCGGCAGCGTCAAGAGATTCGACAGCGCCATAGGCTCCATGAAAGATCCGCATCTTGTCATGTTTCTGTTTACCAACATGCCCTCAGATACAGCCCTTTTCGAGATGAGATGGCTGCAAAGCAAATATACATTTGCGATGATTGCCGCCCTTCCGGGAAACCTGTTCAACCGGAATTGGAACGTCCAGTTGCCGAAGGCGATCAAGTACGCGATGCAGTTTGAAGAAGTTACCAACCAGAACGGTTCAAAAGAAGGCCCTGTCCGGATCAAGCCGTTCTTTGCTCCAAGCAATCCGATGCCGATGCCGCCGACAGGACATCCAACGTATACGCCAGACGATTTGGAACTCGACGCGAACGACTTTTACGTTCAAGCCAAACCAAAGCCGACACGGATGACCTTGGCCGAGGTTGATGCGCAATTGTATGATTTGAGAGGATTCGACGCTCAGGCGCAGAATCTAACTCTTCTTAACGAACTCATGGCGCGACGCCATGAGTTGACTAAAACCACGAAACGCCCAGCATTCATGTCGTAGCCGGGCAAATACCAAGGAGAAGGACTGCATGCAAGAGGCTCAAAAGAAGCCGGCCACACCGAAAAAGGACCAGCAGAAAAGGCCCCCAAAGAAGTACATCCCCTTGCCCAACGAAGGAAGACATAGTCCTTTCGCGGCCGAAATGGGAAAGCTCGCGGCGGAAGAGAACAAGATTCGAGAAGAAGCTCGAACAAAGGCTGAGGCGGAGCGCAAAGAAGCCGAAATCAAACGCAAGGAAGCCGAGCAGAGGCTCAAATTCGCCAGTGTCTATGCCTACGCTGACGAGATCAAGAACCGCCATCCAGACGCGCCTGAAGCGCTGTTGGCGAAGATCAAGATCAGTAAGAGCGGCGGTGAGGCCAAGCGTCTCGTAAGGGACTGGATGATCGAGAAGGCCAAGGTCGAAACTCAACAGGCTTGACACAATTCACTAGACTTCCGACAAAAGCCGGTTCTAATTAGAACCGGCTTTTTCATTTGCGGAGAGATCATGGCAAGAAAGAAGATTTTGGTTCGAACGATCGAGACCATCGTAATTGAGCGTCATCTTGACAGATCCGGAACCGCGCGGCAAGAAGGAGACAAACAACGCTTGGATTACTCGCGCTGAGAATTTAGCACGACAAAAGAAAGGACAGATCCTTCGAGAGACTACGCTCTCGCAAGAGGTATCAGTTCCGATGGCTATCCGCGGATGTCCTCTACCAACCGGAGCCTGCCGCATTCCAACCGCTTTTGATTCCAAACAAACAAGGCAGATAATGCTGTTTCCAAAGGAGGAATCATGAACGAAACTCTTTCGGCATACGATGCATCACAAATGAGGGCTGGAACTCTTCTTCGTCTTGGTAATTTTACCCATATTACTACGGACAAAACGCAACTTGGCTACAACGCCGGCAAGAAGAGTGTCTTCATTGCACTGTTGTTAGGGATCGAAACCAGATTTCCGAACAAGGAAGGGGTTATCCCTGACGAACTCGATCTGAAAGCGACGCTCGCCAAATTCGGCTTTTATGAAGGCAGCGTTGACTGGGTTGAATGCGCTCAGTTTTTGTTGATGTACAAGGATTGGCCGGGCGATGAGCGCGATCTTTGCCGCGTACTATTGAATCTCAAGCAGCATGGCATGTCGGACGAGCAGGTTAAGATCCTCGTAGCCAAGATCGAATGGTGCGTCGACAATAAAGAGAAGGCTTGGGAGAAGGTTTACATTACTTTCAAGCAGATGTACCGAGCAGCCTGCCACATCGATCAGTCAAAAGAGGCCCTGCCAAAACCGCCGCCGACTTTGAAGAAGAAAAAGAAGAAATGAAAAAGCCCCTCGTAGAGGGGCCTTTTCATTGGACTTTAAACCTACTTACTGCGCGTTGACGATCTGGTAGTCGACGCTGTCAGTTAACTTGATCGCATAGTTCTGCGTCGTAATGATGACGGTGATCTGTCCGTCCTGCAAGCCGGCTCCGGAGATCGATACTACTCCGCCTACGCCAGCCGCAGAAGACGTCGAGAACGAGAAGAAGATATGCGAGCGACCTTGTGGATGATTGGGGCCGCGGATGTTCGGGTCTTTGATTACCAGCGTACCAGCGTGCTTCGAAGAGGTAAGAACAGCACCCGCTGTCGAAGCGTTATTGATGTAGGAAACGGTCAGGCCGCCATTTGGTCCCGTTGGGCCTTGCGATCCAGCAGGTCCAACTGGGCCAACAGGTCCCGTAGCTCCGACCGCACCGGCGGGTCCAGCAGGCCCAACAGCCCCATCTGCGCCCGCAGGTCCAGCAGGCCCAACCGCGCCAGCAGCCCCGTCTGCGCCATTTGCTCCCGCAGGTCCAGCAGGCCCAACCGCACCGTCTGTACCATTTACTCCAGCAGGTCCAGCAGCGCCATTTGCTCCGGCAACGCCCTGATCCCCCTGATCGCCTTTATCTCCTTTAACAGCGGCGCGGAAAGCGGCATCAGCAGCCAGCAGCGCTTCGATGTCGTCTTGAAAGAACGGATCTGTTGCGAGCAGGTACTCGATGGTCAACTGGAAGGCAGAGTCGGCTGCGAGCAAACCCGCAACGACACTCGGATTTGAATCCGCTCCTGCCGCGCCAGTTGGACCTGTAAGTCCCTGATCGCCCTTTTCGCCCTTTTCTCC
>Ga0163144_10022349_pt1 | contig 12533 bp, 10 predicted proteins | sample OliLak19BULKMAT1_FD_123175 | JGI IMG/M metagenome (GOLD analysis project Ga0163144, IMG submission 123175) | Freshwater microbial mat bacterial communities from Lake Vanda, McMurdo Dry Valleys, Antarctica - Oligotrophic Lake LV.19.BULKMAT1 | ecosystem: Environmental > Aquatic > Freshwater >... | reverse complement strand
TTGAGGCCGACGACCAGCAGGCCAACCTGACGCGCTTTTCGCTGTTTTACCCCGAAAAGCGCTTGTTTTTTCAGGAACGGGCCAGCATTTTCAACTTCGGGTTCGGGTTGAACAACCAGTTGTTTTACAGTCGCCAAATCGGGTTGACCAATGGCCAGCGGGTGCCGATTCTGGCCGGTGGCCGGGTGGTGGGACGCGTCGGACGCTGGGACGTGGGCCTGCTCGACATGCAGACCCAGGCCGTTACCAACGGCGAGGGAGTTGATCTTCCTTCCGAAAACATGAGCGTGTTGCGGCTGCGGCGACGGGTGTTCAACCCAAACTCCTACGTCGGGGCGATGACGACGGCCCGGCTGGGAACCGATGGCCGCTACAACGTCGCCTATGGCCTGGACGGCATTTTTCGGGTGGTGAAGCAGAATTTCCTGGCCCTGAACTGGGCACAATCCTTCGAGAGTCAGTCGGTCGTCTCCGAAAATGCCCAACGTGGTAACGCCCGCTGGCGGGTGCAGTACGAAAAGCGCATTCTCCGGGGCTTTGGCTTTGATTTGAGTGCCTCGCGGGTGGGTGCGGGCTACAACCCTGGCCTGGGGTTCGAGTCGCGGCAAAACTACACCCGCTTTGGCGACCGGCTGTTTTGGGGCTGGTTGCCGGGAACTTCCTCGCGGTTGCTCAACCACCAGGTGAGCCTGTATGGCTACGTGTTTCTGCAAAATGGGAGCGGCCAGACTGAATCGGTCGAGCTATCGCCCTCATGGGATGCGCGCTTCAAAAACGGACAGATTGTGCAGGTGAAATGGCGTAGTGCTTACGAAAACCTGACCGACACGCTGGCCTTATTTGGCGACGTGCGCCTGCTCCCCGGCCAATACCGATTCCAGAGCCTGTACGGCCTCTTTGCCACGCCCGACAACCAGCCGTTGAACGCCCGCTTCGAGGCGGAGGGTGGGCAGTTTTACGATGGGTCGCGGCTTTCGGCCAGCGTGAAGCCCAAGTGGATTCTCTCCCGGTACCTCGAATTGGGCGGCTTTTTGCAGGAAAATCGGGTTTGGCTTCCCAGCCGTGGCCAACGCTACGACGTGGTGATTGCCCAGGTGCGCACCCGGCTGTCGCTCAACGTAAAGTTATCGGTCGAAGGCCTGGTGCAGTACAACAGCGCGGCGCACCGCACCTCGACCAACCTCCGGTTTCGCTACAACCCCCGCGAGGGCAACGACTTTTTCGTAGTCTTCAACCAGGGCACCAATACCGAGCGGTTTCGCGCCGAGCCAATCCTGCCCCAACTTAGCGACCGCACAGTGATTTTGAAGTATTCGTACACGTTTGTGCGCTGAAAGGGGGCTGTTGGCGAGCGAGGAATTTCCTTCTTGTTTGAAAGTAAATTTTTAGTTCCTTTACAGAAACAGTATCCCGAATAAGCCATTGGTTATTAGATTTAAACGCGGCTACAAAGGTGTAAGTGGAAGAACTCTTCTCTTTCATCTCAAACCGGAAAACCGACTTAACCCATGAACACAAAAGCAAAGCGACCCCCACGGCTTGCCTGGCTGGTGCTCGGCTCTGGGCTGTTGATGGCGTGTGAATCCAAACCCAAACCCGCCGCCAGGCCCTCGATTGCTCAGACCATCTGCCGTACTGAGCCAACGGACAAAGCCTGGTATAGTTCTGGCCAGAAAGCCCCCCTCTTTGATGGCTTAGGAAATCTGCATTTTCCCATCACCACCCGGAATAAAGAGGTCCAGCGCTATTTCGACCAGGGATTGATGCTGGCCGTTGGCTTCAATCACGCCGAAGCGGGTCGTTCGTTTTACGAAGCTACCCGCCTGGATTCCACCTGCGCGATGGCGTTTTGGGGCTTTAGCTACGTGCTGGGGCCAAATTACAACGCGGGCATGGAACCCGACAACTACGAGCGGGCGTACGCGGCCATTCAGCGGGCGGCGTCCCTGTCGGCCAACTGCACTAACAAAGAAAAAGCACTCATCCAGGCCCTGGCAAAACGCTACCCGGCCCAACCCGTGGATGACCGGAGGCCCTTCGATGAAGCGTACTCCACGGCCTTGAAGCAGGTTCATGAACGGTTTCCCGACGACGCGGACATTGCGGCACTCTACGCCGAATCGGTGATGGACCTGCATCCCTGGGATTTGTGGGAAAAGGATGGCCGCCCTAAGCCCTGGACGCCTGAATTGGTCACCACGCTGGAAACGTTGATGGCGCGTGCCCCGAATCACATCGCGCTCAACCATTATTACATCCACGCCGTGGAGGCGTCCAACACGCCCGAGCGGGGGCTAAAAAGTGCGGCGTTGCTCAGCAAGATAGCCCCGAAAGCCAGCCATTTGGTCCACATGCCTTCGCACATTTACATCCGCACGGGGTACTACCACGAAGGCTCCCTGGGCAACCAGCAGGCCGTGGGGGTAGACAGTGCTTACCTGACAGGCAATTATGCTCAAGGAGCTTTTCCACTGGCGTATTTTCCGCACAATTATCACTTCTTAGCGGCCACGGCCACGCTCGAAGGCAACCGCCAATGGGCAATGCAATCGGCGCGGAAGGTCGCTGAAAACACCAGGAAAACATTAATGTCTGAGCCAAACTGGAGTACGCTCCAGCACTACTACACCATTCCGTATCATGTCGCCATTAAATTTACCCGGTGGGATGAACTGCTTGGCATGTGTGAAGCCGATACAGTCCGTTTGAAATACCCTGTCGCTATTCGCCACTACGCCCGTGGCTTGGCTTTGGTTGGTAAACGGCAACTCCCTCAGGCCCGGTTGGAACTACAACAACTCGAAAAGTTGGCTACGGATCCGGACGTTGCTAAATTGACTATCTGGGGTATAAATACAATGACAGCTGTATTGGAAATTGCCCGACGTGTCCTGAAGGCCGAAATTCTGGCGCAGCAAGGGCAGTTTAACGTCAGCGTCAACCTGTTGCGCGAAGCCGTCGTCCTGGAAGATGGCCTGAACTACAACGAGCCGCCGGATTGGTTCTTTTCGGTACGTCATAACCTGGGCAACGTGCTGCTGAAGGCCAAACGTTTTGCCGAAGCAGAAGTCGTATTTGCCGACGATTTGAAGGTATTTCCGCGCAACGGGTGGGCATTGTCGGGTCTTCAGAAAGCACAGGAAGGGCAGGGTTTTACGGAAAAAGCGCAGCAAACGCAGGCTTTGTTGAATCAAGCCTGGAAATGGGCTGATGCTGACGTGAAAGCCGGGATGTTGAAGGAGTTGTAGGATTACGGGAAAACTTCTCCTAAAGAACTGAAGTCAGGAAGCGTTGGCTTTCAAATCCGCTGCTCAAACGCAAACCGCACCAATTCCTGCGCGTTGCCGATGCCGAGTTTAAGGTGGATGTTGCGCCGGTGGGTTTCGACGGTGTAAAAACTCACGCACAACGCATCCGCGATTTGCTGGCTCGAAAGGCCCGACCTCACCTGCCTGATGATCTCCACTTCGCGGGGCGTGAGGCGGAAGCGTTTCAGAAACTCGTCGCCCGAGTGGTTGTTGCCCACTCCGGCGTTGGCCGGGGCGATGAAGCACTCGCCGCCCCCGGCTACCGCGAGGGCGGCGGTCGCGACTTCCTGGCGGGTGGCGGTTTTGAGCAAATAGCCTTTCGCTCCGGCTTTGTGGAAATCGGTGATGTAACGCGGCTCGGCGTACATGCTCAGAATCAAGAGCTTAATTCCTGGAAAGTCCTTCATCAACTGCCGGGTCAGGCTCAGCCCATCGAGGTACGGCATGTTGAAATCGAGCAGCACCAGGTCGGGGGACAGGAGGTGAACCTGCCGGAGGGCCTCGCGGGGGTCGTACACCTGGCCCACCACAGTCAGTCGGGCATCGTCGGCGAGCATGGCCCGCAGGCCGTCGTTAAACAGCCGGTGGTCGTCCACGATCAGCACGCGCACCGGTTCGGGGGGCGGCATCGGGGATTTCGATGAGGACGAGCGTTCCGTGGGCATCGGCTTGGTAGGTCAGTCGGGCCGAGAGGTACTGACACCGGGAAGTTAGGTTTTTCAACCCAATTCCCGGTTTTTCCGGGGGATTTGTTAGCGAGCGGTCGCCGACGCCATCGTCTTCCACACTCAGCACGAGGCTGTCGGGCTGGTAAAGGAGTTGCAATACGGCCATCTTCGCCTTCGAGTGCTTCAATACGTTGGTCATCAATTCACTCACGATGCGATAAATGACCAGTTCGCGTTCGGGCGGGAGCTTGCGCTCCGTTCCCGCCTGCACGAACTCGAAGGCCATGCCCGACGAGGACCGCGTTTTTTCGACCAGTAGGCGGAGCGTATCGCCGAGCGCGTACCGCTCAAATTCGACCGGCATCAAATCGTGCGAAATGGCCCGAACATCCTCGCTGGCCTGGTTGATAATCGCCGTCACTTTCTGAATTGTCGGCTGGTTCGCCAGCGGTTCCTCCAGGCGTCCGAGCAAGCCCTTCGCGGCGGCGAGCGTATTGCCGAGGTCGTCATGGAGATCCTGGGCAATGCGGCGGCGTTCGTCTTCCTGGGCGGCCACCACCCGTCGGGTGAGTCGTTGCTGAGCCTGGATTTGGTAACGCAGGTAGAGCCGAAACGCCCCAAAAACCGCCGCCAACACTGCAAAAATCGCCAGGAACAGAAACCACGTCGTTTGCCAGAAATGCGGCTGTACCACCACCGGCAGGCGGCGCGTGGGCGTCCAGCGGCCCAGCCAGTCGAGGGCGCGCACCTCGAAGGTGTACCGGCCCGGTTTCACGAGGGCGTAGCGGGCCGCGTTTTCGGGGCCGGGCGGCGTGAAGTTCGCGTCCTGACCCGCCAGGCGGTACTGGTACTGCGTCGGCTCTTCGTTGAGGTAGTCAAGGGCGGCAAATTGCAGCGTGAAGGAGTTCTGGTCGGGGCCAAGCACGAGTTGCGGCGTTTCGGTGAGCGAAGTGGCGGGTCGGGCGGGGCGGTCGTCGAGGCGCAACTCGGTAAAGTGCAGGCGGGGCGGCGGGGATGTTCGCAGGGTTTTCGGGTCGAAATAATCCAGCCCTTCGGTGGTGCCGAAGTAGAGCGTGCCGTCGGAAGCCCGCAGCGCGGACAGGTACGAATACAGCCTCCCCGCCGTGGCCGGAATCGGGCTGAACCGCCCGGTGCGGGGGTCGAACCGAACCAGGCCCTGACAGGTACTCAGCCAGAGAAAGCCGGCGTCATCGGGTAAAATTCCAGCGATGCAGCCACTCACTGCCCACCCGGCGGGTTGAAAATGCCCCATTACTTTCCGTTGGCCCGGGTCGAACCGAACCAGGCCCTGGTTCGTACCGAGCCACAAACGGCCCGATTCGTCGGGCCAGAGGGCGTTCACGTAGAAACCCGGCAGGGTGTCGTACAGCGGGAGCAGGCGACCCTGCTGGTAGCGGTAGCAGCGGAGGCCGCCCTCTCCACTCAAACACACGTAGAGTAAGTGGCGACTGGCGTCGAAGTGCATCAGCCCGGTGTGGATAAAATCACCTGAGTCGGGTAGCGTTTGGTAGGTTTGGAAGGGCGCGGCGAGGCGATGGATGCGGTGATACGTTGCAAAAAGCAAGCTGTGATCCGGCAGTTGGCAGAAACTACGAACCGGATCGGGCGTGGGAATGAACCGGGCGGTAGTCTGGCCTGGTTCAAAAACGTAGATACCCATGCGGGTACCTGCCCAGAGCCGCCTGTGGTGGTCGAAAAGCAAGGACATCATCCCAATTTTGGGCCACCAGGTCGAGGCCCGATACCCCCCGCTTGTGCCGGTGCGAGGATGGAGCCACCGGGGACCCGCGCCCGCCGTAGCCATCCAGATTCGGCCCTGCTGGTCTTCGGTGAGTTGTCCTAAATACTGCCGGACGGAATCCTTCGGGTAAAGCTGCCGAACACTCAAGTGCTGAATCCGGCCCGCTTTCGGGTAAATCAAATCCACGCCGAGCGGGAAAACGCCTGCCCAGGCCAGGCCGGTTTTATCGAAATAAATCGTGGTGATTCTGTTGGAAGCCAGGCTGCCGGGCCGGGTTTCTTCCACCCGGATGTTCTCCGTAATTCGCTCCGAGGCCGGGTCGAGCACCAGGATGCCTTCGCGGGTTGTGCCTAGCCAGAGTCGCCCCTGGGGGTCTTCGGCCACCGCTTCGACCCAATGAAACCGGGGGTCGAGCAGGGGCAACAAAACGAGGTGAAACTCACCCGGCGCTTCGGGCGAAAACCGGATTAGCCCCGCCCGCGTCGGAAGCCAGCCCGTTCCGTCGCGGCTAAAAAAAGTCTTGAGCACTTCCTGTGGCACACCGACCCGGTCGTCGGGCCGGGCAGTAAAAAAGTGCGTCACCCGGCGCGTTCGCAACTCGTAGCGCAACAGGCCCTGCTTCAGAACGATGAACACATCCCGTTTGGCGGGCCGGTAGGTGCCGTTCGGGTACGCAACCGGCAGTTGTTCCGGTGGCAAAAGTTGCTCCTTTTGGTGCAGTCGGTAGTGGTACGCCATCAGCCCTTCGGTGGTGTTGAGGTACCAGACTGTCGCGCTGTCGGCCCCAAGTACCGCGTTGGGCGTCGGCACTTCCTGGCCCCGGCGGTCGTGGGCGTACACCCGCTCGAAGGAGTCCCGGTGGCGGTCGTAGCGGTTGAGGCATTCTTCTGAACTCATCCAAAGGTCGCCCGACGGTACTTCAGTCATTCCCCAAACTTCTCCTTTTCCCACCGTGCTGCGGTCGGTGGGTGAAGAAACGTAGGTTCGGAACCGCGATCCTTCGAGGCGGTTGAGGCCCTTGTCGGTGCCCACCCACCCAAAACCCCGCGAATCGCGCAGGATCGAAAACACCACGCCACTCGACAGTCCGTCGCGGGGCGTCAGGTGCCGCACCTGGTACTGCGCCCGCAGCCAGCCGGGGAGTAAAAGGAGGAAGAAGATTGAGCGCGAAATCTTCACCGAATCAGGAATTTAGCCCAAAGGTACTTTTTTGGAGGGGGCCTCAAAATACCTGAATTCAGGTATGGCGCGGCGGGGGCAGCGGGGCTGACCTTTGGGGCCTCGGTTCCACTTTTTTTCTCCAAAAACAATGAAGACGCCCCTCTTTTTCGCGATTCTCCTCACGCTGATGACCGGTGCCGGTTGCGGGAGCAAGTCCAATGACCCCGCACCCAGTACCAACCCTGGCATCGACCCGACCACGGCCATTCTGCGCACCTGGAAGAAAACCGCGTTCACCGTCCGGACCGACCAGGGCGATTACAAAGCCGGCTCATTTCCGAAGCAATGGGACCCGATCACCTTCAGCAAAGACGGAAAATACACGGATGGCGGGCTGGGGTTGAACGGGACGTACAGCTTCAAAGAAAACAACACCAAACTGGTGTTAGTCCAAAGTCCAACCCCCTCGAATCCGAGCGTGGTCACGTACACCACCTTCCTTACATTTCAAGGGCCTAACGCGATAGAACAGAGTTCCCCGGTCGTGGGCGTCAATCCGGAGAAAGTGGGAGCCAGCGCCGAGGAGTTGAGCATTGCCAACGTGGCCTCATTCAACCTTGCGAACCAAACGGCCATCAACCCGACCACGGTCAAATCCGTGCAGATTGTACAGCGGTTCGAGGCGCAGTAGCCACTGCGCCGGACTGCCTGAAAGCGAACCAACCACCCCGTGACGATTTGGTATTCAGTTGACCTTTTCAAGGTTTCCAACATCATGAAGGCACTCAAAAAAGTGCTCGTCCTGCTCGTGGTAGAGGGTGGTTTGCAATTGGCTGAGTCTTGCAAAAAAAACCGATGACCCGCCCCCGACCCCGGAGCCTATGCTGCCGATGTGCTGACTTCTTGGCTGAAACTGCAAGTGAAAGTCACCCAAACCACCCCGGCCAGCCCCACGGTAATGGCCCGGCAGTTTGCCCAAGCGGGCATTGCCGCCTACGAAGCGATTGCACCCGGCTCGGCCACGGCCACCTTCCAGAGCGTGGCCAGGCAACTCAACCCCCTCCCGGCGCTGCCCACCGTGGCGGCGGGCGAGCGGTACTACTGGCCCGCCGCCGCCAACGCCGCGCTGGCGGCCTCCATCAAGGTGTATTACCCGACCACCTCGGTGGCCAACCTCGCCTCAATCGATTCACTCGAAGCCGCTAACACGGCCAGCTACCAAACCGGCGCGATAGCCGATGAACTCAGCCGCTCCACCGAATTCGGCAAGGCCATCGCCGCCGCCGTTTTTGAGTGGTCGAAAACCGATGGCAACGACAATGCCACGCCCTACACGTTGCCGATGGGGACGGGCCTTTGGGTGCCAACGCCCCCGGCCATGGCCGCCGCCGCCGTGCCCAATTGGGGTAAATGCCGCCTCCTGGTGAAGGGCAGCGATGCCGGGGCCGACTAGGGCGCACCGATCGCCTACTCCGAAGACCCGGCCTCGGCTTATTACGCCCAGGCCAAAGAAGTGTACGACATTTCACAGAGCCTGACGACCGAGCAAAAGGCGATTGCCTCGTTTTGGTTTGACAACCCCGACGGCAAAGGGTACCCCGGCGTACACTGGATGTCCATTTTGGATCAGACGCTGCTTTCGCAAAAGTCCAGCCTCGACGTGGCCGCCGTTGCCTTCGCCCAGATGGCCATTTCGGTGTCGGATGCCAACATTTGTCTGTTCAAAAGCAAATATCAGTACAATGGCCTGCGGCCCATTACCTACATTCGGAGGGTGATGAAATTCCCGGATTGGAACGCGATTTTGGGTACTCCGGCCCATTCAGAATACCCCTTAGGGCACGCCGTGATCTCATGGTCGGCGGCTCAGGCGTTGACTAATGCCTTCGGGACCACGTATAAATTCACCGACAACACCTACAACGCCGTCGGGTTGAGTCCGCACTCGTACAACTCGTTTGAGGAAGCGGCCATCGAGGCGGGCAACTCGCGGGTGTACGCCGGGTTCCACTACCGGAAAACCTGCGATGTGAGCCAGAAGCAGGGCAAGGCCGTCGCCCAGAATGTGGCGCAGTTGCTGAAATTCAAGAAGTAGCTTTCTTCCTTTGCAAAGAAACCCCGCCATGATTTCCTGTCTTGGCGGGGCTTCTTTGCAATCCGTACCGCTCCTTTTCCGACAAAAAATGAAGAGTTGAAAGCCCGCTGTTACTCCTTTTTGTTTCCTTCCACCACCATCATCGTAATCCGGCTCACGCACACGAGCCGGTCTTTTTCGTCCGTAATTTTAATCTCCCACACCTGCGAACGCCGCCCGACGTGGAGCGGCACGCAGCGCCCGTACACCCAGCCGCTGGTGACCGAGCGCAGGTGGTTGGCGTTGATTTCTACCCCGACGGCCTGCTGGCTTTGAGGATCGTCGAGGGTCAGCATGGCGGCCAGGCTGCCCATCGACTCGGCCAGAGCTACGGAGGCTCCGCCGTGCAATAAACCAGCAGGCTGGTGGGTGCGGTGATCGACGGGCATCCGGGCGGTTAGAAATTCCGTATTTACTTCCAGAAACTCGATGCCCAGGTGATCGATGAGCGTGTTGCGGGTGAAGGCAAGGAGTTGTTCGGGGGTATATCCCGGTTTAATCATAAACGGACGTTCGGAAAAAAGTGAATTTTAGCGTAGATTCGCGGAAAGTTTGGGGAAATCCCTCAAAAATAGTCAAATTCAGTCGGTTGCTTTGAAGGACTCGGTCTCCCATAAAACCATTTACCTCATCCGCCACGGCGAGACGGACTACAACCGGCGCGGGGTAGTCCAAGGCAGCGGCATCGACGCCGACCTTAACGACCTGGGCCGGGCGCAGGCCGCCGCGTTTTACGAGGCGTTTCAGGACGTTCCCTTCGATAAAATCTACACGTCGGCCCTGCGGCGCACCGTCCAGTCGGTACAACACTTCATCGACGCGGGCCTGCCTTACGAACAACACACGGGCCTGAACGAAATCAGTTGGGGTACCCGTGAGGGCAAAATTCCCAACTACGCCGACGACGAATACTACCTCGACCTCATTCAAAACTGGCGGGCGGGCCAAACCGACAAAACCACCGAAGGCGGCGAAAGCCCCCAGAACGTGAAAGACCGGCAGGTGCCCGTGCTCGACCTGATCCTCGCTCGCCCCGAAGAACAAACTATTTTGGTGGCCATGCACGGGCGGGCCATCCGAATTCTGCTTACGGTGTTGTTCGACCAGCCCCTCTCGGCCATGGACGAGTACGAACACCGCAACCTCTGCCTGTATCTGCTCCACTACGACTATCCTTCGCGCCGCTTCGCCCTGGAGCGTACCAACGACACCCGGCATTTACTTCCTTTGATGGTTTGAATTTAGGTTTGAAGGTTTGAAAACAATAAGAAAAAACTCTTCAAACCATATCCAACCCTCCAACCCTCCAACCCCCAAACCCCTTCAAACCCGTTCCCACATCCATTCCTCCGCTGATCCATTTTTCGGGCTTTTCGCCGGGCCGGGCGTTCTATCTTGACTCTTAAACGGGCCACCACGAGTTGTGTCATACCGGGGAATCGAGCGCATGTCGAGACAACGAAGCTATTGGATCTTTCAAATTGCCGGCTGGACGGCGCTCATTATCAACGAGATCATCAACTACTCGTTGGATCTGGGCTTCAAGTACTACCTGCTTTTCGAGGCGGCGGTCAACATCAGCCTCGGCATTTTGCTTACCCACGGCTACCGTTGGCTGGCCAAACGCTGGAACTGGACCGAATTGCCTTTCATGGCACTCGCCCCTCGCCTCCTAGCCGCCGTCCTGGGCATGGCCGCCTTGATGACGACCGTCAACCTACCGCTCGATATGTACGCCTACGACTTTGAGTTTCAGCCTCTGGTGTTTCTGGGCCTGCTCGGGCAGTGGGGAAAATACCTGCTGATCTGGACGCTGATCTACCACATGTTCCACTACTTCGAGCGGCGCAAGGAAATCGAGGTGGACAAGGTGCGGATCGAAGCGTCGGCCAAAGAAACTGAAGCGAAAGTGCTGCGGGCGCAGTTGAATCCGCACTTCATGTTCAACGCCCTCAACAGCATCCGGGCGCTGATACTCGAAGACCCCGACCGCGCGCAGAAGGGCATCACCCAACTTTCAAACATCCTCCGCAGTTCACTCCTGGCCGACCGGCGGCGGACGGTGTCGCTGGGCGAAGAACTTCGCACGGTGGATGATTACCTGGCGCTGGAAAAAATCCGTTACGAAGACCGGCTGGAGATTCGCAAAAATCTCTATCCCGACACGCTTGGCGTGCAGGTGCCGCCCATGATGCTGCAAACGCTGGTGGAAAACGCCATCAAACACGGGGTTTCCAAGCCCGTGAAGGGCGGCTTCGTGAACATTGACTCCCAACTCCGGCGGGGTGCCCTACACCTGAGCATTTCGAACACCGGCGTACTCGAAGGCACCGATTCGGGTGGATTCGGACTTGAAAATACCGCCCACCGCCTCGATTTACTCTTCGGGGCTGGGGCCAGTTTCCGGATTTACCAGGCTTCGGAAAACGTAGTCTGCGCCGAAGTTGTGATTCCAGTCGAAACGTCGGAACCGACTCCTAAAAAGTTTGAGGGGTTGAAAGTTTGAGGGTCTTTGTGTCAAACCTTCAAACCTCAACCTTTCAAACCCTCAACTCCTGTCAAACCCTCAAACCAACAACCGTATGAAAGCCCTCCTCGTCGATGATGAACGCCTGGCCCGCAACGAATTGCGCCGCCTGCTCGACAATTTCCCAAAAATTAACATCGTGGGCGAAGCCGCCAACGCCGACGAGGCCACTGCGCTCATCGACGAGTTGCAGCCCGACCTTCTGTTTCTCGACATTCAGATGCCGGGTAAAAATGGCTTCGAATTGCTGCAAAGCCTCGAAGGCCACGTGCCTGAGGTGATTTTCACCACCGCCTACGACGAGTACGCCATCAAGGCCTTCGAGTTCAACGCGCTCGATTACCTGCTCAAACCGGTGGAGCAACACCGCCTGGCCGAGGCCATTCAGCGGGTGGAGGAAGAACTGAGCCACCAGGAGCAGGACAAAAAATCGAAGGAAGAAGGCCACAGCAAAGCCCTGACCGAAAACGACCAGGTATTCGTGAAAGACGGCGAAAAATGCTGGTTCGTGAAACTCGGCAAAGTGCGCCTCTTCGAGAGCATGGGCAACTACGTTCGTCTGCACTTCGACGACCAGAAGCCCCTGGTGCTCAAGTCGCTGAACGCCCTCGAAGATCGCCTCGACGCCAAAACCTACTTCCGGGCCAACCGCAAGCACATCATCAACCTGAGCTGGATCGACAAAATCGAACCCTGGTTTTCGGGTGGCTTGCTCGTCACGCTGCGCGGCGGCGACCGCATCGAAATTTCCCGTCGGCAGGCCATCCGGTTCAAAGAATTGTTGAGTTTGTAAATGGGTAAATAGGGATTGGGTAATTAGGGTGAATAGATAAATGGTTAAAATTCAATAAATTACCCAATTACCCAATTACCCAATTACCCAATTACCCAATTACCCAATTACCCAATTACCCAATTACCCAATTACCCAATTACCCAATTACCCAATTACCCAATTACCCAATTACCCAAT
>Ga0163144_10022346_pt1 | contig 12534 bp, 10 predicted proteins | sample OliLak19BULKMAT1_FD_123175 | JGI IMG/M metagenome (GOLD analysis project Ga0163144, IMG submission 123175) | Freshwater microbial mat bacterial communities from Lake Vanda, McMurdo Dry Valleys, Antarctica - Oligotrophic Lake LV.19.BULKMAT1 | ecosystem: Environmental > Aquatic > Freshwater >... | reverse complement strand
TCCATCGGCCTTTAATTCCATCAGTGATGACTTGAAAACCATGATCTTCAAAACAGATTTTGGCTATTTTTTGACTACAATAAAATATTTTCAATATTTCTATCAAAAATTCGCAAGCTATCCCATCAGATATCGAGGAAAAAAGATTCATATGAAAAACCGTACGTTCGTCACCCGAAGCATCATAATTACTCAGCTTATATCTATGCTCCAAAAATAGCTTACAAAAATCTCCAGAGGAAAAACCGCAGTTATAAAAAATATATCGCAGAATATTAATCCGTTTGAATTCTGCGGCAATTAGCAACAAATCTTTATCACTTTGAGCTTCATCCCGATAAATTTGACTTTCAAATAAATGCCGCCGGGCTTGCTGATCGAGAGCCACTAAATTTAAGGCAAAGGCTAACGTAGCCACCCAACCTTTCTGGACTATGTCCTGCCAAAAGTTAATGCCGCCACGGCTAAATTCAAATTGTTGCCGCCACAAATCAACAGACAGCTGTTTATCCGTAATACTGAGATAGTTTTTTATTATCTGTTCTGCTGATAATCCACGCAGTTTTTTTACCAATATTTCACTGGAAAATTCCACATGAACTGCTGAAAACCAGGGCTCTTGAAGGTCACTTTGCTTAAATTTTCGAATCAAGGCCAAGTGTAAATAATCTTTTAAATTTTGAGAGTTTTTATCGTCAATTTCTCCAAATTCTTCATCTATTAATTTCTGATCGATGCATTCAGGAATTATCATGCCCCGAATGACTTCTCGGAATGAATAACCTTGACGCAATGATATTTCTTGCCAATCAAATAGATTATTTTTTATAAATTTTGAAAAGTCTGAAGAACTTTCGGTTAATTTTTTGGGTAATTCAAGAAAATTTTTTATTTCATTTAAACATTCAAGCTTCAAATTTTTATTCAAAATTTCATTGCGGATTAGTCTATTTAGCCACATGGGCAATCCATTAGCTTTTTGAAATAATTCAGCATCAATTTGCCATTGTTTATTTCTTTGATGCTCGCGAAATATCTGCAAAGGACTTAAATCCATTTTTTGGCTAAATTTATCAATTATTTTTTTTATCCCCTTGGAAACTAAAATAATTTTCACATATAATTCTTTTGTATCTAAAAAATTAAATATTAATTCTTGGATACTTACAGGAATTCCCCAAAAATCGCGTCTCATGGCTATAATGGACTGATTTAAATCTTTTTCTTTTTCTAAATAAGAAATAATTTTTTCATCAGGGCTAATTGGTTTTTCTTCTTGATTTTGAAGAATGATGATTTTCTCATTAAAAATTCTTTTGGAATTTCCTTGTTCGTCTATTAGAAAGAAACTGATTTTTTCTTGATGAGAGTTAAATATCCAGGGAGAAAAAACATTACGCACAGGATTGAAAACAAGAGGAATCTTAAAAAGATGGGCGATTATAGCCAATTCTGAAGGCGAATATATTTTATCTTGAGTGATTAGCCGGGCATAGCCATCAATTATTTCAGGCCTTTCTTTTAAAGAATGACTTAGACTAAAGTTTAAAATTATTGATTGAATATATTTTTCGAAAGCTAATCTCAGTCTGATTTTAGAAAAAATAAGACGCTCTAATTGGATATATTTTTTTCCAAAGGCCGACAGAAAATTTTTATGAGAAAAATCCGCCGGAGAGAGTAAATAATTATATTTTTTTATAAAGTCTACAATCTCCAAATTCTTTTCAAATACATTCTTTAGTTCTTTCCAGGCATTGGCGACATTTTGTTTTTCTAAAAAATTTTTATATTTTTTTTGAAGATTTTGGAAATTTCCGTCTAATTTTGGGTTATTCTGCATGAGCAAAATCAGAATGGCTTGATGAATGAAAGAAATTAATACTTCATCTTGGCTTCCAACAATTTTATTATACAATTCTTTTATACAAATCTTTGCATCCAGTTGACCTATTAGTTTTTTGAACTCACGCATTTTGAATTCCTTATTTAAAGATTGACTCTTTATTTTACAATTGTATTTTTCAACTATAAGTATTTATAATGACCCAGTCAACCTTAGCCTGACGCGCTTCCATTCTCACCGGCTCTTTGTGGTACGTTTTTCATCAATTTTCATTCAAACTTTAATCATTGGCGACGCTCTTTACTGCCAAATTTTTTCCTGGGACGACCCTAGACCTACATGAATAGTAGGCCTTTATTTATCAAAATTCTGAAAATTTAAATTAATCAATATCTTAGCTTAAACCTCAACCTCTTTGGCATTGACATTTAAACAAATTGACGCAATAATAGGCGTTTTGACAAACTGGATTCTTTGGATATGCAATCTCTGCCCTCTGAAGGCGTTTCTGTAGTTATCGCCGTTTACAATGAAATCGATAATATTGAGATATTAATAGCTGAAATCGAAAAATCTTTGGCGGCTGTTACACACTTCGAGATTATCGCCGTTGATGATAATAGTCAAGATGGGTCTCGGCAGCGATTAATGCAATTAGCCCAACAAAAACCCCATTTACGGCTCATTAAACATGTCCGTAATTTTGGTCAAAGCATCGCCATCGTTAGCGGCGCGCGTGCCGCCCGCTATCCGTGGGTCCTCACTCTGGATGGGGATGGCCAAAATGATCCCGCTGATTTTATTAAATTATTCGCTGCATTAAAAAATGTCGACTTAAGCCAACCTGTATTAGTGACTGGCGTTCGCGTCCAACGGAATGATAACTGGGTCCGCCGCCAATCCTCTAAAGTAGCTAATCGAGTTCGGGATTCTTTATTGCATGATGATTGCCCTGACAGCGCCTGCGGTTTAAAACTTTTCCAAAAAGCCGTTTTTTTACAATTGCCTCATTTTAATCATTTACATCGTTTTTTACCTGCTCTTTATAAGCGTATCAACGGTCTCATTATTAATGTACCCGTCAATCACCGGCCCAGATTACGCGGCCAATCCAAATATGGCACTTTAAGCCGGTTATGGGTCGGGATATTTGATATACTGGGAGTCATGTGGCTTATTCATCGGCCTTGCCCATTAGAAACTGATCAACAATGCGCAATGGGATCAAAACAGGAAGTAGCCGCCACCGCTAAGCGAAACTTGCTGGAAACAGATGATGTTCCGTGATTATGATTTATTTAATATAATGTGGCTAACCTTTGGCTTCCTTGGTCAAGGATTGTTTGGTATGCGCTTTTTAATCCAATGGATCCACAGCGAAAAATACGGGAAAAGCATTGTTCCCATCCCCTTCTGGTGGTTCAGCATCGTCGGCGGTATTTGCTTGCTCATTTACTCACTCCATCTCAAAGATCCTGTCATCATCAGCGGTCAATTGTTTGGAGTTTTCGTCTATGTCCGAAATTTATGGCTTATTTATAATGAACGCGCCTCACTTCAATAAAACGCAATGAAAAAGTTCGCTTGGATTGGTTTAGCCGTCACTTTAATACGAATAGCTTATCTATTCTTAAATCAACGTGATCTTGATATCGAAGAATCTCAGTATTGGGCATGGAGTCGCCATTTAGCCTTTGGGTATCATTCTAAACCTCCATTAATTAGCTGGTCCATTTATGCAAGCACTTACCTGTTTGGTAATAGCGAATGGGCCATCCGTTTGCTCAGCCCTATCACCTATATGATCAGTTCTTTATGTTTATATGCCTGCGGAAAAAATTTATACAATAAATCGATTGGTTTTTGGGCTGGAATTACAGTATTACTATTACCGGGAGTCACTTATTCAGGAAGCATAATCTCTACAGACCCATTTTTACTTATGTTTTGGTGTGCAGCGTTCCTGGCGTTCATAAAAGCCATTAAACAACCGCAACAGACGACATGGTGGCTATTATGTGGAATCGCCATTGGCTTGGGCTTATTAAGCAAATACACTATGCTATTTTTTTTCCTCTGCATGCTGGTTTATTTTATTTGCTCTATCGAAAATCATTTTTTATGGAAAAAGCCCGGACCCTATATTGCTTTATTCTCTGCAGGCCTTATTTTCTTTCCCAATATCCTCTGGAATGCGCAGCATCACAATCCCGCCGTCCACCATGTTATTGAGCACAATATTCACTTGCAGGCCCTACATTTCAAAATGAAAAATTTAGGCATGTTTATTGTCGGTCAAATAGGCATTTTAGGACCTATTATATTTATTTTCTTCTTATTGGCCCTGGTTCGAGGAAAAAAAATGGCTGACTCCGAGAATTCTCGATTATTAATCAGCTTTTCCTTGCCCATTTTACTGGTTATTTGTCTAGAAGCTTTACTTTCCCGCGCTTATGCGAATTGGGCGGTCGCCGCCTACCCCAGCGGGATGATTTTAACCATCGCCTACATGTCGCAACAAAATTATCGCGGCTGGCTAAAATTTAGCCTGACAATCAACATTATCATGGCCATTACTTTTTACATCTGGGAGTTATCTCTAGCTTATGGTTATCATCACTGGCCTATAAACAACCGTCCAAATTGGAAGGATTACGGCGTTATCATTCAAAACCTGGAAATTTCTCGTCCTGATATTCTTTACTTAGTTGATAATCGCGAACTTTGGTCAAAAACTCTTTACTATGGTAAAGTAAGCAACAAGCATTTATTTGTGTGGGACCCACAAAAAACAATAGATTGGCTTGATGAGCCAGGCCATACATTTATACCATCAGGTAAAGATTTTCTTTTCATAAGTACTAAAAAAACTTTGCCGGCCAGTATGAGTTTCTCATTTCAAAAGGTCACTGAATTAGGTGAATATCCCATTACGCAGCCCTTATTAGGACGACATAATTTTATTTATTTTTATTGGTTAAAGAGTATTTAGTGATGTCAGTTAAGTTATTTTGGACAGTAGGTTTATTTACGATCTTTTTTTCAATCGTGATGTTTTTATTTCCTCAAATTGACTTAAATATCAGTGGCTTATTTTATGATAGCGAGAAAGGTTTTTTATTGAAACGCGCTTATAATACTCTACATTTAGGTATTTTCCGCGATATAATGGTTTATCTGAGCTATGGCTTAATCGCTTTAATCACCATTATGTTTTTTTGCGGTATTTTTCGGAAAAATTTAAAAATGCCTTTGTCTCCTGGCGCCTGTTTTTTTATATTAAGCTGTTTTATGTTAGCTCCAGTTTTAACTGTAAATGATATTTTAAAAAATCACTGGGGACGCGCGCGCCCCTATCGAGTGCAACAATTTGGCGGCGATAAAACCTTTACACCCGCCTGGGTCATCAGCACACAATGCCAAAAAAACTGTTCATTTACCTCAGGGGAAACAGCTAACGTTTTTTGCTATTTGGCCTTATTATTTGTCTTGCCGCGAAAAAGACTAATAGCGGCTATTGTAATCGCCACCGGGACTTTAATGACTTTTGAAAGAGTCGCCCAAGGAGATCATTTTATCAGTGATGCTTTATTGAGTGGCTTTATCGATTATTTATTGATTTGGATAATCTTTTACGGCATGCAAAAATTTAAGGAGTTCTATTATGAAAGAAGTAATCACAGAATCATTATCTAAGCAAATATATCACGAAATACGAGCGGTTTGGGAACAGGATATCATTCAACGTTTATCTGAATACATTAAAATTCCTAATAAATCTCCCGCTTTCGATCCGGATTGGCAGGCAAACGGTTATATGACTAAAGCCATGGATTTAATCGTAAAATGGTGTACCAAACAACCCGTTGTCAATATGCAAGTTTCAGTCTTATCTGAAGAAAATAGAACACCTTTTTTATTGATCGACATTCCCGGTCAAATGGATAAAACGGTCATTCTCTACGGTCACATTGATAAACAACCTGAAATGCGAGGTTGGCATGCGGATTTAGGCCCTTGGCAACCTGTTTTGCGGGATGGGAAACTTTATGGCCGAGGTGGTGCAGATGATGGTTATGCTGTATTCAGCGCAATCACTGCTATTGCTGCTTTACAAAGACATAAAATCCCGCATGGCCGTTGTATTCTTTTAATAGAAGCCAGCGAAGAAAGCGGCAGCCCTGATTTGCCTTTTTATTTAGAAAAGCTTCAAGATCAGATTAAAGAAACAAATTTTATTATTGGACTAGACTCAGGTTGTGGCAACTACGAACAATTATGGGGAACAACCTCCCTGCGTGGCATGATCAGTGGTTCTTTAAGAATTGATGTATTAACTAAAGGGATGCACTCCGGCGTGGGTAGCGGCGTAGTCCCCTCCGCTTTTAGAGTCTTAGAATTATTACTGGACCGCATAGAAAACCGACAGACAGGCGAGATTTTACTTCCAGAATTAAATGTCAGCATTCCTGAACAGTATCAGGAACAAGCCCAGTTTACTGCTCAAATTTTGGGCGATAGTTTCCAAAAAGATTATCCTTTTGCTCTTCCCACTCATGCGGTTAGCAAAGATGATGCCGAACTCATTTTAAATAGAACCTGGCGTCCCGCACTTTCTGTGATTGGTATGGAAGGGTTGCCGCCCTTAGCCCAAGCAGGCAATGTGACTATTCCCAGTTTAATGGTGAAATTATCCATGCGCATCCCGCCAAGTTGCGATCCTCAGCGAGGGCTAAACGCTTTAGGGAAAGCTTTAACTCAAAACACTCCGTATTCGGCAAAAGTAACCTTTACCCCGGGCGATTGCGGCCCTGGCTGGCAAGCTCCTTTACTTGCGCCCTGGCTGGCGAAGGCTAATAATGAAGCGTCTCAATTATTTTACAATAAACCTGCCGCTTATCTGGGTGAAGGCGGCACAATTCCGTTTATGGGCATGCTAGGTAAAATGTTCCCCCATGCGCAATTTTTGATAACTGGAGTTTTAGGACCTGATTCCAGCGCACATGGGCCGAATGAATTTTTGCATATTGATATGGTTGAAAAATTAACCGCAAGTATCACCGTCATTTTAGCCGCCCACGCCGCTGAGGGTTAATACCTTGTAGATGGGAATGGCCACTTTGACCATTCTCCGTATGCTTGTAATGCTAAAGGCTTTACTTTACTCAGTTAAACTGCGAGCTCAGGTACTTAACATTTCAGACTGATCCTTACCACCCATCCCTTCCCTTCCCAGGCTTGACCTCTTTTTTAGAATACCGCGATTCGAAGCGCGGTATTGGATTGATTCCTGACGCGCTTTGCTCGCAGCCTGACTTTTAAATTCCAAACTGAATTTCTTTTTAATACTTACTTAATCATAATCGAATAAAATTATACGAAATATAAACTTAAATATATTAATAATCCGTAAAAAATAGAAATACCGAGCAAAAACAAATGAGAGCAGAATCTAAAGATCAAGACCTGTCTTTATTAATTTCCAATCGAGCTTATTACCAAGAAATTTTACAACAACTGTGTACTGATAAAGTTTCAGAAATAGTGAAATGGAAGCACAAATTGAACAAGCTTTTGCTGTGATTTGTCAAAGTCATTCACCCATGGTGGCGATTGATTTCCTGGATTTATGCCCTATACAATTTATCTCTCAAGATTTATTTGATGACATTGAAAATGGTGTATATAAAGCCTTTTCAGCCCATCTTAAGCATTTTAGCCGTCTAGAAAAACTTGAAATAAAGACCTCATTGCGGAATGATCAAGGCAACCTGTCTCTTTCATCGATCATTGCCATGACGAGTGACAGGGTTCAAAGAACTCCTTTCAAGTATTTAATTAATTCTCAATTACTTCAAGAATGGACACATTTGATCACTGAAAAAACGCCTATTACACCAGAATTTGAATTAATTTTGGAACATTTTAAAAAAAACTCATTAAATATGGCGGCTTATGTCGGCCAATGCCTGCACAAAGAGGCGTGGTCTAAAGCACTCTATATTTTAAAAAATATGAATTTCGTTGACCTAAAGTCAGATCTTTTTTATCTTTTACCCATGATCACTCGAAATAAAGAAGTTTTATTTAATGATGAAATTCTTAAAGAGCGAAAAAACAATGGAAGTGATTACTTTTTAACTCATGATGATTTATCGGATATGGTGAATCCTGAACCTCAAACTACTCTAGGAAAAATTTATAGTTCGTTATTGCCAGGCAGATTTACTGCCAAAATAGGAATTGCTTTGAGAGATGCCGAGTTAAAAAAAACTCAGGAACGCCATGAGCTGGAACTGAAAAAAGTGCAAGAGTTTCGTGGCTTGCAAGCGCAATATCAAAAATATTCGGCCAGCTCTGAATCAAAAATCCAAAAAGACATTTTTTCACCTCATGAATGTGTTGATACAGTAGTTAAATTAGCCCTTTTAGACTCTGTGGGTGAATCCAGAAAATCCGCAAAGCAAATGGCTCAACAATTTAGCCTGGAGCTAAAATCCTGGTACTCAGAAAATAAGCAGAATGAAAATCACTTAATTTTTATTATGTTGGAAACACTTGCATTGTTAGGAGAATATGGTGGAGAAAGACTTCCGCAAAAAAAACATCATCCTGAATTAAAGAGAATTCCAATCAAAGTTTATTTTGACTCCCCTAAAAAAAATTTTAATTACAATGAAAATTTCTTTCTCTGTGGTTCAATTTGGTAAAAAGTATTGAAAATGATTTTTACAATTATAATAAAAAACATGGAGAACTACCTGCTCTTTACACATATACACGATGGAAATCTTTAATAGAAGGTTACAGCAGTGAAGAATGGAGCAAAGAAGCAGGCCCTGCAATTGAGAGAAAATCTAATTGATTTTAGAGATCAGACCAGAGAACAATTAAATCAGGTAAAAGATCAAGGCCAGCTAAAACGTAGCGAAATTGCTGACTTATTTCAGAATGGAAAAATTAAGGAAGGGATGCAAAGCTTGCCACCCAAACATTGCTCGGCTTTAAATATTTACCCTTTACTCTGGGCCAAAACCCCTGAAGAGCGGCAACAATTAATTAAAGCAGGTTATCCAAAAGGCGATAAATTCACTCAATTCTTAAAAAGAGAAGAAGCTATCGCGTCTCCTTCTCCTTAGTCGTACAGTGAATATTCATGTGGAACTCAGCAATTCTCGGTGAATTGTAACCAATTGGCCCCGCGATGAGGGGATCGCAAGGGGGAGAAACGCGAGTTCTACCCCTTCATTGCAAGCATCGGCTTTGCCGATGCGCCGCATATAAACCAGGAAGCAATTCTCGGTTCACCGAGAATTGCTGAGCGGAGCTGCTGATATGATGCTATTAATATGATGCGCCTCTAATTGAGCCTGATGTTTTTGAGCTTGTTGCATAGACTCAAAAGGACCCAACATCACCCGATACCATTGTGTCTGCCCTGATTGATAAGGCTGGATTGAGACATGATAACCTGATTTACGCATTTGTTCAGCCAAACCATTAGCGTAGAGTTCTTGACGAACTGCAGCAATTTGTAAAAAATAAACAGTAGCCATACTCATGGATTGAGGGGCAGTAGTCACCGACATTTTAGGCAAAACTGTGTAAAAATCAAATTTTACCGGTGAAAGGGCTATTAATTTAGGCTTTACACTAAGGCGTTCATTTTCAGATTTTAAATGAATTTTTTGATACACTAAATGAATTATTAACAAAGCCGCCGCAAACAGAAACACCAAAGCCCAATTCCGAAATCGATTGCCTGCATTATCATAAGATAGGCTGGATCTATTAGTTTTCATTAACAACAAAATTACTTAACGCTGGTTTTTCTCCATTGATTAATAAATTGCCTTCTTTGTATTCAATTTTTAGACCTACTTGCTGATTATCAGAAATAAGCAAGTGATGAGCCAGCCAATGGTCCATATAATTTTGAGCAATTATCGCTGAGTCTGCTTTTGAATTATGCGCTGTTGTTTTATCGTTATAATATGAGATTAAATTTTTTCGCAACCACTCTTTGGGAACATTCGCCGCAGCTTGAATGTTTAAATTGTCCATCAGATGGGAAAAACTGGAGTCAGTCTCATTAACTGCGGACGCAGAGATCGCGGCTTGAATATTGACCGGCCCTTCATCCGTATTAAATTTTAATTCGCTTAGATTAATACTCATCCCCTTCGTCAATAAATCCACTAATAAAGAATATAATCTTAATCGCTGAAAATCCGATCCGTAGATAAAAACATGGGCAAATTTATCTAATAAAGCTGAATTAATATCTTTTAATATTAAATTAATGCTGAGCTGGGAAATTTTATATGCGCCGCCGCTGATATTTTCGGTTTTATTGATTAAATTAAAATCGGTTAAGGGGCCATTTTGATTTTGATTGAGCCCAAAAGCAATATTCTCTAAAGTTAAAGCCTCACCGCCGTAAGGTAAAATTATTAGTTTTTGAGCTGCAAAATGTCTTTGGCCATACCATAATGATTCGATCTTGCTGATGTTTAATTGAGTGGTGAAATTATTTAGTTCCATGACTTTAATTAAATCGACCACATTGCCAGCTCTTTCGGGGTTGCTTTCATACAGGGCGCCTTTTTCTAAAGTAAGCGCTGTTTGAAAGTGTTGATCCGAAGGTGTGAAATCAATACGACCGTTTAGTTGACTGAGTTCTACTCTTTGCCTTTCATTACTAAAGAGCAGATGTTGTACTTTTAAATCGGTGTTTAAGCTATTCGCCATAGTCCAAAGAGTATTTGCATTAAAATTTAAATTATCAGAATGACTTGAGTTTTCCATGGCTGCGCGGGCGAAAACAAAATGTTTAAACCCACCTGGAGTTTTCTCTCTCACTAACGGGCCGTGCTGAATATCTTGCGTGACCACCACTTGAGCTAACGGTAAAGCATCCTCGCTAAGTCCTGTTTCGACACTGTGAAAGGTCAATTCGATATGAGCGCTAGAATTAAACCAACCGCGTTTAAAATCTTTTAACTTAAATGTAACATGCGGAGTGTTAAATTGAGAGATGACTTGAGGATAACGTTTTTCAATCCACAATCCCATAATTAAAGGCATAACCAAAATAGTAAAAACCAGCAATGCAATTATTGCCGCAGAAAAATACCAAATTTTACGCATACTTTCATTCTCACATCATTAGGAACGTGACCGGAATAACTTCCGATTCTGGCATCTCATCTTGGGCTTATCTTTGAACATTTTGCTTAAAGAAAACCGCTTACATAGAATCACTATGCGCGCAATTTTCTTTAAGCAAAACGTTCAAATCTAAGCCCAATCTGAGCGCCAGAACCGGAAGTTATTCCGGTCACGTTCCTTACATTTGTTCCGGAGCCGAAATCCCTAAAATCTTCAAGCCCGAAAGTAAAACAATTTGCACCGCTTTTATTAAACTTAAACGGGCGTTACGCAAATAAATATCAGAAACCAAAAATTTTTCACTATTATAATAAGTATGAAAAAGATGGGCTAATTCTTGTAAATAATGCGCAATTAAATGGGGCTCATAGCGCATACCCGCATTGTGCAAAAGATCAGGATAATTCGTTAAACTGCGCAATAATTGGCGTTCATAATCACTGCTCAGTAAATTAAGATTTTCCAATCCATCATCAATCCGCCAAACATCGCCTAAAGCAACCAGCTGCCGCCAAACGCTGCAAATACGGGCATGGGCGTATTGTACATAATAGACTGGGTTATCACTGGATTGCGCTTTGGCCAATTCTAAATCAAAATCCAGATGCTGATCAGGCTTGCGGGCTACATAAAAATAACGAGCCGCGTCATTCCCCACTTCATTGCGTAATTCGCGCAAGGTGACAAATGAACCACTGCGGGTTGACATAGACACTTTTTCTTTACCCCGGTACAAAATGGCAAATTGGACCAAGAGAACTTCTAATTTTTTAGAATCTTCACCCAATCCTTGTAAAAAAGCTTTAATTCTGGCTATATAACCGTGATGATCAGCGCCAAAAACGTCGATAACCTTATCGTAATCTTGACGAAATTTATGTAAATGATAAGCAACATCGGAAGCAAAATAAGTAGTGATGCCATTTTCTCTAATCAAAACCCGGTCTTTCTCATCATTAAAATCAGTGGCTTTAAACCAGGTTGCACCCTCCTTTTTATAGACATGCCCCTGTTTTTGCAGCAAATCAATACCAGCTTCGACTAAATTAGCCGCCATTAATTGAGTTTCAAAAAACCAATTGTCATAGACTACGCCGAATTGAGTCAAATCTTCTTTTATATCGGCCAATATTTCCTGTAAGGTCAATTGTTGGATGATATCAAATTCTTCTTTACCCAACAGTTTAATAGCTCCCTCGATATACGCATCTATATAACGATCGCTGTCGGTTTCCGGTGAAAACTTTTCAGCAGCCGCTTCTGCTATAGCCTTAGAATCTTTTTTAAACCGTTGCTGATATTTTTTGAGAAGCAAATGAGCAATATCAATAATGTAATCGCCTTGATAAGCATTCGTAGGCAATTGAACAGCGTCGCCCGATATCTGCAAATACCGCAGCCAGGCACTAAAACCCAGAATACGCATTTGCCTGCCGGCATCATTAACATAATACTCTTGATGAACCTGAAAACCATTGACTTTTAATAGATTGGCGACACAGGAGGCATAGGCAGCG
>Ga0163144_10022344_pt1 | contig 12534 bp, 13 predicted proteins | sample OliLak19BULKMAT1_FD_123175 | JGI IMG/M metagenome (GOLD analysis project Ga0163144, IMG submission 123175) | Freshwater microbial mat bacterial communities from Lake Vanda, McMurdo Dry Valleys, Antarctica - Oligotrophic Lake LV.19.BULKMAT1 | ecosystem: Environmental > Aquatic > Freshwater >... | reverse complement strand
TGCCTTGAGCGGTGAGGGACGAGACGTTGGTAAGAACACTGAGTGACATGATGGCGTGCCTTTCTTGGACGCTCCGCGGTTGCGGAGATTGGGCGTTCTTGCCCGGTTCGAGGGTGCGGGAAGAGATTCCTCGCGCGAGCGTTCGCGCGAGCGCTCGAAAATATAAAAGTGCGAGTCCGATGCGACATCGACATCGACATCGACGATGCGCGAGTTCGCTGCGGAGAGGTTCGTCGAGTAGGTCTGGAGGTTCGACATCGTGGTGGCGAGCCGGTTGTGCATCGCGCCGCGACCGGCGCCGCGCGTGGAGACCCGTTCGCTCGCGGTGTCGAGCGCGGCGGTCGCAGTGTCGGTGTCGGCCGTGGTGCTGATCGTTTAGGCTCCGATTCCCAGCGCATTGGCGCTCGAGGGCGCCATCGAGATGGTCAGGCGATCATCGCCCGAGGTGTCGATGCCGACCTGGAAGCACAGACCCGTGGCCTGGTCGCCGTCGAGTAGGTCGACGCCGTTGAGCTCCATGGTGCCGACGATGCGGTCGACTTCCGACCGAGATTTCGCGCAGTCGAATGAGCAGACCGCTGACTTCCTCGAGCGAACCATCCACGGTCGTCATTGGCACTGTGGCGGGCCTCGTCGAGACTACAGATGCTCGCCTCGAAGTCCTCCGAGATTTCGCGGACGGGGGTATCGTCGGCTGCGGATTCGACCCGCAGACCCGAGGACAGGCGAGAGCTCTTGGCGAGATCCGCCGAGGTGCGGCCGAGGTTGGCTCGAACGGTGAGCGACGGAGCGTTGGTACGAACGCTGATATACTTGTGGCGTGCATTTCGTGGCGACTCCGGGTAGGCCGAGATTCGGCGCTCTCGACCGGTTCGAGAGCGCGAGAGGGCGGTCCTCGCTCGAACGCTCGTGTGAGGCGTCCGAGCAGGTGGGGCGTGCGATCGCCGATTCGTTGGCGAGGTGGGCGCTACTGCAGGAGCTGCAGCGCCATCTGCGGGGCCTGGTTGGCCTGAGCGAGCATCGCGGTGCCGGCCTGCATCAAGATCTGGTACTTGGTGAGCAAGGCGGTCTCTGCGGCGACGTCGACATCGACGATGCGCGAGTTCGCGGCGGAGAGGTTGGTCGAGTAGGTCTCGAGGTTCGACATCGTGACGCCCAGACGGTTCTGGATCGCACCGAGTCCGGCGCGTCGTGTCGAGACGCCCGAGATCGCGAGGTCGATTGCCGCGATCGCTGCGTCGGCGCCGGCGGTCGTGCTGATCGTCGAGCCGCCGAGTCCGAGCGCGCTCGCGCTCGAGGTCGCGATCGAGATCGTCAGGCGGTCGTCGGTCGAGACGCCGATGCCGACCTGGAATGACAGGCCCGCGGACTGGTCGCCGTCGATCAGGTCGACGCCGTTGAACTCGGTGGTGTTGACGATGCGGTCGATCTCCGAGCGCAGCGCATCGAACTCGTCGTTCAGAAATCCGCGCTGCGTCGTGTTGACGGTGCCGTTGCGCGCCTGGATCGACAGCTCGCGCATGCGGACCAGCAGGCCCGAGACCTCCTTCAAGGAGCCCTCCGCGGTCTGCACGAGGCTGACGCCGTCGTTCGCGTTGCGGCGCGCTTGATCGAGGCTGCGGATGCTCGCCTTGAAGTCCTCGGAGATCCCGAGGCCGGCGGCGTCGTCGGCAGCGGACTCGACGCGAAGGCCGGACGAGAGGCGGGAGATGCTCTTGGCGAGCGCGGCGGAGGTGTGGCCCAGGTTGTTCTGGGCGGCGAGCGAGGGGACGTTGGTGAGAACGGAGAGCATTGGAGGGGATCCCTTTCGTGGGAAACCGCTGGCGTCGTGCCGGCGGGGGCGTACGTGCCCGTGGGGGTGGATTGGAACCGACGACTCGCGGCGGTTTTCGGTATTGCGACACCAGGCGAGGCCCGACGTCGGTCTTCAGTTTTCGAATCCGCGAGAACGACGACGCGCCGCTCAGCCGAATCGAGGCTCGTCGGTACCACGGTAGGCGTGGACGGACGAGGCGATACGGAGGACGGCGCGAGGGGTTCTTCGAGCGAAGCGTGCGACGCTGAGGTCGCGAATCTGCGTGGTCATGGTGTCCTCCGTGGACTGTTGTGAGGCCCGCGTGCGTGCGTGCCAGCGTCTTCGGTCTCTCGGCGCCACCTTGGCGACCTTCTGACCTCGACGAGTGCCCCATCGTCAGAGGCGGCCTCGGCTTGAGGAAAAAATCCGCCCCCGCGCGGAGGGCATCCGGGCGGGGGCGGCGAGTCGGGCCGGACTTGTAGGAGAGCGAGGGAGAACGACGGAAGAGCGAGGAGAGGAAAAACGCGGGGGGCCGGCCATGGCCCCGCGCCGTTCGGACAAGGGCGACGGACGGACTATCCCTGCAGGAGCTGGAGTGCGAGCTGGGGGATCTGGTTCGCCTGCGCGAGAACCGCGATTCCGGATTGCATGAGAATGCGATGGCGGGAGAGCGCGGCCGTCTCGTCGGCGACATCCACGTCGCGGATGCGAGAGTTCGCGGCACTGAGGTTGTTGAACTGCGTGGAGATGTTGTTGATCGCGGTCGACAGTCGGTTCTGCGCGGCGCCGAGCGTCGCGCGCTGGGCCGACACGCCCTGGATCGCGGCGTCGAGGATCGACAGCGACGCCTGTGCGGTGCCGGTTGCCGTCATCGCGATCGCCTCGATGCCGAGCGCCGACGGCGACACCGTCGCGAGCGAGACCTGGATCTGCTGGTTCGGGTCGCCGGACATGTCGACCTGGAACGTCAGCGCGTTGCCGGCACCGGCGAACTGACCGGTGAGCAGCGGCAGGTCGTTGAACTCCGAGGTACCGCCGATGCGATCGATTTCCGAGCGGAGCTGATCGAACTCGTTCTGGATGAAGAGGCGTTGCCCCGTCGAGACCGTGTCCGTCGCCGCCTGCATGCCGAGCTCGCGCATGCGGATGAGGATCGAGGAGACCTCCTGCAGAGCGCCCTCAGCGGTCTGGATGAGCGATACGCCGTCGTTCGCGTTGCGCTTTGCCTGCTCCAGCGACGAGATGTTCGCCTTGAAGCGCTCGCTGATCGCGAGGCCCGCAGCGTCGTCACCGGCGCGATTGATGCGCTGCCCCGAGGACAGACGCATCATGTTGGCGTTCAGCTTCTCGTTGGTGTTGCTGAGCGCGGTGTTGGCCTCGAGGGCGGCGATGTTGGTGCGGAGTGAGATACCCATGGTGACCTCGGGAGACGCTCCGGTTCAGGCGGCGCGTCGGTTGGACATGATGCTTTGCGAGGCGCGTGCCAACGCGGCAGCGAGCTCGGTGAGGGGGGCGACGAGCGCGGCGTAGAACGCCCAGGTCGTGATGCCACCGCGGATGCGGAGGTCCTCGATGGGCACGAACACCGCTTCGCTGCACAGCGGTGACGTATTGAGCAGCTCGCGGGTGCGGACGTTGATCTCGTGCAGCGCCGCGGCGCCGGCTTCGTCGAGCGCCAGGTCGCCGTCGGGATCGTCGGCGATCTGACGGTGGGCGGCGAAGGCGAGGGTGACGAGCTCGAGCGCAGCCTCGCGCTCGGCGTCGAGGTGGGCGGCGAGCGCTGCGTTCGTCGGGGCCGGCGCGGCAAACATGGCATCGATGCGCGCCGTGATGTCGGTGCGGGCGATCGCATCGGCGAGCGGGACGTCGTCCCAGCCGGGGATGTGTAGGCCGCCTTCGGTCGCGTTGATCGGGCGCTTGCCCTCGGCGCGCAGGTGCTTCGCGGCGCTCGTATACCAGTCGCGGAACATCGTGAAGTCACGCGTGGTGACGACGTCGGGGCGGCCGCCCCAGCCGGGTGCGCGCAGGGTCTTCGCGACGTCGGGCATGTGCACGCCACCGTTGCTCGACAAAGATGCGCCTTCGATCGCGCGCTTGCCCTGCAGGCCGGTCAGCTTCGCATTGCCGTCGGCGCCGAGCTCGGCGCGCATCTCGGCGAACGCAGTGCCGCTCGCGTAGACGCGGCCGTCGCGATACGCGAGGTCCGAGCCGACCAGCACGATCGGGCTGCAGCCGAGCGCGTGGGCGATCGCGACGGCAGCGTTCGCGACGCAGAAGCCGGCCGACAGCTGGTGCTTCGGGTCGATCTTCGCGGAGAACACCGCGCACGCGTTGGTATCGACCGAGATCGGGATCTTGCGGGCGAACGGCAGCTTCCATAGCGACGGATGACCGGTCAGCTCGAGGAACGCGGGCACGTCCGCGAGAAACGGCAGCGCCGCGAGCTGCGAGCTGACGTCGAGCGATTCGATTGCGACGACGGCCGAAGGCACGATGCCGGCGCGGCCGAGCGCGGTCGCTGCGGTGTTGACCGCGATCACGAATGCGGAGCCGATGCAGGCGCGCAGCGTCTCGAGGTTCTGATCGAGGCTCGGCCCGGCGGCGACGACGATCGCGGGCACGCCGGCGAGCTTTCCGGCGAGCGCGGGCAAGCCGGGATGGGCGGCGAGGGCAGGGAGGTTCTCGACGTAGTGACGCAGCCAGCCGGGTCCGCGGATCCGTGCGGTGCGATGGCGAAGGCCGGCGCGATCGACCGCTTGCGCAGCGGCCTGCTGGGCGGCGGCGAAGGTCGCCGGCGCGATGCGCAGCGACGGTTGCCACTTCGCGAGCACGCCGCGGCACGCGCCGGACAGCCGCGAGTAGAGGTATTCGGCGAGGCGGGCGGGCGTCGTGATCACGCGGACGCTCGCGTCCACCTCGCCGTGCTCGACCCCGACGGCGAGCGCCTCGAGGTCGGGCTCGAACACGACGATCGGCGCGCGGGTGCGCGCTGCGATCGCCCGCACGACGTAGCCGCTGCCGAACCCGAGCAGCACCACGATGCCAACCTCCGCGAGCTCGAGGTCACGCGCGAAGCGGGTGGCTTCGGTGATGGGATCTCGACCGCTGTGGAGCTTGCGATCGTCGACTGCGACGATCGGGCCGTGGGGCGTCTCGATCGTCGTCGCGCGAGGGCTCGGCGAAAGCGCCTGCATTCGCGCCCAGCCCTCGGGGTCGTCGACGAGCAGGCGGGCGAGCGTGGCGGTGACGGGCACGAGGCCCGTACAGTGCAAGCAGCTTGCCGCCCCCGCGCGTCAGCGGCCTGACGCCGAGTCGCGCCGGGCGATGCGCCCCGAATCAGGCCCGGCGCAGGAACGCCATGCGCGTGTCGAAGCCGCAGTCGTGCAGGACGACTTGCGCACCCCGTCGCGAGCGCAGCCCGATGCCGAGCGGCGCGAGGAAGTTCGCGGTCGGCTCGTCGGGGGCCGGCGGCACCGTACAGATCGCGAGCACCGCGATTTCCTCGTCGTCCTGCAGGTCGCAGAACCCGATCATCTTGCGGACCTGCTCGACCGGATAGCCGGGCACGAACGCCGTCGGATCGATCACGACGAACGCGAGCGATGGCACCTCCACGGCCTGCAACCACCGGAAGACCGATCCCGGCTTGTGGTCGATCAGCACGAAGCGCTTCGCGTCGGGGAATCCGGGGATACCGAGCGGGAAATCGATCAGCCGGTCTGCCGGGGCGTCTAGCTGCCCGAACCGCGTGGATTGGATGGTGTGGACTGCTTGTCCAGCCGATCCAGTCGGTCGGGGCTGAGGTCCGTCATCGCACGAGCGTTCTCGTCCGCGATCTGTTGGTACAGCTCCTCGCGGTACACCGGCAGCCCCAGCGGTGCCGTGATCCCCAGCCGCACTTGCCGGCCCCGGATCTCCCGCACCTCGATCTCGATGCCGTCGCCGATCAGAATCTTTTGCCCGATCTTCCTCGTGAGCGTCAGCACTGTCGCCTCCTTGGCGGGTCGGGACGGACCGAGTCGAGACCTCTGGTTTCGTCATGGTCGGCGTCGCTGTTCGAGGGCTTAGCATATTTCACCGGGTCTGCACCGAGTCGGAGGGTTTGGCGTTTGGTGGACGTGGATCACATGTTCAGGAGGCTGGGACCGAGCACGCGCGAGGCGACGGTGACCGCGGCCTGCATCGTGTACTCCGCCAACGAGAGGCGCGAGAACGCTTCGGCCGCGTCGGCGTCGACGAGCTCGGAGCTCAGGCGCGCGTACACGCTCTGGCTCTGCTGGGCGACCTCGTCGGCGCGTTGGAGCTGCTCGAGGCGCACGCCGGTGCGCACGCGCTCGCCGAGCACTTGGTCGAACGCTCGCGTGACGGTGTCGATGTCGGACTGGATCGCATCGCGATCGTTCGCGAGCAGGTTCTGCTCGAGCAGCGCGAGCGAGGCGATGACGTCGACGCTGTTCGGATCCGCCGCACGCTGGGCGAACGCCATGCTGCCCGACGATCCGATCTCGAGGCGCTGGGTCGTGCCGACCTCGACCTCGCGCACCGCCGTGTAGGTGTCGACGTCGTAGGTGAAGCCCGTGCCGTCCGTGTACGGTGGGCTGTCGGTGGCGATCGCCGCGAACACGTGCTCCTGGCCGTGCTCGGTGTTCACAAGATCGACCATCGCGCGACGGAGCTGCGAGACCTCGGCCGCGGCCGCGGCGCGTTCCGACGCCGACATCGTGTCGTTCGCCATCGCCGTGGCGAGCTGACGCGCACGCACCAGCACGTTGCCCGCCTCCCCCAGCGCCTGCTCCGCGCTCTCGAGTCGCGAGCGGCCGTACTGCGCGGTCGTACGATGCGACGCCGCGCGGTTGCCGAGTTCGCCGAGCAGCCGATTGCGCGCCGCGGCGGCGGGATCGTCGGAAGGCTTCGCGACCCGCTGACCGGACATCGCGACCTGCTGCGCCTGTTGCAGCCGTGCGCGCGCCGTCGCGATCGATTGCAGCGCGATGCCGCTCTGCTGGCTCTGGGTCACGCGAATCATAGCGAGAGCACCGCCTCGTACATCCTGTCGACCGTCTCGATGATGCGCGCTCCGGCCTGATACGCGCGCTCGAAGCGGGTGAGGTCGATGAGCTCTTCGTCGACCGAGACGCCGACCTGGGACTGGTAGAGCGCGCGGGTCTGCTCGAGCTGCCCGCTCGCATCGGTCGCGATGTCGCGGGCAGACTGCGTCTCGCGGCCGACGTTGCCGATGATCGAGGCGATCGCCTGGCCGGCGGTCGCAGTGCCGCCGAGCGCGATGCGGGCATCTGCGACGTCGACGAGCGCGAGCAGGTTCGCGTTGCCACCGACCGCCGACGCGGCGTCGCTCGCGGTGGCGAGCCACGCGGGATTGTCCTCGAGCCCGGCGGCGAGCCCCATCGACTGGGCAGCGCCGGCCACGGTCGCCGGTGTGGCGAAGAAGTCGCGGCCCGTCGCCCCGTCGGTACCGTAGCCGGCCGCGTGCACGGCGTTGAACGCGGTCGCGAGGTCGAATGCGAGGGTGTCGAGCGCGCTCGCGAGATCGGTGAGCGTGTCGTCGCGCAGCTCGAGGCGCCCGCCGAGCGATCCGCCGCGGAGAGTCGTGCTCACGTCGAGCGGTGCGCCACTCGGATCGACCAGGTCGACGCGCAGCAAGCCCCCGAGCGCAGCGTCCGGCGTCGCGCGCAGCGTACTGGCGACGTTCTGCTGGACGAGCGTCGGCCCGCCTTGCAACAACACCGTCAGCGACTCGTCGTCGCCGGCCAGCGTCTTGATCTCCACGAGTCCCGCGAGCTCGTGCACGAGACGCTCGCGCTCGTCGATGTGCTCGGCGCGGCTGAGTGAGCCGGGAGCGGCGGCACCGACCGCTGCGTTCGCGCGGGCGATTGCACCGGTGAGCTGGTTGACGCGCTCGACCTCGAGGCCGATCGCCTGGTCCGCACTGCTGCGCTCGCGTGCGAGCGTGTCGGCGGCCGAAGAAAAACCCGACGCGACCGCATTGCCCCGCGCGAGCACGTCGGCGCGGAGCTGGAGATCCGATGGATCGACCGACAGCGTCCGCATCGACGCGAACAGAGCATCGAGGCGCGCGCCGATACCGGCCTCGCCATCCGAGAGCGCGTTCTCGACCGCGGCCAATCCGCTCGCCTTCGCATCGTGGGCGGCGAAGCGCGCGTTCGCACCGAGCACGCGTTGTTCGAGGAACGTCGCCGAACGCCGCGCGATCGCAGCGACGCCGACGCCTCCGCCGACGATGCTGCGGATCTGCACCTCGCGGCGCGCGTAGCCGACCGTGTCGGCGTTCGCGGTGTTGCCGGACACGACGCCGATAGCACCCTGGTGCGCTGCCAGGGTGCTACGACCGATGTTGAGGATTCCGCTCAGCGTCGACATGGCTTATCCGATCTCGCTCGCGAGCACGGGGCGCGCGGCAGTGGTTTGGCGGGCGCGGCCGTAGCTCGGCGTCGGCGCTCCGGTGACGTGATCGACGAGACCACGCACCACCGCGAGCGAGGCCTTGAGGCGGCGCAGGTTCGCGCGCGCCATCTTGCCGACGCGTTCGCGCAGCGTCAGCAACTTGCCGCGCTGCTCGTCCGTCCACGATTTCGGCTCGAGCGCGGCGCCTTCCAGCGTCGCCACGAGCATCTGCTCGAGCTCGGCCTTGCGCTCGGCGGCCTCGGCGATCGCGACCATGTCGAACGCTCGCAGGGCGAGGTCCTCGGCGACGAGCACGGCCTCGAGCTGGACGATCGTGTCGATGAGGGTGTCGGCTTGTTGGCACATTCGAGCTCGTGCACGCCCGCATGAGCGGCGTGTCCTGTCGAAGGCATCAACACTTCACATCGCGTGCCAACGTCAGGGGCTGGCGTCGCGGTCGTCGACGGTCGCGACGACGCCCGTGCGTGGGCGTGTCGCGGCCGAGTCCGAGTCCGGGGCCGCTGCGCCCTCGGTCCGCAGTCGTTCGAGGTAGTCCGTCGGATCGATCGTTCGCCCGCGCTCGCGCACCTCGAAGTGGAGGTGCGGGCCGGTGCTCTGACCGGTGCTGCCGACGTCTGCGATCGTCTCGCCGACGTCGACGACATCGCCTTCGCGCACATGTAGCCGCGAGGCGTGGGCATAGCGCGTGACGACGCCATCGGGATGACGAAGCTCGACCATGTTGCCGAAGCCCTTGTGCCGACCGGCGAAGGTGACGGTGCCGCGCTGCACCGCGCGGATCTCCCGACCCTCGGGCGCTGCGATGTCGAGGCCGGCGTGGAAGCGGCGCTCGTTGTGGATCGGATGCATGCGAAAGCCGTACGCCGAGCTCGGGTTGCCGCCGTCGACCGGCCACAGCCCGGGCTTCGGCGCGCCGGCATCGAACGTCGTGCCGATCGCCGTCGGTGCTTCGCCTGCGGCGCGCACCTTGCTCGGGTTCGGGCGCCACGGTCGGTCGTCCTGCTCGGGGATCGACGTCGTGCCCGCTGCCTGGGGGATCCACGGCTTGCTCGGGATCGTCGTCGCAGCACCACCGGCGCCACCCGAAGCGCCGCCCAATTGGCGCACGAGCGCGTCGCCCATGCCGAGGCCACCGACGGCCGCGTCGACGAGCGACTGATCGAACATCTCGCGGTAGGTGCCCTGCGCGAACGCGTCCTCACCGTCGTCGGAGAATGCCGTGCTCGCGCGCATCGCCTTGACGAGCTCGCCGAGCAATAGCGTCTCGAACTGGGCCGCCACCTTGCGTGCGTCGGCGTCTGCCGCCGACTTCGCCGCGGGTGCAGTCGCCCGCCCGGTGGCACCCAGCGCGTCCATCACTGCACCTCGACCTCGGCGCGAAGCGCCCCGGCCGATTTCATCGCGAGCAAGATGGCGACCAGATCACGCGGGCTGACGCCGAGCGAGTTGAGCCCGCCGACCACGTCGCCGAGCGTCGTCGCGCGCGGCAAGATTGCGAGGTCACCGGTATCTTCACCGACCGTGATCTCGGAGCGCTGCACCTTCGCGGTGTCGCCGGCCGACAGCGGTCCGGGCTGCGAGACCTCGCTACGCTCGTCGACCTGCACCGTCAGCGCGCCGTGGCTGATCGCGCACGGCATCACCTCGACGGCGGCACCCATCACGACGGTTCCGGTCTTCTCGTTGATCACGACGCGGGCGTTCTGATCGGCCTCGACGTCGACGTTCTCGATCGTCGAGATGAGTCGCACGAGATCTTTGCGCCTCGACTTCGGCACGGTCACGAGCACGGTGCCGGGGTCGCTCGCGTGCGCGACGATCATATCGAGCCGGCCGTTGATCGCCTCGGCGACGCGCGCGGCGGTCGTGAAGTCGGGGCGATCGAGCGCAATGGTGATCGGCTTGTCGGCCGACAGCTTGAAGCCGAGCTCCTTCGCGACGAGGCCGCCGTCCGGCACCTGGCCGACGGTCGGATGGTTCTTGCTGACGCCGCTGCCGCTCTTGCCGCTGGCGGCCCAGCCACCGACCATCAGGGGGCCTTCGCCCCACGCGTAGGTCTCGCCGTTGCCGCCCTTGAGCGCCGTGGGCAACAGCGTGCCGCCGAACAACGACCTCGCGTTGCTCGCCGACGACACGGTGACGTCCATGCGTCCGCCGATCCTGGCGAACGGCGGCAGGCGCCCGGTCACCATGACGACCGCCACGTTCTGCGCCTTGATCTGCTGCGGCGTGATGATCGTGCCGAAGCGACGACCGAGCAGGTTCGCGACCATCTGCTGGGTCTGCGCGCTCTGCAGGTTGTCGCCCGTGCCGGCGAGACCGACGACGAGGCCGTAGCCGACGAGCGGGTTGCTCGCGATGCCGCGGATCGACGCGAGGTCCTTGAGACGCTCGGCCTGGGCATCGGGCGCGGCGACCAGCCACGCACAGATCGCTGCGAGCAGCAGGGCAGGGAGACGGAGGAACGTGGGCGTGCTGCGCATGGGGTGCTCGTGACTAGAACGGGAAGACGTGATCGAGACCGCGATGGAGCAGGCCCGGGCGCTGCTTGTCGCTGACGACGCCGCGACCGGAGAAGTCGATGCGCGCGTCGAGGATCCGGCCCGACGACACCGTGTTCGCCATGTCGATGTCGAACGGCCGCACGACGCCAGAAAGATAGAGATGGGTCTCCTCGGCGTTGATCTGGATCGCCTTGGTGCCCTCGATGAACAGGTCGCCGTTGGGCAGCACCTGCTTCACCTGGCAGGGGATCGTCGCGGTGAGCGAGCCCTGGCGCTTGGTCTCGCCGTCGCCCTCGAACGAGGACGAGAACATCGCCTTCACGAGCGCGGAGGTGTCGATGCCCGGGTGCTTTTTCGCAAACTTCTCGACCAGGCCCATGAAGTTGTTGATGCCGCCCTCGATGGTGCTCTTGCGGCTGGTCTTGGTGCTCGCACCACCGACCGCATCGGCGGCCTCTTCGATGCTGACGATGACGAGATCGCCGAGCCCGCGACTGCGCGCGTCCTCGAACACGTTGCTGGTCGTCTCGCCCCACAGCAGGCCGCTGTCGCTCGCGGCGTCGCTCGCATAGCGGGCGGGCTGGTACTTGCGGGTCGGGAACTTGTAGGTGACCAGCGGCCCGGAGCACGCGCCCAGCAATGTCGCGACCAGGGCGAGCAGCGGCACGAGCAGACCGAGTCTCACTTTGCGCCTCCGGAGGACACGACGCGGCCGGTGCCGTCGGCCTCGACGCGCACCACGAGCACGCGGTCGTCGTCGACGGGCTTCACACGGATGTTGTCGCCGGCCGCGCCGTCTTGCTGCGCGACGGCCTGTCGCGAGATGCGGACACCGGGTCGTGCGACCACGATCTCGAGCGTCGCGCCGCGCGTGACGATCGGCGTCGCCTCGGTCGACGTGTAGCGCAGGGGCGCGTCTTTGTTCTGTCGGGTCTTGAGGCGCTTGCCGACGAGCTGGTCGGTGCGGGTGATCGCGCCCTCGGGAAGATCGTCGATCTCGACCTCGCGCAGCGTCACGTGACCGGCGTCGACGGTCGCACCGGATGCCATCGTCTTTTTCAGCACCGGCGTCTTCGCGGTGCCGGACAGCGAGAGCGTCGCGGAAATCGACGCCCAGCGGCGGGTGCCGACGTTCACCTCGACGGTTGCACGCGTCGATCGACGCACGCGACCGAGGCTCACCACGACCGTGCGCTCACCCGGCGGCAGCATCACTGCGCGCAGGCCGAGCACCTGATCGATGTCCACGCCGAGCGGGAGCTGGGCGAGCGCCGCGCCGCGGACGTCGGCATCGAGATCCTCGAGCGAGAGCGTCTGGGCGGCCCGCTGCACCGACTGCCGCACCGCGACACCGGTCGCGAGCTCCGGATCGCCACCGCTGCGGCGCAGGGCGTCGGCAACCGCCGCACGGGTGATCTGCGTGCGCGCCCCCGGAGCCGGCGAGGGGCCGAGATCAACCCCCAGCAGCTCGCGCGGCGCCGTCGGCGAGAGATCGCCGAAGGTGATGCGGTCGCCGTCGACGACGACGGCACGCGAGGTCGCAACCGCACCGATGACACCCGACGGGGGCATCGCGAACATCAGCAAGCACGCGAGGATTGACGTCGTCACTGGACCTCAGATCGAGTTGGTGGCGGTCTGGAGCATCTCGTCGCTGGCCTGGATGACCTTCGAGTTGATGTCGTACGCGCGCTGGCTGCTGATGAGATTGATCATCTCTTCGACGACCTTCACGTTCGACATCTCGAGGAAACCTTGCCCGAGCGTGCCCATGCCCTGCAGACCGGGCGG
>Ga0163144_10022343_pt1 | contig 12534 bp, 12 predicted proteins | sample OliLak19BULKMAT1_FD_123175 | JGI IMG/M metagenome (GOLD analysis project Ga0163144, IMG submission 123175) | Freshwater microbial mat bacterial communities from Lake Vanda, McMurdo Dry Valleys, Antarctica - Oligotrophic Lake LV.19.BULKMAT1 | ecosystem: Environmental > Aquatic > Freshwater >... | reverse complement strand
CACTCATCCGTCCGGAAGGGGGAGGCAGGCAGGTCGGCGGCGTTGTAGAGGTTGCAACCCACGGGGTTATCGGCCCAGGCGTAGCGCACGGCTACCGGAGCCTTTACCGCATCGCTGTACACGAGCACCGTATTCCGGTCGATTTTGGCGGTCGCCCACACCCATTTTTTATCGGCTCCGGCAATGGCAAAGCCTTTCAAACTGCCATCCTGGCTGCCTTTGGCAGTTAACCCCCCGGCGACGTGGTCAAAGGCCAGCCGGATTTTGTCGCCTTCCACCAGCATCGAATGGTAAATCGGGCCGGAATACACCACTTCCCGGTCGCCGTAGGTAACGTTCATCGCAGCCAGCGCGAGGCGGCGGCCCACGTCGAATTTGTTTTTTGGGTGAATGTCTTTTTCCTCCCCGATGTCGATGATGGTCGCCATGCCGGTGGCGGGTTCGGCTAGGGCCATGCGCTGCGCTTCTCGGAGTTCGGCCCAGTTGCTTTCGCCGGGTTGCTCGGCGGGTTTCATGAAGTTGGCCAGTTGCACGAACAAAAACGGCACGTCACCCTGCCCGAAGCGCTGCCTCCAGTTGCGAATCATGGCGGGGAACAACGTCCGATATTCGTAGGCCCGGCCCGCGTTTGATTCTCCCTGGTACCATATCACGCCCCGGATGCCGTAAGGCACAAGCGCGTTCAGCATCCCGTTGAAAAGCACCGTGGGCACGTTGGGGTTTTGCCCAGACGCACGGGGATTGGGCGGAAAATCTTTCAGGGCCGAGGCGACTTTGTACTGCCAATCGCCAGCGAGGGCAATGCGGTCAGGGCCGCTTTGCAGCGAAAGGCTGTCCGCTTCGCCAGTAATGCCGCCGCCACCGCCCGTGTCGAGCACCCGAATCGCCAACACGTTGCGGCCCGCCCTGACGAGTCGCCCCGGAATCACGTAGCGCCGGGGCAGGTTGTAGCCGTCGGTGCTGCCGATCTTTTCTCCGTTGAAATACGTCACGTCGGCATCGTCGACCTGAAAGCCGTTGAAGGTAAGCGGTTTGCCCGCTTTGTTTTTTGGAACCGTTACCTCACGCCGTATCCAGGCGATTCCGTCGAAACCGGACATTCCCCCGTCTTCCCATGCGCCAGGCTGTTTCAACGTTTTCCAGTCGCCTGTTTTCAGGATCGGGTCGTACCAGACTGGGCTAGCCGTTTGCCCCGACCCCAGGTCGGCTTTCGCTACGGCCTCTTCCCAGGTCATTAGTTTGGCGGACGTATTTACTTGACTGACTTGCTGCGCTCCTTTTATCTGGTCGAACTGTTGCTGAAGGGCCGGGAATTGGCTCAGGCTTGCGTAATCCATCCAGGCCTCGGCCACGGTGCCGCCCCAGTTGCAGGCCACCAGGCCAATGGGCACCTGGTAGCGATCGTAGAGGTTTTTAGCAAAAAAATACCCCACCGCCGAGAAGGAGGGCAGGCTTTCCACGCTAGCCGAAACCCAGCCGTTCACCACCGGCGCGTCGGGTATGGGAGCGAGGGCGGTTTCTCTTTTAAATTCGATGTAACGGAGTTGAGAATTAGCGGGCGTGCTGCGCAGCAGGTCGTCGTACTTGCCATTCAATTGTTGAAGGTGCCACTCCATGTTCGATTGACCGCCGCAGACCCACACGTCGCCAAACAACACATCGCTGACCGTCACCTGGTTTTTCCCCCGAATGGAAATTACGTGCGAACCCCCGGCGGGTTGGGCGTCGAAAGTGACTTGCCATCGTCCGCTCGCGTCGGGTTTGGCGAGGTATTCTTTGCCGAGGAGTGTAACCGAAACACCTTCGTCGGGATCAGAAAAGCCCCAGAAGGCCAGGGGTTTTTCGCGTTGGAGTACCATCCCGTTGCCGTAAAATTGGGGCAGACGGACATCGGCGAGGGCAATTTTCTGAGTACACACCAAAGCCGCCAGCAGCCAGGCACCGCGTTGAAACCGGATGTTCATGAAAAATAAAAGGTTTATAAACGACCCCGGCAAAGTACGAAAAAGCCACCGGAGTTGAAATGTGGAGCCGCGTCAGGACGGGCCGTTCCGAAAATCTCGGAGGCGGACGCCGTTGCGGGTAAACTGCGTGTTGAGGTGAAACGCCGCATTTTCGTCGCCCAGAGCAATGGCTTTTTCAAAATCCTGTCGGGCCTGTTCGATTTGGCCCTGGGTTAGGCGAGCCAGTCCCCGCCACCGGAGCGGGTCGGGGTGTTGGGCGCGAGTATGCCAAACGGCCTTGTCGAATTCGAGAAAAGCGGGGTTAAACTCCTGAACCTGAAAATGACATTGCCCTTTCAGAAGGTACGCCTCGGCATTGGTGTTGTCGAGCGAGAGGGAAACGTTGAGGTCGTAAAGGGCTGAGTAATAATTTTGGAGCCCGAAATTACAGCGTCCTTTGAGGTAGTGAACTGTCGCTGATTTTGGAAACTGCAGCGCCATCAGCGTGAAATACGCCAGCGCCTCGTCAAACTGGCGTTCTTCTACCAACTCAAGGCCCTCGGCGAAGCGCCGACGATCTTTCTCCGCCGGGGTGTCATGGTTGCTGAACAGGTATTTTAGCACCAGAAACGGAATCGCCAGCAGGATGAGCAGTACGGTTTCCATGCGGGTAAACGGCTCGGTAGAATGCGCAACCAAGTTACGGCTGATTCCTCAAATCTTCCCGTTTCTGACGGGGTAAACTGGCGACCACCAGCGCGTAAGAATCGTCGATCCACTCTCTCCATTGCCCGTCGCTCAGGGTGGGGTGGGTCAACACAGTGTTCCAGTGGGTTTTATTCATGTGGAAAGCCGGAACCACGAAATCAAAACTGGCCCGCAGTTCCTGCGCTTTTTCGGGGTCACACTTCAAACTGACCCCAAACCTGGTTGACTCTAGTCCCGTCAGGGCAAACATTTTTCCGGCCACTTTCATAACCAGCGTATCGGGGCCGAAGGGCAATTCTTCCGTGACCCCCGGTTTGGAAAGGCAAAACTCACGGAACGAATCAAGATTCATGAGGCAGGTTAGCTGCGGGTAAAAGCCCTAAAAATCATCACGATGACGCAAATAAGAAACATGAGGATGCTAATTCGGTTGATACCGTGCATCATTCGAATATTGACGTTGGTCGGTTTGCCGGGGTCGGGTTTGCGAAAAACCCGGAAGAAATAACCAAACGCCTCGCCCAGTCGGAATTGCTCTTTGATACGGTCGGAATTCATGGGGTACCGGTTTACGTGGTATATTGAGAAAGGCTCCGTTTAGGAAAAAAGTTTAAGAATTCGGCTGCTTTTCTAGCGAGGTGGTTTCTTCTCCAGGCTCCCGCCAGATTCCGTCTTCTTTCATCAATCCAATGAGTTCGTCGAGGGCATTTTCGGCTTGAACGGAGCGTTTCACCACGGTTTGCCCCCGGTACAACGCGATTTTATTCGGTCCCATACCCACGTAGCCGTAATCGGCGTCGGCCATTTCGCCGGGGCCGTTGACGATGCATCCCATGATGCCGATTTTCACGCCCTTCAGGTGGTCGGTGCGGTGGCGAATGCGGGCGGTGGTTTCCTGCAAATCGAACAACGTCCGCCCGCAGGATGGGCAGGAAATGTACTCCGTTTTGCTCATCCGCGTTCGGGCGGCTTGCAGAATCCCGAAAGCCGTTGAGTTATGAAGTTTCGACTGTAGGATCATGGTGGTTTTGTCGCCGTTTTCGTCCAGTCGAAGTAAAATTCCGTCGCCCAAGCCGTCCACGAGCAAGCCTCCGGTGTCGGTGGAGGCGAATAGCTGAACATCGCTTTCTGTCAGAGACTTGTAGCTTCTTTCGAGAACAACTGGCGCGGTAATTTCATGTTCGAGCAGGATCAAAAACAAGCGCCTCATCTCCGACATGGCGTGGGTGTTTTCAGTGTGAATTACCAGCACGGCATCCCGACTCCCCGTCAGGCAGTGGAGCAGGGCGGGGCTGAGGTCGCCGATGCCGGTGCGGACGAAATTGAGAGCCGGATGAAGGGCAAAACCCAGTTCGTCCGCGAGCAGGTACTCTCGGGAGTCAAGTAGTGGGTAGCGGTGGGTGCGGTCGTCGAGGGTTTTCCAGGTTTCAAAATCCACCACCTGCCGCAGGCCGTTGGGCAGCATGAATGCCGCCGGAGTGGAACCCGTGTACAGGTAATCGGCTCCCTGGTCGTTCATGGCCCATTTATCGGGCAGCGGCAGGTAGAAATGGCCGATGGCTTTCAGCTCGTTATTGGTTTCAACGGGAATTTTCGAGAAATCGGCCAGCACCCTAGGTACCTGCGTGCCGCCGAAGTTGGCCACTTCGTGGGTTTTTCGGCGGGAATACTGAAAGGGGTTGATCAGTGCCTGTGCATTGCCGAATGGGGGAATCGGCAGGGCTTGCTCGGCCCGGTCAATGTAGCGATCCACCAGCGAGCGGGCTACCGGAATTTCCGCCTCAGGTTCCTCCGTCAGACTCACCCGCACCGTGTCGCCGAGGCCATCTTCGAGCAGTGTTCCGATGCCCATCGCCGATTTGATGCGGCCATCTTCCCCCTCGCCGGCTTCAGTTACGCCGAGGTGAAGGGGGTAGGGTTTCAGACCCTCTTTATCCAACTTCGTGACCAGCAACCGGTACGCCTGCACCATCACCTGTGGATTCGACGATTTCATCGAAATCACCGTGTTAAAAAAACTTTCGTCTTCGCAGATTCTCAAAAACTCCAGCGCCGACTCGACCATGCCCAACGGTGTATCGCCGTAGCGACTCAGGATTCGGTCGCTGAGCGAGCCGTGGTTGGTGCCGATGCGGAGGGCGGTGCCGTATTCCTTGCATATCCGAACCAAGGGCAAGAATTTATCCCGAATGCGCTCCAATTCGGCAGCGTAAGCGGCTTCGGTGTAGTCGGTAAACTCGAATCGCTTTTTATCGGCGTAATTGCCTGGGTTCACCCTTACTTTTTCAACCAAACGGGCGGCGAGTTCAGCGGCGTTGGGGGTGAAATGGATGTCGGCGCAAATCGGGGTGGCGTATCCACGCTGGCGGAGTTCGCGCCGAATGTTTTCCAGGTTCTGCGCTTCCTTCACGCTGGGGGCCGTGATGCGCACCAGTTCGCAACCCGCCTCGATCATCCGAATGGATTGTTGCACCGAGCCTTCCGTGTCCATCGTGTCCACCGTCGTCATGCTTTGCACCCGAATTGGAAAGTTAGATCCGATGCCCAGTTCGCCAACCCAAACGGGTACCGTACTGCGCCGGATGTACTGGGTGAGGGAGGGGGCATACTGAGTGCTGGAGGCGATTTGGTTGGGGGAAGTCAAATGTTCGGGCAGGATTTCCATTGGTCAAAGGGGCTGAATGAACAAATTTAGCCCGTTTTTGGCAAAAATGAACCCCGAAAACCTAACGGAGTCCGGGGTTGGTTTGTTTCTTGAACTACCGCTTAGATCAGTTCTGGAAATTCGGCCCGCAGGTATTCCCGCACCTTGGGGATGTCGGCCTTACTCGTGAGATCGGGCATCACTTCATTGACGGGAATTGTAAAAATGGCCTTCGGGTGATCCCGTGCGATCGATCGCACCACGCCGGGTAATTCTTTTTCGTTCCGAACCGGATGCAGGGATTCAGTCACAAAATAGATGTAGGCAAAGGAGGCGTCAAATTTGAAAATGTTCATGCTGATTCCCAACCGTCCACCCGATATCCGCCCAATCTCGCGCTCTTCTTCCTCGGTGGGCTTTTCGACAATGTCCTGCAAAAAACCTTCGCTGTCGGTACGAAGGAGCGCGAAGGTTTTGATACGGTCTTCGGGCAATCCCATTGTATCACGGTTGTAAGCGGGCAAGGCATTGGGGTGGGGGGAGTCCAGCAGCAGTTTGAATACGTTGGCCGAGTACAGATTGTCGCTGTTGCACACGACGAAACTGCCCACCTTCCAATCGGAATGCTGGTCGAGCGACTGCTGCACAGCGTCGGCAGTACCGAGGGGTTTTTCGCGGTCGGGGGGAATGTGTTGACGGGCGTAGCGGATGGATAGGCCCCAGATCTGATCGTTGGCAGTCTTTGCCTCAAAGTGGGCCTGGGTCACGGTATCTTTTGGATTGAGGAGCAATAGCACCTCACGGTACCCGGCCTGGCTGGCGTTGTAGAGCAAAAATTCCATGAAGGGCCGGTTTCCTTCACCCACCCCAATCATTCCTTTGGGGAGGGTGTTGGCCTGTCGAATTAGCGAATCATCGAGGGTATCGGTGGATTCAAGGGCGCGTTTCATTCGCGACGAGAGGCCGCCTGCCAAAATTAAAAGTCTTGCCATGGCTTAGAGAATTGGTAACTCAAGTAGCAATATTCAACTGTGAAAAATTTTCAAATAGTAAAGTGTTCTGTCCAGACTGATTATTTATTCGGTTCTCGTTCCTTCTTCAATTTCAATTAGATACGCATTGCCACCCTCTTTTTCGATGGCTTCCGCTACGGCTCCGGGTTGGTAGGGAGCGTAGGCAAACATACACCCGCCGCCACCGGAACCATTGATTTTTGCCCCCAGCGCGCCCGCGCTCAACGCCGCGTTTATCATCCGCTCGATTTTTGGGGTAGAAATTCGCTGGGAGTCCCGGAGGTTGCGGTGGTGCTGGGAAAGCAGGGTTCCAAAACGGAGGTGGTTCAGCACTGGATTTCGGAGTACGCCCAAGGCTTCGGTGAGTAAGTCGCGGTTGGAGAGAGTGCCTTTCAGCAACTGAAAATCTTCCTTGCTCAACTTCTCTTTGAATTCACCGGCTTCGGTTCCCGTCGAGGTGAGCAAGGAGAATTCTGGACTCACGGCCTGAATACCGGCCACGATGCGGTTCACCGAGTTTCGTACCCTGCTTAGCCCGCCCTGCGTGTCTTTGGGTTCGAGGGAGTCACCCAGCACGAAGGTACCAAAATCCGGTTTGAGCATTTCCAAACGAATGTTGGGTGTCGATTCGAGGTAAATTACGTTCCCCACGGCGGTGGCGTAGTGATCCATCATCCCCCCGGCTTCGTTGAATTCCATCACTTCCGCCTCATAAGCCAATTCGGCCAATCGCAAAGCGTCCCAATCGGGGTGCTGATCGCTCATCCGCATAAGCAGGTGCAGCCATGAAACCAGTAGCGCCGAGGAAGAAGAGGTGCCCGAATTAATGGGAATGTTTCCCCGAACCTCTGCTTCGATTCCCCGAGAAAACGTTAACCCAGCATTCTGAAGCACGTTGATGGCACTACGGAAGTAGTCGCGGCGGTGCTGGTAAGGCAATTGTCCATTCAGGGTGAAGGTTTCGGAAGACCCGATGTCGGGCAGGGCAATCGTTACCGTTTGGTTAGGGCGTTGTACGCCTGTTACCATTACCCGGCGGGAGATGGCCGCCGCAATGACGGGCAAGCCGAGGTAGTCGAGGTGTTCGCCGAACAAACAAATTCGCCCCGGAGTCGAGACCGTCAGCCTGGAGTTCATCGTTAAAAAAGCCCAAATGCAGTGGCGAAAGTAAGGCTGTCGGGGTATAAAAGAAAAAAACCGGGTGTTTATCCCGGTTTTGAATCGAAAGTTACGCCGTTTACCAGGCGCGTTTTTTATGCCCAACCAACGCGTAGTACAAGATGAACAGGTACAGCGGAATCAGCAGGCCATACGCCGCCCGAGGACTGACTACATCGGTGAGGTAGCCATGGGCGAGGGGCAGGATGGCTCCCCCCGAAATTCCCATGATGAGTAAGGCAGAACCTAACTTTGTGAATTTCCCCAGGCGTTCGAGGGCCAGGGGCCACACGGCGGGCCAGACGGGCGCGTTGGCAAATCCTATCAGGGCAATGCACAGCACGGACGTAAAACCCTTCGTGCTGACCGCACCAATGGACAAGACAATGGCGAGGATGGCCCCCCATTTGAGCGCATTTTGCTGGGAAATAAAACGTGGGATACACAAAATCCCGATCACGTAGCCCGTCAGCATCCCGTAGAGCGTGTAGGCGGTAAAGTGCTTGGCTTCTTCATTATCGAACCCGATGGATTTTCCGTAGGTAATGATCAAATCGCCCGTGAGCACTTCCGCTCCGACGTAGCAAAACAAGGCCACGACGCCAAGTACCAGATTCGGATATTGAAATACGCTCGACTTAGACGCGGCCTGACTTGCTCCCTCGTCCTGTTCTTCCGAAACTTCGGGCAAACTCGAAAAACGAATCATCACTGCCAAAAGCACCAGAATCCCCGTTAGAATCAGGTAGGGGGTTACGACCCGTTCCAAACTTTGAGTACCGACCGCATTCGCTCCCGTTAGTAGAATTCCCCCGATCACGTACTGGCTGAGGATGCCGGCAAGTTTGTTACAAATTCCCATGAAACTAATCCGTTGAGCGGCGCTTTCGCGGGGCCCCAGGATGGTCACGTAAGGATTGGAGGCAGTTTGGAGAATGGTCAGGCCAATTCCGATGAGAAATAAACCCACCAGAAAGAATGGGTAGGAGGCCTGTCGCGCTGCCGGGACAAAAATCAGGGTACCAACGGCCATCACCAACAGGCCCAGCGACATTCCATTTTTAAAGCCCGTTTTCCGCAATACCATTGACGAAGGCAGGGCCATCACGGTGTAGGAGATGAAAAAAGCGAAGGCCACGAGGTTGGATGAGAAGGTGCTGAGTTGAAACGCGTCTTTAAAAAACGCAATCAGCACGCTGTTGACCCAGGTGACAAATCCGAAAATAAAAAACAAGGCGCCGATGATGGCCAGTGGGCCCCAGTAGGAGGTGGTTTTTTTGGTGAGGGTGGGTGTTTCCATGCAGGGTCGAGGTTATTGTTTAGTTAAGCTGTACTTGAGTTTTGGGTTGATTTCCTGCCCGTCGCGACCCAGCATTTGGATAGTCTGGCCTGCGGCCTTGCGAAAGGTGACGCGTTCGTTGGGTTTGTTAAAATCGAGTTCGATGCGGAACCGTCTACGCTCGGAGTCCACTTACCCGCGCTTGCTTTGGCCTTCTCATCGCTCTTACCCTGGTAGGTTTCTGCATGGCATATCTGCCGTCGGCGTTGAGGTTCAGGCTGGTTTTGATGCCACTGCAATCGGCACAGGGAAATTGCCCTCGTAGGTTCCGGCCCATTGGGCCAGGAGTTCGAGTTGGCTAGGAGTGAGACTGGCCGTAGCAGAGGTAGAGACGGCTGTCGGGTGGTTGAGTGTGTCAGGTATCATGGCGTCCACCTGGGCGGCGGTTGAGTCGGCTACGGCGCTGTCGGTTGTGGTGCTTTCCCCAGTATGTTTCGTCTGACAGGCGAAAACCAAGCCCAGGAGCACCATCAGAGTAAAGATAGTTTTTATGGGAAATCAATTGTTTGTTGAAAGGCGAAAGTTGCCGGTTTTGCCTGAGAGTACCAAACTAGAGGACAGCCTCCGGAACAAAAGGCCGGAACGCCCCGTTTAACCGGAGTCTTCCAAGACTAAACCTTTTCCAGAGAGGTTTAAATGTAATGCAGGCATCCTTTCTGACGACATTTAAACGGCATTTTTCAAGAAATCCCCGAAACATGACTTCTCAACGCGTGGCCGTATTCCGGCGCGAGCATTTCAACGCCGCCCACCGGCTGAATAACCCGGAATGGTCGGATGAAGAAAACATCAAGGTGTTCGGTAAGTGCAATCTACCCCATTACCACGGCCATAATTACGATTTGATCGTGCAGGTGACGGGCGAGGTGGATCCCACCACCGGCTACGTGATGGACATGAAAGTACTCAGCGATCTCGTTAAGGAGCGGGTTCTCGACCGCTTCGACCACCGCAATCTTAACCTCGACACGGAAGAGTTCAGGCATCTCAACCCTAGCGCCGAAAACATCGCCATTGTCATTTACAATTTACTCCGTAACGACATCAAAGAACGTTACGACTTGAAAATCAGACTCTATGAAACCGAACGAAACTTTGTTGAATATCCCGTTTCTTGATGAAGAATTGGTCGACGAATTTGGCGACGACCACGAGAGCCACGCTGCCGACACTCCGCTACGGCCCGATGCCTTTGACTTGAGCGACCACGAGAAAATAAGCCGGATCGAGAGTCATTTTCGTGAAATTATGGAAACTCTCGGCATGGATTTGAGCGATGACAGCTTGAAAGGAACACCCCGTCGGGTGGCTAAAATGTACGTGAAGGAAGTTTTCAGCGGTCTCAACCCGGCCAACAAACCCAGGGTGACGCTGTTTGAAAATAGCTACAAATACAATGAGATGCTGGTTGAGAAAAACATCACTTTTTTCTCTAACTGCGAACATCACTTCGTGCCGATATACGGGAAAGCCCACGTGGCCTACATCTCCAACGGCAAAGTGATCGGATTGTCGAAGCTCAACCGGATCGTGCAGTACTACGCCAAACGCCCACAGGTGCAGGAGCGGCTTACCATGCAGATTGCCAACGAATTGCGGACGGCGATGGACACCGAAGACGTGGCCGTGATTCTGGATGCCAACCACATGTGCGTCTCCTCCCGGGGTATCAACGACGTAACCAGTTCGACGGTGACTTCGTACTACGGCGGACGGTTTAGAACTGAAGAAACCCGGCTCGAATTCCTGAAGTACATCGGAGCCGTTTAACAAACCCGGCGCGATTTGTTGCAACAATCCAACGCACCTGGGCTTTTCTACCCTGGGTGTTTTTTTTTATCGACAACCAACCAGCTGTATGTTTCAAGGAAAAAATTATCTTATCGTCGGGGCGAGTTCAGGCATTGGTCGGGCCGTGTCAGAGCGCTTGCTCAATGAAGGAGCGACGGTTTTTTCGGCCTCGCGCCACGCCCCCGATGGGCTAAACGTGGCAAAACACCTGCCTTTCGATGCAGGAACTGGGGATACGTCCGCGTTTGCGGAACTGCCTGATGTCCTGCACGGCCTCGTGTACTGCCCCGGCACCATCAACCTCAAACCTTTCCACCGGCTGACAATCGATGAATTCAGAAACGATTTCCAGATCAATGTGGTCGGGGCCGTGGCCGTGTTGCAGGCCAGCATGAACCGACTAAAAAAGGTAGAAGGCGCTTCGGTGGTGCTCTTCAGTACGGTGGCGGCGAAACTGGGGATGTCGTTTCATGGCTCGGTGTCTGCCTCGAAGGGAGCCATCGAAGGACTGGTGAAATCGTTGGCGGCTGAATGGGCACCGAGCGCCATCCGGGTCAATGCCGTAGCGCCCTCGCTCACCGTTACGCCGATGGGTCATTTTTTAGTGAATACCCCAGAAAAAGTCGAAAGCTCGAACAAACGCCACCCCCTCGGCCGATTTGGGCAACCGACCGATGTTGCGGCGGCGGTAATGTTTCTGCTTTCCGGGGAAGCAAGCTGGGTGACGGGGCAGATTTTTGGCGTGGATGGCGGGATGGGGAATTTAAAGTGAGGGATGAATTTCTGCTTGAAAGGTACTCTCACCGTAAATTCAATGGCCCAATCGTAGCTTGTAACCGGTAATTCCGTAGCTTGGCGCATCCTTAACCTACCAAATTAAGCCATGCCTGACTTTTTTTCCTCCACGTTTTTCCTGATCCTGTTTCTGATTGTTTTCCTGTACTATTCAGTGGTGATCGTCCAGCAGGGTACGGTTGCAGTCATCACGATTTTTGGAAAATACCAACGCATCATGGGGCCGGGCCTTAATTTCCGGATTCCCTTCATCGAATTCGTGTTCCGGCGGATTTCAATTCAAAATCGCTCGGTCGAACTCGAATTTCAGGCCATCACCGGCGACCAGGCCAATGTGCGGTTTAAAGCCATGCTGGTTTACTCGGTGCATGACCAAAGCGAAGAAGCCATAAAGGCCGTTGCCTTTAAATTCGTGGATCAAGCCAGTTTTATGCAGGCGTTGATCCGAACCGTGGAAGGCACGATCCGGAGTTTCGTCGCGACCAAGAAGCAGGCTGAAATTCTCTCGCTGCGTTCGGAGATCATCCTGCATGTGAAGGAGCAACTCGATGAATTGTTGTTGAGCTGGGGCTATCACCTCACAGATCTTCAACTGAACGACATCACGTTCGACGAAGCGATTCTGCGCTCGATGACTCAGGTAGTGGCCTCAAATAACCTGAAGGCCGCCGCCGAAAACGAAGGTCAGGCCCTGCTCATTACCAAAACGAAAGCCGCCGAAGCCGAGGGCAACGCCATTAAAATCGCCGCCGAGGCCGAGCGGCTTGCTTCCCAACTGCGCGGCCAGGGGGTGGCCTTGTTCCGCGAAGAAGTGACCAAAGGCATGGCTCAAGCGGTGAAGGAAATGAAGGAAAACAACATGGATGCCTCCCTGGTGCTGTTTTCGATGTGGACGGAGGCCATCCGCCACTTTGCCGAACACGGCAAGGGCAACGTTATTTTCCTGGATGGTTCGAATGAAGGAATGCAGAAAACCACCCAACAACTGATGGCCTTGATGCAGATGCAGGACGGTGGACTGGTGAAGAACAAAAAATAACTAGAAAGTAGTTTTAGAGCAAAAAAAGCCACCGCTTCCTCCAGCCGCTGACTTTAGTCAGCGGCTGGAGGAAGCGGTGGCTTTTTTTGTAGGGTTACGCTTTT
>Ga0163144_10022342_pt1 | contig 12536 bp, 6 predicted proteins | sample OliLak19BULKMAT1_FD_123175 | JGI IMG/M metagenome (GOLD analysis project Ga0163144, IMG submission 123175) | Freshwater microbial mat bacterial communities from Lake Vanda, McMurdo Dry Valleys, Antarctica - Oligotrophic Lake LV.19.BULKMAT1 | ecosystem: Environmental > Aquatic > Freshwater > Lake... | reverse complement strand
GCCTTCCCAATCACTGTCCATCACTACATAATTAACATGGCTTTTTTCGGTAGCATACACATCTTTAACCGTGTTACCATTTACATATTTGGTGCTGCTAAACGGGTTGTAATAATTTAGTTTAGGCCTGATAAATTCTGTGGAATTGATGTGAGGATTAATGCCCATCCTGATATGGTCAACCACTTTTTTTGTATCATCAAAATAAATGATTTTTTTAAATTTTAAATCGCTTTCACCCAGCAGGATTATTTTATTGTGATACCAATATTTTACAATAGGCAATAATTTATTAAAGAGTTGAAAATGCGGATTCTCATCATCATCTGAAAAATGAACATTTATTAATTCTTTTGTGAGTAGAAAAATAATTTCCTGTTCCCGTTTGTCAAATACTGATTGTACTTCCATTATTTCTTCCTTTGGCGAAAAAGCACTTGCAGAAATGGTTGTTAGTGGAAACTGGGAACACACCAGTTCATAATTTTCAACGTTCGAAAAATCAAATAATATTTCGCCGGCATAATTTTCTATCCGGTAGCCAACCACATTGGGAAATTCTATTTCCATTGCAGACTGCCTGTCGGGTATTGCGGCAATATGTATCAAGTCGATTGGCTCAGGTGGTGCTTCAGTTTTGCCGCCTTTAAACATTTTAAAAGGAACACCGATGATGTGCGCATATTCAGGCGGAAACTTTTCTACGAGATTTTCCGGTTTAAATTTATGCTTATCTTTTATATCAACTTCTTCGCCAGTATCTTTTCTGTATGTTTTTAGCAGGTAATTTCTTCTGCGCAAAGCCCTGCCCGCCACCTGCTCACAAAGCAATTGGCTACCAAAGGCACGCAAGCCCATAATATGCGTAACCGTATTGGCATCCCAACCTTCCGTGAGCATAGATACTGAAACCACACAGCGGATATGTGAACCTAACTTTCCCTGCTGACCAACGGTATTTACTACCTCCCGCAAAATTTCAGCATCCGATATTTTTTCCGTGCTGCCTTGTCCATACATACGGGCATAGTCTTTTTTAAATGCTGCTATTTCCGAATCGAATATTTTTTTAAAGTCATCATTTATTTGTTCCCCATTTTCCAACGCATCACTATCAATAAGCAATGTAGGCGGCTTTCTTCTGGCCGATTTTGTTATCGGGTCGTAGTTGGAGAACAGTTCTTTTACACCATCAATTACAGTTTTTTCACCAGCAGCATTGGAATATTCATAGCCTGCAATGTATTTATACACTTCTTTAGAAACAGCGGTATTATTACAAACAATAATGAAAACAGGTGGGGCAGAAAACAGGTTTACATTATCCTCCTTATGCTTTCTAATGCCCTTGTCATACGCTGCATAATGATTATAAAATTGGTCTAAAGCTCCTTTAACCCAGGGATGTAATTTTGGTGGAGCTTCTTTAAAAACTGTACCCTCTTTGCTGGCATCTTTCTTTTGCGTTCGCTGGCCTTTTCGTGGAAAGGCATTTGGGTCATGCTCTACTACCTTTTTATATAAATCCCGAAGGACAGGCATTGGGATTTTTTCCTTTCCTTCTGATAGATTATGTGTGTTGTCACTTTCCGGTAGAAAAGGAATTTTTACTAAGCCTGATTCAATGGCTTCAATTAAACCGAAGTCGGAAACTACCCACGGAAATAAACTGTAAGGAGTATAGCCAGAACCTGTGAGGTAATAGGGTGTTGCAGAAAGGTCATAAACACCCTGCAATTTGAATTTTCTGGCAATTTCCCTCAACCCGCTAAACCAAACGGCTGCCCTGGCGTTTTCATCCGCTTCTTCGTTATCGGTAGTTTTACTTTTTGATTTTGGTAGGTAGCAGTGGTGGGCTTCGTCATTTAAAATCAACACCCTGCTGCCGGATTTGAATTTTGCCAATGTGCGTTTTACCACCTGTGAAAAGTCTTCCTTATTTCCGGTATCAATTTTTTCACCTTTCAAGTTTACTTTACCGTCAAATGGGCTGCGTTTGTTTCCCTGTAAAATCTTTGGTTCAAAAGTATGGTAGTTGGTAATCACTAATCTTGCATTCAGGTTTTCCAGGCGATGTTCCATATTGGCAGGAATTAAGCCCCGTACCCGGTAATAATCTTCTATGTCTTTTGGGTTCTTATTTTTGGTATCGACAAATAGTACCCCTAACCTGCTTTTAATAGTTACACCCGGAGCAACAATTAAAAAGTAATCTGCAAAACGGGTGTCGTTTCTATATTCCTGTCTATTGAAATAATGATAGCAAATTAAACAAGCCATTACAACCGTTTTTCCTGAGCCTGTTGCCATTTTAAAAGCTATACGTGGCAATTGGTCAGCAGCATTTTCGCTCACGGTCTGTTGACCACTACGAAGCAGGTTTAAAATATGCTGCCCTGCATTTGACTTTTCGGCAACTTCATTTAACCAAATAGCAGTTTCAACTGCTTCCTGCTGGGCAAAAAATAATTTTTTAGTTACCAGTCTTTCGGGGTTATTAAACCAAAAGTTCAATAATTCTTTGGTTACCCTTGTTGTGTTGGGATAGTTTGCACCCCTCCAAATGGCGACCTCCTTTCTGCAAAGATTGATGATGTGGGTAATGTATTCTTGTGCATCGTCGTTCCATTCAAATATTTCTTTTTGGCCGGTTTGCCTTGCTGGAATAACCGCCGAATCAGCTTTGAATATTCTACGTCCTTTGCAAATGTTGTTATAATCTAAACTGCCTTCGCTGTCTGTATCATAATGAAGCTTAGGTTCATCATAGGGGCTATTTAGAATCGGGTTATCTGAAGGCATAAGTTGTTTTAGTAAGGTAATTGAGAACAGGGAAATGCGTTGTCCAAATACATGATGTGCAAAATAAGCAAACCCTATGGTTTAAAGCACATTTTTTGTGATGATTCAAAAAAGTGAAACATGATGAGAAGTTAAAGCTGCAATTATCTTTTAAAAAAAATAACCATTGCTCCCAATACGGTTAAAACAATTACCACCCTTCGGTAACGATCGTCTTTTAATGTTGCCACTATTTTAAGGCCTGCCCAAAAACCCAATAATAAAGCAGGAGTCAGCAAAAGATCTGTTTGCAAGGTTGCAAGATTAATATTTTTCCAATAAAAAATCTGGAAAGGTAGCTTGAACAAATTGATCACTAAAAAAACCCAGGCTGCAGTACCGATAAAATCATTCTTGGGCATGCGCATGGCAAGAAAATACACATTCGCAAATGCACCGGCTAAATTACCCAGCATGGTAGTAAAACCTGCTGCAAGCCCCGTAGTTGCTACAAATAATTTGTTGGTAGGAATAGTCTGTGTTTTCCTGAATTCAAAACCAACAATTATGATGACCGTGATTAAGATGATCACTGCCATTATCTTTCTAAACAATACTTCATCAATGTCTTTACCAACATAAACACCTATCAAAATCCCGAGCATCATCCAGGGAATCAGTTTCCAGAATTGCGGCCATTGTGCATGCCTGTTGTAATAATAAACGGCCAATATATCAGCAACGCAAAGCAGCGGCAATACAATACCGGTACTGGCCTTACCACCAAACACAATGGCCATGATGGTTACATTCATCATATCGATGCCTTTTAGACCAGCTTTCCCCAAGCCAATGATAAAAGCAGCAAGCAATATTAAAATCCAATTGGTGATGGTTGGGTTAAAGAGTGAATCCATAAATTTTGAAGTATGATGTATGCTGTATCATTTATGATAAACGATAAACAGCTTATCACCAACATTACTATTATTAATCAAATAACTATAAAATAATTATCAATTATTCAATTATCAATTATCCAATTATCAATTATCCAATTATCAATTATCCAATTATCAATTATCCAATTATCAATTATCAACTATTCAATTATCAATTATCAACTATTCAATTATCAACTATTCAATTATCAATTATCAATTGTCCAATTATCAATTATCCAATTATCAATTATTCAATTATCAATTATCAATTATTCAATTATCAACTATCAACTATTCAATTATCAACTATCAATTATCCAATTATCAATTACCCCTACATATTCCACCAATAAGTAAACTTTAGCACAAGTGCCCGGTTGCGGATAAAAAGTGGTTCCGTATAATAGTTATCTGTGTACACCAGGAAGAAATCGCTTGCCGGTTTGTAGCGCCATTGTACCCTTGTATTAAGATTGATATTTTTTTGCTGATTGTTGTATTGAATAAAGGTGGTAAAGAAAAACTTATTGGTAAAAGTTACATCAATCCTTGGGCCGATAAGCCAGAAATCGGTTACGTTCCATGGCGCAGGCAGGTCTATGTGATTGTAACTGGTGTTAAGTGTAATATTTACAAAGGGCTGAAACCGGTAGCCAAGATCTGCCGTAATGTTAAGCCTGCTGCCATTGGCATAATAGCCGCCATACCGGCTGGTGAAACCATAGGTAAACAGGCTCTGTGGTTTAGAAACAAACTCAGTACCCCAGGCTTTCCACTGATGCTTGGTACCGGTTGGCAATGTTGGTTTTCCGGAGTTGGTAGGGTCGAATGGCTGCAATAATTCGACATAATTACGTGCTACCCAGCTACCGAAAATGGCCTGGTTTCTAAAATTCCATCTGTAATAAAGATAGCTTTCATTATCTGTTTGATAGAACTTGTTGTTCAAAAACCAGGTAGAACTAACGGTAGGGCCATGGCTAAGTACGGCCCCCTTTTTTGGAAAAAACAAATAGCTGATTGTTGGATTTACTTTAATGTAATTACGCCTTGGTACATAACCCACTTCTGCTGTATAATTTTTGCCTACATATTCGTATTGCCCGGAAATGGTCCACTTTCTATTACTGAATTGCAGGTTGGCAGCATGTGTAAAACTTCCTGCATTTTTGCCGGGAGCAAGGGACTTTAGTATCATCGCTTTTCCTATAAAGGCATTGTTGCGGGAGGCTAGGTTGTATTCCATTCCAAAATTGCGATTGAATTGAGCATACACCGGTTTGCTGGTATCCTTAGAAGGATCGTAATTAAGCGACTGCTTGTTTACAAACATGAAGCGAATATTTGATCTTGCAAAAACACGTCGTTGCAAAGCCAGCACATCAAAATTTTGTGCCGGTAAGCCTGTCTCTTCCACACGGCTTGTTTTCATGTGCAAGGCACCTATTCGCCAGTTTTTATTAAGACTGCCGCTTATACGGGCACCGTAATTTATAGGAACGCCCAAGCCAATGCGGCGAGAAAAAAATGGGCGGATGGTTGAATATCCGAAATTGGCAAACAGGTCTGCATTTTCTAAAAAGAATTGCCGGCGCTCAGGAAAAAACAATTCAAACCTATCCAGATTGGTTACCTGCCTGTCTACTTCTACCTGGCTAAAATCGGGGTTTACAGTAAGATCTAAATTGAGGGAAGATGTTACAGCTATTTTTGCATCTACACCCAACTGGTTTTTATAAGCTGATTTTTTATTCTTCTCATAATCCTTTGTAACCCCACCCAACGCATAAGGTATAAGAGAAATATTTCGGGTGGCTTCCGGCGGTGCAGCATCCCAAAGCAATGTACCTGTATAAGCCAGCGAAGCAGTGGGGAATTGCCGTGGAACCGGTGCCCAGGCTGATTTTTCTGCTGCCGTAATATCCAGCCTGCTAAAGTTGATTCCCCATTGTTTTATTCCTTTTTTATACCGGATAGATTTAAACGGAATAGCAGCTTCAAATATCCATTTATCAGGGTAATTTTTTACTACTGATACCCACTTATTGTCCCAGTTAAGATCAGCCGTTCCGCCACTGTATAAAGTACCATCCCATTGTGCGCCTGCAGCATTGGCGCCAAAAGTAAAGCCATTGGTAAGGTCATCAAATGGATCGAGGAAGAAAATAAAATTATCGTTTTTTCCAAAATTAAAATCTCTTCTCAATGATTCTACTTTATATGGCCCGGGTTTAGAAAGGTAGCAAACAGCAATGATGTAGATATTGTCATCATCGTACGTCATGTGCACTGCTGTTTTTACGTTGGCCTTACTTGTATCCATCGGAAAAACCATAAAGAAATTTTTGGCAGCAACCGTCTCCTTCCATTCATCTTCTCCCATCGTACCATCAACATGAATGGGTGCTGTTGCTTTGTGTATGGGCAATTGAAAGACACTGTTCTTTTTTTGAGCAGTAACAAAAAAAGGTAAGGCAAAAAGCAGTAATAAAAAGTATCTCAACAAAACAGTTTTTAGTAGCATTAATAAAGGCCTGCAAGGTAAGTATTGTTGATAAAAAACTCATTCATTCATGGCAGATAGCTGAATGTTGGCTGGGATTTTTTTGTGTGAGGTGTAACAACACAATACGTTATCCTAATACCAGCGCCGGTATTTTAATAAACCATTATTCTTTACGGTTAACAGTTCGGCTATTGAATCAGGTTAAAGTCAATCTCTCATCTAAGTATAGTGAGTTTAGATGTTTAGATGAAGACCTTAATAAAAAAATCTCCGGTGCTATAGTATGCTGAGGATAAAACTGTGAGCTGGATCGCTGCGATTTTTTAGACAAACCTTAGTAGATACGAAATCACTTTTATAAGCAGACCTTATTCCCTTATTATTAAATGGAGCCTGAATAATATAAGCTGTCGAAAGGTAATAAGGTCGGTTATATTTAATTGAAAAGTCTACTAAGGTTTTAAGAAAAGCAATTAAAAATTCACTAATTAACCTATGAGAAGTATCAGTTACGTGGGAAAGACCAATGGTCAATATTCACCATTGACCATTCACCATTCACCACTGACCATTGGCCATTGACCATTCCCCATTCACCATTCGATACTTCATTTTGTTCTTAACATAACCCTAAGTGCTTATCTAGTCCAAATAGCTCCAACCCCGGCATCCCATAATAATTTATTAAAGCCTGGAATATCTTTATCCAAAATTTCATCAGCCCTGCTTTTCAATGCCAACCACTGTGTATTTAAAGTTGCCAATAAATCTAACGAGGCTTTGTTCACTCCCGGTATTTCACTCTCTGTTTGATTGTGCAGGAACATATAATTGCTCGTAAATTTATTGGGGAAATTTTCTGCATCATCATATGCCTTTGATTTCCTTTGTACCATATCATCATCCCAGGCTTTCATTTTTTTCGACAGTGCAAGACCTTCTGTTCGCAATGTATTGTACCTGCTATCTGCAGCCAATGACGCAATCAACAATGCCAATTGTTCTCTTTTAGCATTCATGTTGGTTACCATCTGGTGCATATTTGTTACTGCAGCTTCCATACCGGACATTACCGTATTGTATTCCTTATAAGTAGCAGCTGTGGTGGTAGTATACAAAGGGTTAGCTAGAATTTCAGCCTCAGTACTCACATTTTTTTCACCCATCTTTAAAGTGATGCTGTATTTACCCGGAGAAGCTTTATGTCCTTTATAACTGCAATCCATATATATATCATATACACCGGGTATGGTGGCATACCGCATATTCCATACAATACGGTTTAGTCCTTTTACTTTTGAAAGTAAAGGGTCTGCTTTGGGACCCCCATCATATTTTTTAAAGTTACTGTCTGCTTTTGAAGTAAACGTACGAACAAGGTTTCCATCCGTATCTTTTATTTCCATTGTGATGTTTAAAGCTGAATCGTTTATTTCGGGCAACTGGTAATAAATCACCACGCCAGTTGATGGATTTACGCCACGGAATTTATCAAGGCCTTCAAAATCTTCCCCGGTCTCATCGAGTTCACTTGAGCCATTTACAAGGTATGCAGGGGATGGTTGAAAAACTGACAATGCAGTTGCATCTTTTTTATACTGACGCAACAAACTTACATCATCCAATATCCAAAACGATCTTCCGGAAGTTGCAGCAATTAAATTACCCTGGTGAATCCGCAAGTCCGTAATGGGCGCTACCGGTAAATTCAATTGAAACGGAGACCAGTCCTTTCCGCCATTCCAGGAAATGTATAACCCGGTTTCAGTTCCTGCAAACAACAAATCTTTTCTGGTATCATCTTCTCTTACCACTCTTGTAAAAGCCCCTGCAGGAATTCCTTTGGAAATATTCGTCCATGTTTTACCATAGTCAGTTGTTTTATATAAACCGGGCGTATGATCGTTGAACTTATACCTGGTTGTGGCAATGTATGCCGTTGCTTTATCAAATGGAGAAACTTCAATGGCATTTATTAAACATTCCTGCAACCCAGCAGGCGTAATGTTTTGCCAATGAGCACCTGCATCTTTTGTTAGATAAACATAGCCATCATCGCTACCGGTATAGATTACCCCATTTTCGAGCGGCGATTCCAAAACATAAGTAAGCGTACCATAGTTTTCTCCCCCCACCCCTTCGTTCGTATAAGGCACACCGGCCTTACCCTGTTTTTCCTTTTCATTTCTTGTAAGATCTGGAGAAACCTCTGACCATGTTTTTCCCAAATCAGTTGTTTTTAGTAAATACTGTGCACCATGATAAAAAACATTGGGGTCATATTTACTGCAAATGATGGGCGCATTCCAGGTAAACCGATACTTCATATCTTTTGCATCACGAGCCTGGTATTGGATGGGAGCTTGCATTATATTTGTTGATGCACTTGCTTTACTATCCAGCACTTCAATAGTGCCTGCATAACTTCCTCCCATTACATATTGCGGATCATCCGGATTAAAAGCTAAAAAAGCACTTTCACCACCAGCAGAAGAAGTCCAGTTGGAAGTGCTGATACCCCCACTAGCCAATGCTCTGCTGGCAATTTTTACAGAACTGTTGTCCTGCTGTCCTCCATAGATGTTATAGGGAAACTTATTGTCAACGTTTATGCGGTACATCTGTGCAGTTGGTTGATTATCCTGGCTGCTCCACGATTTGCCCTTATTGAATGTAACTGCAGCTCCACCATCATCAGCAATAATCATATTGTTGCTATTGGTTGGGTTAATCCAAAGGTTATGGTAATCGCCATGTGTAGCCGAAATATCTTCCCATGTTTTGCCGCCATCGTTTGACCGCAATGCCTGCGCACTCATTACATACAGCGTATTTTCATTTAAAGGATCCGGAAATAATTTGGTATAATACCATGCCCGCTGTGTAAGGCGATGATCGCTGGAAACCTGTGTCCAGCTTTTACCTGCATCTTCAGAAACATATAAACCTTGTACTTCATTGGTAAAATCGCTTTCTATAAGGGCATACACTTTTTCTGAATTGGAACGACAAACAGCAATTGACATTTTGCCCATTTCTTTTGGCAATCCTGTTTGCATTCTTTCCCAACGATCTCCTCCATCAGTTGATTTATACAAGCCACTACCTGGTCCGCCACTAATTACCTGCCACGGTAAACGGCCATGCTCCCACATGGATGCATACAATATTCCGGGGTTACTCATATCCATTGAAAGATCAGTGCAACCTGTTTTATTGTTTACAAACAACACATTCTTCCAGGTTACACCGCCATCGGTTGATTTATAAATTCCACGTTCGGGAGATGGACCATATAATGCTCCTTGTGCAGCCACAAAAACAATGTTAGGGTCTTTTGGATTTATCACAATCCGGGCAATTTGCCGGGTAAGATCAAGCCCCATTTTTTTCCATGTTTTTCCAGCATCTGTTGATTTATATACGCCATCACCGTGGCTTGTCATTACATTTCGCACAGCATGTTCCCCCATGCCCACATACACTATATTGGGATCACTTTCAGCAACACTTACGGCACCAACAGACCCCATTTTAAAAAAATCATCCGAAATATTACCCCAGGTAATACCCATGTCTTCTGTTTTCCAGAGGCCTCCTCCTGTGGTGCCCATGTAGTAGGTGCTGGTATTACCCACCACTCCCGTTGCAGTTACAGAACGCCCGCCTCTGAAAGGACCGATACATCTCCATTTTGCAGGTTTAAAAAAGTTATTAAATTCATTTAAGACGGAATCATTTTTTATTTGTGCATTGGCACAGCTATAAAACGAAATAAGCGCAAGAAAAAGCAGTGATTGTTTGTTCATTGAAAATTTAATTAGACCGGAAATATAAATCTTATTTTGAAATAAAATTGACCAACATGGTTATACGGCAGATTAATTCAGGATTTTAAAAACCATCTGTTGGGTAAGACGGCTTGCAATAATTATAACAGCAACAATAATAGAAAAAATCAGAAGACAATTTTTTCGATGAAGTAAGAAACGAGTAAACCCACACAAAGTAAAAAATTGATACAATTAACGCTACCGGAGTTTTAAAATCCGGTAGGGTTAATGTATACAATAAAAATTCACGACAAATTTTTCCAGGTTTAGAAAATGCTTTTTTTGAAAAGACTTTTAACAAACCTTAATTTGACTATTTATTATCTATTTTAACGTTTACCTTTTTGGTTTCAACCTTAACGCCGTTTTTATCTAACGTTATAGTGGTAGCTTTTGCAGGAGGGTCTTTTACGATGATAGTTGGTTGGGCAGGAACAACAATCACTTCTTTCTTAGTTTCTTTTGTTTTATCTGTGCAAGACATTGCAGTGAATACAACTGCCATTGACAGAAAACCGATAATGTTTTTCATAAAAATATTTTAGTTTATAATACTGCACTTATTATAGCGCCGATTTGAGGCCCCGTACAGCATAGTAATGATTTCAAATACCGTACCCCTTTAAATACCGTATCCCGATAGTAACAACCAACATTAGAAAAGGGATTTGATTTCTCTCTAATTAAATGATTCCAATAATTATCCCAGAATTTGGAGCAACTTCATCGAAAGAAAATTATACAGCCGTATTGATAGAATTTGAATTCTCACTGGAGCATTTTTTCCTGGGGAAATTATTACCCAATAATTGAAATTTTGAAAAAATTAATTATTCCCGACAATCACAGATATACAGCCTTGTAAAATTGGCATACTTAATGAAATAATCCTTTGGCTTTTACATAGATTATAAGTATTGAAAACTATATTTTCAAATACCTTTTTATTTGCTGTAAAAACTTTTTTAAATACTTTTTATTAGTTAGTAAAAAAATAATAAGACCGAGAAATATTTTTAACCCATAAAAAAATAAATATGAAAGTTCTGGGAATAGTTTTAATCGCCGCAGGTATTTTAATGTTGGCATTCAGAGGATTCAGCTTTACGCAGGAAAAGAAAATCGTTGATATTGGTCCGCTGGAAATCAATCAAAAACAAAAAAAATCTGTAGACTGGCCTCTGTATGCAGGCATAATTGTAGTGGGTGCCGGAGTTTTTGTATTGGTAGCTGCCAATAAAAAAGCCTGATATGTACGGTGATATTATTTGCATTAGTAAGTACAAATAAATCTTATTTATTGTAGTACAACCGTTGCCACTTAAACAAGCGTAAAGTGTAAACGGTGAATGGTGAATGGTCAAGGATCAATGGTCAAGGGACAATTTTTCACGACTCACCAATGCCCATTCACCATTGCCCATTCATACAACGATACGTTATTTTATTCATAAGATACCAGCAGTTCACTATGCAACAGTTAGCTTTGCGTAATGATTTGGAAATACTTTTTTGTAACACTCGGCTTAATAACATTTGTATCAGCCAAAACTTTTTCGCAGGATGACTGGGTTTTGAAAACGGATAAAGAAGGCATTAAGGTGTATACAAAAGGCCTTGAGAATTCATCTTTAAAAGTAAGTAAAACAGTTTGTGTAATTGATGCTTCGCTAAGCAGATTAACAGCGGTGCTGATGGATATTAATACAGCAGCAGACTGGGTTTATTCTACCAAAAAAGCTACCTTATTAAAACAAGTCAATCCAACAGAATTGTATTATTATTCGGAAGTATCTGTACCATGGCCTGCCAGCAACAGGGACTTTGTAGTTCTCATGAAAGTATCGCAGGATGAAAAGACTAAAGCAGTTACTGTAGTGGGAGAAAACAAGCCAACTTATTTACCTGCAGTAAAAAATATTGTACGGATTCAACAATCGTACACAAAATGGTTAATAATGCCATTGCAAAACGGACAGGTACAAATTGAATATTATTTACAGGTAGATCCGGGAGGAATTGTGCCGGCCTGGCTCATAAATATGTTTTCGACAAAAGGACCTTTTGAAACTTTTAAAAACCTTCGCCTGCAGGTAAAAAAAGATATTTATAAAAAGATGTCAGTTCCATTTATCAGGGACTAAAACAAGTAAATTCAATTTGCTATTCAATACTTTCAATCACATAACTGTTGTTGTTGATAATTGTTGATCCACCTTCTTTTAATCCCATTAAAAGTTTACCCAAGGGCGATTGTTGAGAAAGCGTAATCACTGTGATTCCATCTACCACTGCTTTGCCTAATGCTACACTCATAAATAAATAACCCCGGTTTGTTTTAACGAGGCTGCCATTTACAATGCTGGCAGGAGATAAAGCAGGATTTATTTTTTCCAGGATAGCTTTTTGTTCCAGCGCATCTTTTAATTGGCCACGCACATTGGCTTGTTCTATTTGCAACATGGCCAGGGC
>Ga0163144_10022341_pt1 | contig 12536 bp, 9 predicted proteins | sample OliLak19BULKMAT1_FD_123175 | JGI IMG/M metagenome (GOLD analysis project Ga0163144, IMG submission 123175) | Freshwater microbial mat bacterial communities from Lake Vanda, McMurdo Dry Valleys, Antarctica - Oligotrophic Lake LV.19.BULKMAT1 | ecosystem: Environmental > Aquatic > Freshwater > Lake... | reverse complement strand
GATGGTCCGGCTTCGGCGGGCAGTATCTGTTTGACGCCGCGACAACCGCGGTGCCGATGGAGCGGCTGGAGCAGGTGTGCGAGGCGCTGGGCCGTGTGCCCGAGGGCTTTGTGCTCAACCCCAAGCTCAAGCAGTTGCTTGTCGACCGCGCGAGCCTTCCCAAGACCCATCACATCAGCTATGCCGATGCCGAGTCGCTTGCCTTCGGTACGCTGCTGCTCGAAGGGCATGATGTTCGCCTCTCCGGGCAGGATTGCCGGCGCGGCACGTTCTCGCACCGTCATGCGGTTCTGCGGGACATGGATACCGAGCAGCGGTACGTCCCTCTGAACAACATCATTCCGCAGGCCGATGGGCTTGACGGGCTTCCCGGTGGCGGGAACGGCCAGGGACAGGCGCGTCTGCACATCTACGACTCGCCGCTGTCCGAGGTCGCGGTGATGGCGTTTGATTACGGGTACAGCCTCAGTGCGCCCAACATCCTGGTCATGTGGGAGGCACAGTTCGGCGACTTCGCGAACGGCGCCCAGGTCATCATCGACCAATACATCGCCAGCGCGGAGGTGAAGTGGGAGCGTTGGTCGGGCCTGACGCTGCTGCTCCCGCACGGGTATGAAGGGGCGGGACCCGAGCATTCCTCGTGCCGGATAGAGCGGTTCCTGCAGCTCTGCGGCAACGACAACATCCAGGTGTGCTATCCCTCTACCGCGGCGCAGACTTTCCACATGCTCCGTCGGCAGGTGAAGGCTCCCTTCCGCAAGCCGTTGATCGTTGCGACGCCCAAGAGCATGCTGCGTATCCCGACGAGCACGATCGAGGAGCTGAGCACCGGCCGGTTCGAGCACATCCTCGATGACCCGATGTTCGCGGGCAAGCAGGATCGCGGATCGGTGAAACGCATCCTGTTCTGCAGCGGAAAGTTTTATCACGAAATGGCCGCCCGTCGCGAGGCTCTGGGCCGGAACGACATCGCGCTGGTGCGCGTCGAGCAGTTCTACCCCTTCCATGCCGAGCAGGCTCGATCCATTCTTGCCAAGTACCCCGCCTCCGCGGCGGTGTCCTGGGCGCAGGAGGAACCGCGCAACGCCGGCGGCTATCTGTACATGACCGATGTGTTCCGCACGGTCCTTGGGCGAGAGCTTCCGTACATCGGCCGGGCGACCTCCGCCTCGCCTGCCACGGGGTCTAAGCACAGCCACAAGGATCAGCAGGAGGCGATTCTGGTGGAGGCGATCGGGCCGCTCGCCAAGTCCGCGCCTGCCGCGCACGCAGCCAATGGCTCCAACGGCTCGGCTCCCAAGCCGGCATCGCCCGCCAAGGCAAAGGCCAAGGCCTGATCGTGTCCTGACGGTTCATCCACAGATCGACCACGCGACCACTACCTATGCCGACCAACATTGTGATTCCGGAGATGGGCGAATCCGTCACGCAGGGCGTCATCGCCGCATGGCGAAAGAAGCCCGGCGAGTTCGTCAAGCGCGATGAGACTGTTCTCGAGCTTGAGACCGACAAGATCACGGCGGAGATCCCCGCGCCTGCCACAGGCATTCTAACGCCGTCGGCCAACACGGGCGACACGGTGAAGGTAGGGGCCATCGTGGGCAAGATTGATGAAGCGCTCGAGCCCGCACCGAGCAGCGGCGCTGCGCCCGTCGCTCCCGCCCCAGCCGCGGCCGCGCCGGCGACGGCATCCAACGGGCACCACGCCGCAGCCGGGGATGTGCGAACGACCCCGCTCGCCCGCAAGCTCGCCGAGGAGCACGGTGTCGACCTCGTCGCGATCGCCGGCACCGGTGCGGGCGGCCGAATCCGAGAGCAAGATGTGCTCGACGCGGTGGCATCCCGCGGCAAGGTCCCGGCCGTCGCCACCGCTCCGACTGCAAAGCCGGCGCCCTCCGCGGCACCGTCACTCTCGCATGAACCCGACTCCACGGGCATCCGCCGGGAGCGGATGTCTCAGCTTCGTCAGCGGATCGCGGCTCGACTCGTCGAAGCCCAGCACACTGCCGCGATGCTGACGACGTTCAACGAGTGCGACATGTCCGCGGTGATGGAGCTGCGCAAGCAGTACAAGGAATCGTTTGAGAAGAAGCACGGCATCGGCCTGGGCTTCATGTCCTTCTTCGTGAAGGCCGTCGTCAGCGCAGTCCGCGCGTTCCCGCTGGTGAATGCGTCGATCGTGCAGTCGACCGCGGGCGGCGAGCTGGAGATCGAGCATCACGACTCGGTGCATATTGCCGTCGCGGTGGGAACTCCCAAGGGGCTGGTGGTGCCAGTGCTTCGAAACGGCCAGAGTCTCTCGTTCTCGCAGATCGAGCAGGGCATCAAAGACTTGGCGGTCAAAGCTCGCGACGGAAAGCTCACCCTCGCCGACATGCAGGGCGGAACATTCACGATCACCAACGGCGGGATCTACGGCTCGCTGATGAGCACGCCGATTCTGAATCCTCCGCAGTGCGGCATTCTCGGAATGCACGCGATCAAGAACCGGGCCGTCGAAGATCCAAGGAATCCGGGCCAGGTGGCCATCCGGCCCATGATGTACCTCGCGCTGTCGTACGACCACCGCCTCGTCGATGGGGCGGAGGCAGTGCAGTTCCTGGTGACGATCAAGAACTGCCTCGAAGATCCCACGCGTCTCATGCTCGGCGTCTGAGCCGGGCACGCTCGCAGATTCTCTAAAGCCCCGGCTTGCCGGGGCTTTTGCATTGTGCTCGCCGGCCTACGCCAACCGGCATTTGGGATTATGCTCTCCGAATCAGAGGAGTCCGCCACATGCCCGAACCGCAGCATCCGACCACGCCATCGACTCCGCAGGACATCGATTCAACGCTAGTCGAACGGCGGGTTTTTCAGCCGCGCCAGGCTCGCGGCCTGGGCTTTGAAAAGTGGCACATCGCCTCGCTCGATGAGTACCGCGCGCAGCACAAGCGCTCGATCGAAGACCCGGAGGGCTTCTGGGCGGACGCGGCGAAGGAACTCGCGTGGTTTGCGCCGTGGTCGAGCGTGCTCGATTGGAAGGCCCCGGATGCAAAGTGGTTTGTCGGCGGAAAGCTCAACGCCTGTTACAACTGCGTGGATCGGCATGTCGAGGCCGGCTTTGCAGAGCGCATCGCCATGATCTGGGAAGGCGAGCCGGTCGGCGCGAGCGGGGGAAGTCCTGAGATCCGCCGTCTGAGCTATCGCGAGCTGATGGTTGAGACTTCGCGCATGGCCAATGCGCTCAAGGCCATCGGTGTCAAGAAGGGCGATGTCGTCACGATCTACATGCCGATGGTGCCGGAACTCGCGATCGCGATGCTCGCGTGCGCCCGCATCGGCGCAGCGCACAGCGTGATCTTCGGAGGCTTTGCCCCGACAGCGATCACCGAACGAGTCATCGATGCCGATTCGCGTGTGATCATCACCGCCGATGGCGGCTACCGCCGCGGCGAGATCGTCCCGCTCATCAAGAACGTGGATGATGCCGTCGTTGCGCTCGCCAATCACGGCCACATCCTCAACCATGTCGTTGTGTTCGAGCGCACAAAGAGCCTCACCGGCGACCAGCGCTTCCGAACCGGCGAACCCCGCATCGGCCAGACCAGATATCACTGGTGGGCGGATGTCCGCAAGGCGGCATCGGATGCCTGCCCCTGCGAGCAGATGGACAGCGAGGACATGTTGTTCCTGCTGTACACATCGGGTTCGACCGGAAAGCCCAAGGGCATCCTGCACACCACCGGTGGCTACCTGACCTTCGCGGCGCTCACCGCGAAGCTGACATTCAACCTGAACCCCGATGAACCCGGCACCGGCGACACCAAGGGCGGTCGCGGCCAGACCTTCTGGTGCACCGCCGACATCGGCTGGGTCACCGGACACACATACGTGCTCTATGGCATCATGGCCAACCGCGTGCCGACGCTGCTGTATGAGGGCGCCCCAAACTTCCCCGCGGTGGGCGCGGGGGGTGATCGGTTCTGGGACATCATCGCCCGCCACAAAGTGACACAGTTCTACACCGCGCCGACGGCCATTCGCACGTTCATGAAATGGGGAGATGATCTCCCCGCCAAGCACGACCTGTCGAGCCTGCGCATCCTCGGCACCGTTGGCGAGCCCATCAACCCCGAGGCGTGGATCTGGTACCACACGCACATCGGCCGCGAGCGGTGCCCGATTGTCGACACGTATTGGCAGACCGAAACCGGCGGGCACATCGGCACTCCGCTGCCGGGAGCGACCCCCACCAAGCCGGGTTCGTGCACGCTGCCGATGCTGGGGATTGATGCCGCGATCGTGAACGAGCAGGGGGAAGAGATCGGTGCGAACAAGGGCGGGTTGTTTGTCATCCGCAAGCCCTGGCCCGGAATGCTCCGGGGTGTATATGGCAACCGCGAACGCTTCGTGAGCAACTACTGGGCACGCGTCAAAGACCCGAAGACCGGCGAGCCGTACTATTTTTCAGCCGATGGCGCGCGCCGCGATGAAGATGGGTACTTCTGGATACAGGGCCGCATCGACGACGTGATCAAAGTCAGCGGCCACCTGCTCGGGACGATGGAGGTCGAGAGCGCGCTGGTCTCGCACCCCGGCGTGGCGGAGGCGGCGGTGGTCGGCGTCCCGCATGAGATCAAGGGCAGCGCAATCGTGGCGTTCGTGACGCTCAAGCCCGCGTGGCTGAAAGCCAACGGACGCCAGCCCGATGATGCACTCAAGAAAGAGCTCGGAGTTCACGTTTCCAGGGAAGTGGGGGCCTTGGCGCGGCCAGAACAGGTCCGGTTTGCCGATGGCCTGCCCAAGACCCGTTCGGGCAAGATCATGCGGCGACTGCTGCGGGATGTCGCCGCGGGGGTCGAGAAGATCACCCAGGACACCACGACGCTCGAGGATTTCTCGGTGGTGGCGAAACTGCGGGCCGATGAGGAGTAAGCGTGCATCGCTCGTGCCGCCCGGGTCGCGCTTGCCGGTATCACCCAAATGCCTAGGATTGCTTTCAGTCCGCATTTTCAGCAGGAAACCCGCCCATGAAACTGACCCACGCTCTGCTCTCGTTTGTCGCCGCCGCCGCTCTGAGCCTCCCGGTGGTTCCGGCCTTTGCCCAGGGCGGCACACCGGCAAGCCCCGCGACGCCCGCAAAGCAGCCGGAAGCAGACAAGCCCAAGACCGATGACACCAAGACCGACAAGCCCGCCAAAGAGGAGCCCAAGCTCGTGTACGTGAATATGAAGACATCGATGGGTGATCTGGTGATCGAGTTGAATCAGGAGAAGGCACCCATCACGGTGAAGAACTTCCTGAACTACGTCGACAAGAAGCACTTCGACGGAACGATCTTTCACCGGGTGATTCCGACGTTTGTGCTTCAGGGTGGCGGCTTCACCGAGGACTACAAGCAGAAGGATGTCGACAAGCCGATCAAGAACGAGTGGCAGAACGGCCTGAAGAACGTGAAGGGCTCGCTTTCCATGGCTCGCACCATGCAGCCCGACTCGGCCACCAGCCAGTTCTTTGTCAATGTGAAGGATAATCCGGACCTTGACCAGGGTGGCCCCCGCTACGGCGGCGCGGCCTACGCGGTGTTCGGCCGCGTGGTTTCGGGAATGGACGTCGTGGACCAGATCCGCGTCGTTCCGACCGGTAGCAAGCGGTTTGCGGATAACACGCCCATGCAGGATGTGCCCCAGAAGAACGTGGTGATCAAGAGCGTCACGCGCATGAGCGATGATGAGGCCAAGAAGTTCAATGACGCCAAGCCCGCGGCCACCGACAAGAAGTAAACGGTGCTGAGAGTTCGAATCTGCATGCGGGGCCCGGGCTGAATCCGGGCCCTGTTCAATTGCTGGCCAGAGCCCTGGGGCGCGGTGGGTTGTGAAAAGGCGGCCGCTACTTTCCGATTCCGAGGAACGGGAGTACGATCGAGATGGCGATGAGCAGGATGATGATCCATTCCAGCAGGTCCGCACGCACGCCGGACTGATAGTCGCTCATCTTCTCGTAGATGCTCTCGAGCGTTCGGAGCTTGCGCCCGATGGTCTCATCCCGCTCCGGCAGGTGGAAGCGGGTTGCCGCGAGGCGGTACAGCCTGGCTAGATACTGATCACCGATCAGCTTCAGCGCGTTGTTCACGTTCTCAAACAACAGGGCGCTGTCGACCTGCAGCCTGCCGATGCGTGCCAGGTCTCGAACGGGCGGCGGCAGGATCAGCCATCGGCGACGACCCTCCTGGCGTAAGAGGGCGTCGAATGACTGTTCGAGCTGGGTGTCCAGACGATCATCGAGGAACCTCAACTCCAGAAGCTGCACGTTTGCAAACTCAAGCACCGTGAGTGCATCGTCGAGTTCGGCATCGAGCACGATGGCGCCGTTCCAGTCGATCAGCACTGCATCCGAGGGGCTGTACACGATCCGGCAGGCCAGGGCATCGCTCGCCTCATCGCTGGAAAGGGGGCCGGTCTCGGCTCGCAGTACCTGCGCGAGGAACACAGGATGCTCGGAAAGCAGCGATGACGGAGCCGCGCCACCCGCGAGCGCACCCACGTGGAAGATCACGTAATCCTCGATCCGTCCGTCGATCCGCGGCGACCGGACCGCGGGTGACAGCGCGTTGAGCAGTTGCTCCACCTGGCGGCGAGCTTCCTCGTGGATGGCGGCGTTGTCGAACACGGCCTCCGAGAGAGCCAAGAGGCGGGAGCAGGATCCGTCGACATCGATCCGGAACCGAACGGAGACCGCTCCGAAATCGAAGACCACGAGCTCGACCGTGGGCAGGGTCGAGAAGTCCCCCGCCCGGAGCACCGGGGCCGAGCGGACGATGCGCAGGGGCGGGGGGGTATAGGTGAAATACGGTGGGGCCTTGCGCGAGTGCCGCACCGCCACCCGTTCCTTGGCATCGGTGATCAACTGCTGGGCCAGATCGAGATCGATCGAAGCGGCAATGTCGAACGCGGCGAGCAGCACGCACCGACCGGATTGGGGAGCAATGTCGGGGAGCGCGGCAGCATCGCCGGTGGGCGGCACCACGTCGGGAATGGAGGGGATGGGAGGCATGGTGGCAGGGGCTCCAGGTGCGGCCGCCCGAGACTATACTCGCGCCTGCTACGACTCCTCTCGGGCGACCGTGATTTCCGTCCGTTTGTACACGCTCGGCGGCGAACCGCGGGGCGGGAGTTCAGAGGCGATCGCAGTAGTGTATGAAGCAGCGTCTCGAGCTCGACATCCTGCCGCAGCCCGACGACACGACGTGCGGACCGACGTGTCTGCACGCGATTTATCGGTATCACGGGGATGTGCTGCCGCTTGAGCAGATCATCGGCGAGGTGCAGCGGCTTGAGCACGGCGGCACCTATGCCCCGTACCTGGCGAGGCACGCCCTCGACCGGGGCTACGAGGTCAAGCTCTTTACATGGAACGTCGAGGTCTTTGACCCCACTTGGTTCATCTTATCAGCAGAGGGGATGGCCGCGCGGCTGCGCGAGCGCGAGAGGATCAAGGTCGGCACACGGACGGAGCGTGCTCACCGCGCGTACCTCGAGTTCCTGACCGCGGGCGGCGAGATCGAGTTTGAAGACCTCACGACCAAGTTGATCCGCAAGTTCCTCAACCGCGGTACGCCGATCATCACCGGGCTCTGCTCGACGTTCCTGTATCGTGCGATGCGTGAGCACGGCATGAACATGGATGATGATGACATTCGAGGAGACCCTCAGGGGCACTTTGTCGTGCTGTGCGGATACGACAAGGAGGACCGCACGGTGTTGGTGGCCGATCCGATGCACCCGAATCCGGCCTTTCAGGGGCTTCAGTATGTTGTCGACATCGACCGGCTCGTGAACGCCATTTTGCTTGGCATCCTCACGCACGATGCCGACCTGCTGGTGATCGAACCTCGCCGCACGCCCGCGGCGGGGGAAACGGACGACGCGGATGGGCTCGCGGACGGCGGTCGAACGGGCGATGAACGAACCGAGGGAGGGGCGGGCCGCAAGCGGCCGCTGAATCTGCCGCCGGGCAAGCCCCAGAATCCGGCAAACGAGGGTGGTCTGTGGCGATCCTGATCGTCGTGAACAATCCGGACAAATGGCCCCTGCATGTGCCCGGGGTCGATGTCGTGGCGGCGCGCTCGTACGTGTCGGATACCCGCTACAGCGAGCTGCGCGGAGCCAAGGTCTTCAACCTGTGCAAGTCGTATCGCTATCAGTCGGTTGGGTACTACGTGTCGCTGCTCGCAGAGGCACGCGGCCACCGACCCATGCCATCGATTACCACGATCCAGGATCTCAAGTCGCCCACGATGATGCGGCTGGCCGATGATGACCTTGACGAACTGATCCAGGCGAGCCTTGCGCACTTGGGCGCGGAGGAGTTCACACTCTCCATTTACTTCGGCCGCAATGTCGCCAAGCGATATGACCGGCTGGCTCTGAAACTCTTCAATCTCTTCCCGGCACCGCTGGTGCGTGCGCAGTTTGTCAAGGATGAGGGGTGGCGACTCCAGAGCATCGCGCCGATCCCGGTGGGCGATGTGCCGCAGGAGCACCGCGCGTTCCTGCTTGATGTTGCGCAGGAGTACTTTTCGGGCAAGCGGCGATCATCAGGCCCACGCAGCATCTCCCGCTATGACCTGGCGATCCTCTACAACCCTGAGGAGCGCTCAAAGCCCTCGAACGACGGCGCGATCGACAAGTTCGTCCGCGCGGCCAAGGAGCTCGGCATCGACGCCGAGATCATCGGGCGCGATGACTACGCACGCCTTGCCGAGTTCGATGGGCTGTTCATCCGGGAGACCACCAAAGTCAACCACCACACGTACCGTTTCTCGCGCCGTGCCGCGGCGGAAGGTCTGGTTGTGATGGATGACCCCGAGTCGATTGTCCGCTGCTCCAACAAGGTGTTTCTGGCCGAGATGCTGGAGCGATACGACATTGGTCATCCGCGGACGTTCATCGCGCACAAGGACAATATCGAGGACATCCCTCTGTATGTCGGGTTTCCCTGTGTGCTCAAGCAGCCCGACTCAGCGTTCAGTCAGGGAGTCGTGAAGGCCACCGATCCGGCGATGCTTGAGCAGCAGACGCGCGAACTGCTGGAGGGGTCCGACCTGATCATCGCGCAGGAGTTCGTGCCATCCGAGTATGACTGGCGCGTCGGAGTGCTCGACGGCAAGGCGTTGTTTGTCTGCAAGTACCATATGGCCAAGGGCCACTGGCAGATCGTTTCGACTTCGCGATCCGGCGAGCGGGAGTTCGGCAAGGTTGAGGCAATCCCTGAAGAACTTTGGCCCAAACGCGTGGTTTCCGCCGCGGTGCGGGCTTCGAGCCATATCGGCGATGGGTTGTACGGCGTGGACGTCAAGCAGGTCGACGGCAAGGTGTATGTGATCGAAGTCAACGACAACCCCAATGTGGACTCGGGCTACGAGGACCGCATCATGGGCAAGGAGTTGTATCACCGCATCATGCAGGTCTTCCTGGATCGCATGCGGGCGCGCCGAGAGGGAACCGCCAAAGCATGATCGCTCGACCGGCTGCTCACCGTTCATCCATCAGTCACCTTTGAGGAAACTCTCCGTGTCACTGCGACTCTTCGAGGCATTCGGCGTTGAACTTGAGTACATGCTGGTCGACGCCGCGACGCTTGACGTTGCGCCTGTGGCGGATCGGACGCTGCAGGCCCGCGCAGGCGAGATCACCGGGGAACTGGAGGCGGCGCATGGGATCTCGTGGTCGAACGAGCTTGTGGCGCATGTGATCGAACTGAAGACGACATCTCCCACCGCAGACCTTGATGAGGCCGCGAAGGGCTTTGCCGCCAACGTTGATGAGATCAACGCGATCGGCGGCGGACTTTCGGGGAAGGGGGGGTGGGGCGGCGGGCCCGTGTACATCATGCCGGGAGCGATGCACCCTTGGATGGACCCCGCCAAGGAGACCACGCTTTGGCCGCACGAGTACGGCGAGGTCTACGCCAACTTCCATCGCCTCTTCAACTGCTACCGGCATGGCTGGGCCAACCTGCAGTCGGTGCATCTGAACCTGCCCTTCTCGGGCGATGAGGAGTTCGGCAGGTTGCACGCGGCGGTACGTCTGGTGCTGCCGCTGCTTCCGGCGATCTGTGCATCGAGCCCCGTCATGGATGGCAGGCTGACAGGCACGGCCTGCAACCGTCTGGAGGTCTATCGCCACAATCAGGCCGCGGTGCCAACGCTCTCGGGCCGCGTGATTCCCGAACCGGTGTACACGCAGGCGGACTACCAAAGCCTCATCATGGAACCGATTGCACGCGACGTTGGGAGGCTTGACGACGCGGGGCTGATGAAGCCCGAATGGATGAACTCACGCGGAGCGATCGCCCGCTTTGACCGCGGCTCGATCGAGATCCGCGTGATGGATGTGCAGGAATGCCCACGTGCGGATCTCGACATCGTGCAAGGCATAGTCGCCGTGCTGAAATGGCTGGTCGCGGAGGGTCCGTGTTCGCTCGCCGCGCAGCAGCGATGGCCGATCGATCCGCTCGTGCGGGTACTCGATGGCACCATCCGTGCAGCCGGGCGTGCTGTGATCGATGACCCGGCGTATCTCGCGGCACTGGGTTACTCAGCCTCCGGGGCGTGCCGGGCGGATGAACTCTGGGAGCGAATGCTGGAGCAATCCGGAGTCCGATTCGGGCAGGGGAGGCTGGCGGCGCTTGAGTACATTCTGAAACACGGAACCCTTTCGGATCGCATCGCCGCGGCCTTGGGAAACCTTGCAGGGCCGGTCGCGCGTGAGGAACTCCGGCGCATCTATGGCGAGCTCTGTGGGTGCATTCAGAGCAAGAGGCAGTTCGGTGCAGCACAGAACTGATGCCCTCATCTTGACTTGTGAGCATGGCGGGAACCGAGTTCCCCGGAAGCATTCCCGGGCCTTTGCGCCGATTGCAGGCTTGCTTGCAACGCACCGCGGCTGGGATCCCGGGGCTTTGGAGCTGGCCCGTCAGATGGCGTGCGAGCTCAATGCCCCGCTGTACTTTGCTACCACCTCCAGGCTTGTCGTCGATCTCAATCGATCGCCTGGCCACCCGCGGGTATTTTCCGGGGTTTCCGGTGGGTTTTCCGAGCCAGCTCGGGAGCAGCTGCTGGAGGAGCACTATCACCCGTTTCGCGAGCAGGTCATGAAGGCAGTCGGGGCGCAGGCGCGACGCCGCGGAAAAGTTGTCCACATCTCGGTTCACAGTTTTACGCCGATTTTGGCCGGAATTCGCAGGAATGCGGACATTGGCTTGCTGTATGACCCGCGGCGCAGCGCCGAGCGGATGCTCGCGGCGGCCTGGCGCGAGGCGATCCGGGCTACGGACCCGGGCCTTCGGGTGCGGATGAACTACCCCTACCGCGGAACTTCTGATGGCCACACAACCAGCCTCCGAGGCCGGTTTCAGCCCGATTGCTATCGTGGCATCGAGATCGAAATAAACCAGGCAATCGTGCGCGGCGGGGCTGCTCGATGGGCCAATGTGCGGTCGACGGTGACGCGCGGACTGGCCGTCGCGATGGGGATGGAAACGCAGTGATTGGCTTGAAATTCGATGGCTCGGAGCCGGTGATGATGCTCTTCTGCGTGGAAAACCGTGGTTTTCCACAACAGCAGAGTTGAAGTATCAGCCGATCTGGTGTACAACCACGCCCCGGTTGATGGAGCAACCGGTTCAATCAAGACCTTTTTCTTGGAGAAGAAGAATGGCAAAGAAGACCGCAAAGACGTCCAAGGCAGCAAAGAAACCCGCAAAGATCGCTCAGTCGAGCAAGCCCCGCAAGAAGAGCGAGCTCTACAACATGATCGCGGAGCATTCCGAACTCAGCCGCAAGCAGGTTGCCGGCGTGTTCGAAGTCCTCGGCAACATCATGGCCGCGGATCTGGCCAAGCCGTCCGATGGCAAGCCCCGCGTGTTTGTTGTCCCGGGCATGATGAAGGTCCAGTCGATCTACAAGCCCGCGACCAAGGCGACCACCAAGCCCAACCCCTTCGCCCCCGGCGAGATGATGACCGTGAAGGCCAAGCCGGCCCGCACCGTCGTCAAGGTCCGCCCCCTCAAGGGCCTGAAGGACATGGTCTGATCCGAGTTCACTGCTCCTGCGAGCGGTGAGCCGAATCGCGATCAGCAGTTGGAATCTCTGCACCGCCGGCGGCTCCTCCGTCGGCGGTGTTGTTTTTGAGAGCGTCACACCGGGGTAGAGGGAAGCCGGCCCATCCCGCGCGATGTGCGGACGAGCGGCACGCCGCGGCCGTCGAGCCCGAGCAGGAGCCCGAAATCCGCCGTGCCATCTTCGAGAACTCCGATGTGCTCCGCGCCGATGCCGTGGAGCATCGCGTTGGCACGCTTGATGAGCGCGGTGTCGGGCCACGGTGCATCGACCGCTTCTCCGATTCGCGCGATGAGGTCGGCAAGCAGCGGCTCAGGGTCGAGGTCGCGGCCGAGCAGGTCGCGAATCGTGGTTGAACTGGCGCGGAGGTGCTCGGGCAGGGCGGCCAGATCAAGGTTCAGGTTCACGCCCACGCCGATGAGGACCCGGAAGGCGT
>Ga0163144_10022336_pt1 | contig 12537 bp, 10 predicted proteins | sample OliLak19BULKMAT1_FD_123175 | JGI IMG/M metagenome (GOLD analysis project Ga0163144, IMG submission 123175) | Freshwater microbial mat bacterial communities from Lake Vanda, McMurdo Dry Valleys, Antarctica - Oligotrophic Lake LV.19.BULKMAT1 | ecosystem: Environmental > Aquatic > Freshwater >... | reverse complement strand
GAACATGCTGGTGCAGGCAACGCTCGAGTCGGGCAAGACGATTCGCGCGCAGACGTTGCTCTATGCCGTCGGGCGTCAGGGGACGGTCGGCGCGTTACAACTCGACAAGGCCGGTCTCAAATGCGACGACCGCGAGCGTCTCAAGGTGAACGAATTTTTCCAGACCGACGTCCCGTCGATCTACGCCGTCGGCGACGTCATCGGCTTCCCGGCGTTGGCCTCGACCGCGATGGAGCAAGGTCGGCTCGCGGCGTGTCACGCGTTCGGCATCCCGACCAAGGCCATTCCCGAGCTGTTTCCGTACGGCATTTACGCGATCCCCGAAGTGTCGATGGTCGGCAAGACCGAAGCGCAGCTTACCTCGGCGGGCATTCCGTATGAGGCGGGCATCGCACAGTACCGTGAACTGGCGCGCGGCCAACTCTTGGGCGATCTGGACGGGATGCTGAAGCTCCTCATCCACCAGACCACGCACCAGATTCTGGGCGTGCACGTCATCGGAACTGGCGCGACGGAACTGATCCACATCGGCCAAGCCGTGATGGCGCTCGGCGGGACGGTCGACTATTTCATCAACACCGTCTTCAATTACCCCACGCTCGCCGAGGCGTACAAGGTCGCGGCGCTGAACGGGTTGAACAAATTGCGGAACGTGTAGGTAGTTGGCATCAACGTCGGGGACCGCTTTCAATTCATTCCACACCCGCCGGGCTCCTGGCAGTGACCACAGCCGCGGGGGGCGGGCGCTTGTTCGGACGCGCCCCCGGCCCCGACGGCAAAAACACTCATCGCCCGCGCGGTCTTGACGCTGCCGCAGGCGGGGCAGGGGATTTTTTCCTGAGAACTCATACTGCGCACTAGTTTTTCGAACTTCTTCTCACAGCTCCGACAGGCGTATTCGTAAATCGGCATCGTAGGTTCTCCATGTTTTGCAGGGGTAACTTCGCTGGCTATTCTACCCGCGGCGCACGAAGACAAGAAGGAGTTCGAGAATGGCTCAGAAACATTCGGTTCCGCTCGACACGGGTAAGTTCATGCACCCGCAGCAGGTGGGCGGGATCGAGTCGTACGAGTTCGCCGACGGCCCGGCACGACGGACGCGGGCGTTGTGTTTCAACACCGGCGCGGGGCTGCGGTTCCGGGTGTTGCCGGACCGGGGACTGGATATTGATCAGGCATTTTTCAACCAGCACAGTCTGACATTTTTGGCGCACAAGGGGCCGCAACCCCCGACCGAGGCGCTGACGCACGGCGCGGAGTGGCTGCGCGGGTTCGGTGTGGGACTGCTCACCAGTTGCGGACCGACGAACGCGGGCGCCCCCGCGACCGACGCCGGCGAATCGCTCGGTCTGCACGGCCCGCACTCGAACACGTCTGCGACGATCGAGTCGGTCTCCCAGCCCGACCCGCACACGGGGAAGCTGGACATGTCGGTGACGGGGCTGTTGCGCTACGGCGCGTTTTACGGGCCGTGCGTCGAACTGCGTCGGACGATCCGCGCGAAGCTCGGGACGAATCGGATCGACGTGAGCGACGAATTTTACAACGCGGGGAACGTCCAGACGCCGCACGCGTGGTTGTTGCACATCAACCTCGGCTGGCCGTTGCTGGACGAGGGGGCGGTGTTCTGCTGGCGCGCGTCACGACTCGACCCGCGGCCTGATGCGATGTCGCAGGCATATTTTACGTCGGGTGGCGCGTACAAGCGTGTCTCCGCGCCGACGCGTGAGCACGCGGGGAACAAGCACGTGTTCGCCTATTTTGATCCGAAGCCCGCGTCGGGTGGCGCGGTGACGGTGGGCTTGGTGAACGCGCGGCTGGGCCTTGGTTTTGCAGTACATTACGACGCGAAACAGTTCCCCCGCTGCGGCTGCTGGCAAAGCTGGGGCGAGCGCGAATACGTCGCAGCCTTGGAGCCGATGAACTGCGGCGTCGAGGGGCGTGACAAGGACCGCGAGCGCGCCTGGATGGACACGCTCAAGCCCGGCGGGCGCAAACGGTACGACTACGCGATGGAAGTCGTCACGGGCAAAACGGAACTCGCGAAACTGACGGCGTTGAACAAGTGAGCATTACTTTGTGGGCTGCGTCGTCGGCGTGGCCTGCATCAGGTCGAGCTGCGGGAACGCGCGCCGGACGGACTGGCCGTCGACGTCCGAGTCGGTCGGAATTCCCAGCACGAAGCACGCGGTAGCGAACGTGTCTTCGGTGGAGATGTTGAGGTCACGAAAGCGGGTGAGGTCGTAGTTTTGTAGCGTCGCGGGGGCGCTCGCGATCCATGGGATGTAACGGCTGCGCGGGTCGTTTGCGCCGTGATTTAAGCCGCTCCCGCCGTGGTCGGCAGAGACGATGACGAGGGTCGTATTGCGCAGTTGCAGGGCGTCGAGGGTTTCTAAGACGCGCCCGATCTGGCGGTCGATTATTTCGAGCGTCGCGATTTGTTCGGGCGTCCCCCAGCCGACGCTATGGCCGGTACGGTCGGCCCCGGCAAAGTGCACGAACGTCACCTGCGGTTTGTACGACTGGAGCGTCGAACAGGCGTGATCACCGACCTTTTCATCTGAAAACTGTTCCTTCACTGGCGGGACGATCATGACGTCGCAGGTTCCCGGTTTCACCAGCGAGTCGAACTTGCTCTTGCCCGCGATGAGCGCGGTCGAATATCCGGCGCGTTTGGCGAGTTCAAATAAGGTCGGACGCATTGGGAAATGCGGCGCGTCCGCCGGGATGTCGTCGGTGTTGTAAGTGATGCCGTGTTTCGCCGGTGTTACGCCTGTAAGCATGCTCGCGTGGCTCGGCAACGTGACGGCCAGGTCGGTCGTGACGGCGTACATGGTGAAACACCCGTTGGCCATCAGCGAGCGGATCTTCGGCATGTCCGCGCGGAGCATGACGTCGGGCCTCATGCCGTCGACGCTGATGATCAGCACACGCTCGACACCGCCCACCGGACGCACCGGCTCGGCCAAGGCGCGGGTGGTTACAAAGGCGAGAATCAGAAGCGGGATTGACTGAAGTAGCGTTGCCATGAGATACATGGTGACGTCGCCTCGGGCGCGGTCAAGGTCGTCATACAAATTTCACACGGGAGATCGTTCGATGTCGGAATCGAAAATCAAATGGACGGAAGTCGGTGCCGGCCAACCGGTGGTGCTGGTGCACGGGTTCCCGCTGGACGGGCGCGTGTGGGACGGCGTTACGAAAGAGCTGGCGTCTGATTTTCGCGTGATTGTGCCGGATCTACCGGGATTCGGCGCTTCAAAGGTCACTGGGCCGGTGAGCTTTACAATGGAGTCGCTCGCGGACACGTTGCATGAGACGCTGTCAACAATCGGACTGACGAGATACGTGCTCGCGGGGCTGTCGATGGGCGGTTACGTCGCGCTGGCGTACGCGAAGAAGTACGGGGCAGAGTTGGCAGGGCTGGTGTTGGTCGACACGCGTAGCGACGCGGACACGGCGGAGGGAAAAGTCGGTCGAGACAACATGATCGACCTCGTGCGAAAAAGCGGCGCCGTTGGGGTCGCGGGGAAGATGTTGCCGAATATGCTCGCGCCGTTGACGTTTCAATCGCGCCCCGACGTGGTCGAGCGTTTGAAACAGATCATGGAATCGTGCCCCGCGAACGCGATCGAGGCGGCGTGCGTCGCGATGCGCGACCGGCCCGACTTTACCCCGGTACTCGCGACACTCAAGACGCCGACCCTGATCGTCGTCGGCGAGCACGACGCCATCATTTCGCCAACGCTGGCGCGGACGATGCACGACCGCCTCGCGCCGTCGCTTCGGTCGCTCGCGGTCGTTCCCGACGCCGGCCACATGGTCCCCGTCGAGCAGCCACAGGCAGTCGCGCTCGTGATCTTAAATTGGTTAAAGATCTCGGTCGGTGTTCGGTAGCCTGCCCGCCGTTCGACCGGTCGTCACGGGTTCGTACGCTCGAAGGATGGTAACGATCCTTCTGCTCACGATTTCCACCGTGTTCATGACGTTCGCGTGGTACGAACATTTGCGTCACAAGGACGCGTCGATGTGGAAGTTGATTCTAGTCAGTTGGCTGATTGCGTTCCTCGAATACTGTTTCCAAGTCCCCGCCAACCGTATCGGGAGCAATGCGGGCATGACGGGCGCGCAGTTTGAAGGTCACACAAGAGGTCATCACGCTTGTGGTGTTTTCGGTCTTCGCGGTCACGTATCTGGGTGAAACGTCGCGTTGGAATCACTTGGCGGCGTTCGTTCTGATTCTTGGGGCTGTAGCGCTGGTGAATATGCAGTAGACTGACCCGACGCCCGGATACCGACGGCCTCATGGCGCACGACGACGAAATCCTCTTCTGTATCCCGATCTTCAACGACTGGGAGACCGCGCGCCTGTTGCTCGGTCAACTCGGTAGGGTGCTGAACGAAAGGCACTTGCGGGGTCATGTGTTGTTCGTCGACGACGGGTCGACCGACCGGCCACCCGGGGACTGGCAATGTCCGGCGCAGGGCCTGAGCGGCGTGGATATCCTCACCCTTCGGCGGAACGTCGGACACCAGCGCGCGATCGCGCTGGGTCTAGCGCACGCATACGTCGAACGCCGCTTCGATGCCGTCATCGTCATGGACGGGGACGGCGAGGACGCGCCGAGCGACGCGCTCAAGTTGTACGACCACTGGACCCAGACCGGCCGGCGAAACGTAGTCGTCTTCGCCCGGCGGTCCAGACGGAGCGAAAGCCTGTTTTTTCGGGCGTTTTATCACGCGTTCAAGCTGCTGCATGTCGTCGTCACCGGGCGCAACGTGGAGGTGGGAAATTTTAGTCTGGTTCCGTTCGACGCGGTGGCGCGGCTGGTCGTGTCGTCGGAAATCTGGAACCACTACTCCGCCGGCGTGTTCAAGTCGCGCCTGCCGACCGACCAGATTCCGATCCCCCGCGCGAAGCGCTTGGCAGGCGAGTCACGCATGAATTTTGCGGCGCTGGCGATACACGGGCTGAGCGCGATTTCCGTATACGGCGAGCGCGTGGGCGTCCGGATCATCATCGGGCTGCTGGCGATGCTCGTCGCGACAGGCGCGCTGACGGTGACGCTCGCCTGGGCACGCCACAACGGTCACGCCGAGGTTCCCATGCTGTTGCTGGCCTCATGCGCGACATTTGCGGTCATGCTGTCGACGGGTCTGTTCGTCGCGCTCGGCTGTCTGTTCCTCGTCCTGCACGGACGAAGCGCCGCGGCGTTTTTGCCGGTGCGCGATTACAAGCCCTATGTGGTTCACTGCATTCCGCTCCCATCCGACGTCGTGTCGGAGCCGTCGGACCGTCTCGCTCAGGTACGAACCTGAAAAGATCGAAATTTTTTTATAATATTTACCGTTAACGCGCTGACATTATCGCATTCAGCCGTTTGAATGTGATAGATTGCCGCGAAACTCCCGCCCGTGCGCCGGGGTTGACCTGTACGCCATTCGACCCGTGATCGGGAGAGGCTTTTAAATTCTCATGATCCACATCGCCACCGAACATTTTCTAACCGACAGCGTCTTCCCCGAACTCGCTCAGGCGTTAAAGTCGCGCCTTCCGAGAATCATTTCCGGGTGGGCCGATGTGGTCCGACAGTCGTTACCGGCTGCGGAAAATCTGACCAAGTCTCAGTTACACGATTCCGTGCCGGCTTTGCTCGAAGATCTGGTCGCCGTCCTCTCTACTCGCCGACTCGCACCCGCGCAGCAATTTGCCACCGACTCGCCGGAGCACGGGCGTGTTCGATACGAACAAAATTTCGATCTCATGCAGGTGTTGGTCGAGTACAGCCTCCTGCGTCGGGCCGTACTGGAGGAGACGATTCAGGGGCTGGGGCGTCCGGCGACGTTGGACGAATTGACCGCACTTTCGACGGGCATGGACGTGCTGATTCGTCGTGCGGTGACGACATTTGTCGACTATCTGAAGCTCGACATCGAAGCGTCCGCCGAGGCGCAGAGCAAATACCTTTCGTTCCTCTCCCACGACCTGCGTGGCGGGCTGAACGGCATCCTGCTCATGATCGAAGTTCTCAAACGTGAACTCAGCACCGCGCCACAGTTTGCTGGCAGCATCGAAGACCTCGACCTCATGCGCCGTTCCATCCTCGATACCGTCAGCACCATGGACCGGTTCCTCCACGCCGAGCGCTTCCTGAAGGGCAAGATTCAAGTCCGGCCGGCGAAGCTCTCGCTACCGGCGTTTTTGACGGATCAAGTGAATCAGATCGCGTATCAGGCGCGGGAGCGGACGATCGACGTGCGAACCGACTTTAAATGTCAAGAGATGATCAACGGGGACAAGGAACTGCTCGCGATGATCGTGTCCAACGTTCTGGCCAATGCAGTGAAATTTAGTCGCGGTGGGGTCATCACCGTGCGCTGCACCGAGACCGATGCGACGCACGTACGCATCTCCGTCGCCGATCAGGGGCCGGGCATCCCGCCCGATCGACTCTCTAAAATCTTCACGCCATTCGTCCGTGGCGACACGCACGGCGAGCAGGGCGTCGGCCTCGGCCTGTCGATCGCGCGTCAGGCCTCCGACTTGCTCGGTGCCACGTTGACCGCGGAGTCGGTCGTCGGCGCGGGCACTACGTTTCATCTCGATCTGGCACACGGCACGACCCATTGACGCGTGCTCTTGCCTCCGGTCTGAACTGACCGCTCTGACACCATCCTGTCACTCGCGTGGTCGCCCTCCGATGAATTCCGCTGCACAGTCGGGGGCGGCTTATTACAATCCGTCCCATGTCATCCGTCTCCGCGCGCGTCAAACAACTTCGGGAGGAACTCGACCGGCACAACCACCTCTACTACGTCGAGGCGGTGCCGGTCGTCACCGATCAAGAATACGACCGGCTCATGACGGAGCTGATCGACCTCGAGCGAAAGCATCCCGACCTCCAATCCCCCGACTCCCCCACCCAGCGCGTCGGCGGAGACTTAATCGACGCGTTCGCGAAGGTCACGCACGCGCTACCGATGTACTCGATCGAAAACACGTACAACGAGAACGACCTTCGTGCCTGGGATGAAAGCGTCCGCAAACGCCTGGACGGCGAGCAACCGACCTACGTGTGCGAGCCGAAAGTCGACGGCGTGGCGCTCAGCGTTCGTTATGAAGAAGGAAACCTTAAACATGCCGTCACGCGCGGCGACGGCCGCGTCGGTGACGACGTGACCGCCAACGTCCGCACGATCCGGTCCATCCCGCTCCGTATCAAATCGACCGACGTCCCACGTGTCCTCGAAGTACGCGGCGAAGTTTACATGGACAACGCGACCTTCTCGCGCATCAACGACGGGCAGCGCGCCGAAGGCAAAGAAATCTACGCCAACCCGCGAAATTTTACCGCGGGCACGCTCAAGCAGCTCGATCCAAAAGTCACCGCGTCGCGCGACCTGAAGTTCGTCACGCACGGCTTCGGCGAAGTCGAGCCGGCTTTCGACGACAGCTATTTCGGCGCGGTGAAGGCCATCGAAGCCCTGCGCCTGCCCGTCAGTCGTGCGACGCGACACGTTGCGAATATTGAAGAAGCGATCGAAACGATCCGCGCGTTCGCGCACGACCGCACGAAGTTGCCCTACAACACGGACGGCATGGTCGTCAAAGTCGACTCGCAGGAGCAGCGACTAACGCTCGGTTACACCAGCAAGTCGCCGCGCTGGGTGATCGCGTACAAGTATCCCGCCGAACGGGTACAGACGGTACTGCGCGAGGTAACATGGCAGGTCGGAAAGAACGGCACGCTCACACCCGTCGCGGAGATGGAGCCGGTCTTCGTCGCGGGTACGACCGTCCGCCGCGCGACGCTGCACAACATCGTCAACATCGAAAAACTCGACCTACACCTCGGTGACACCGTCACAATCGAAAAGGCCGGCGAAATCATCCCGCAGGTCGTCTCCGCCGACGCTTCAAAACGCAAGCCCGGCGCGCCGCGCGTGTCGGTGCCGAAGGTCTGTCCGTCGTGCGGGACAAAGGTAGAGCGTGAGACCGACGGGCCGCACATTTTTTGTGAGAACCCGTCGTGTCCCGCGCAATTGCTGGAGCGCCTTAAACATTTCTGCGCCCGCCGGCAGATGAACGTCGACGGGCTCGGCGAGCGCATCCTCGAAGAGCTCATCAATGCCGGCGCGCTTAAAAGTATTCCCGATATCTACCGACTGACGATGGAACAGATCGCAGAACTCGAAAGTGAGGCGACGCGTGTCGACAAGAAGACCGGCGAAACGAAAATCAGCCTCCGCAAAGTCGGCCAAAAGACGGCGGAGTCGATCATGAAGTCGATCGAGGCGTCGAAGCAGCGCGGACTGGCGCTCGTCCTCAGTGGCGTCGGTGAACGATTTCTGGGCACGACCAACGGCCGCAAACTCGCCGCATGGGCGGGGGACATCGACGCGCTTTTGTCCGCGTCATTAAGCGACCTGCGCAAAGCCCTGCGCGAGACCGACGACGCCGACGACGCCGACGACGACAAGAACCTTCACGCACTCGCCCATCAAATCGTCACCGCATTGAACTCGACGCGCGGCGGGCTGTTCCAACCGGACGACGTCGAAAAGAGACTGGAATCTCTCAAGGGCATTTCCGGGCTGGTCCGCAAGATCACCGATACGCGCATCGCGTTGCTCAAGGGGCGTTTTGCCGACGTCGACGAGCTCGAGTCCGCCGACCCGGAAACGATGACCAACGCCTTGCGCACCAACGTCCGTACCGCCGAGGTGATTCACGAATTTTTTCGATCCGAAGCCGGCCGAGCACTTTTTTCCGAGTTGCGATCGCTCGGCGTAAAGCTGGACGAGCCGAAGTCGGCCGTCCCTTCAACGGGGCTATGTTTCGCAGGAATGTCGATCGTCGTCACCGGCACGCTGCAAACGCTCGACCGCAAGGCCGCAGAAGACCTGATCGTCAGCCTCGGCGGAAAGACATCGGGCAGCGTGAGCAAAAAAACCGCGTTCCTCGTCGCGGGTGCGTCGGCAGGAAGCAAGCTGGACAAAGCAAGGGAACTCGGCGTTGAAGTCATCGACGAGGCGACGTTTCGCAAACGCGCGGTCGGTACGAATGAGTAAGTCGCCGACTGCGTTGCACCTAGGTTTACGAGTACGGGAACGTACCTGTCTAATCGGGCAGTCACGAGGTGGGCAGAATGAACTCGTACTGGTCCCGTGCAAATCCGCCGCGATCAGCCAGTGTGTCGACATACGAACGAAGGGTGCTCGCCGAGCCATGCATTTGGACGTAAATATCACCGATGCACGCGTTGGACCGGGAGAATCGGTCGGGATCGCGTGAGAGACGTGCGTCTAGGTCGTTTTTTTTCTCGACGGAAGCTAGCAATCCCGGTGAAGCCGCTTCGAACTCCTCGATCAATTTAATCGCAGCCTTCTTCCAAGTCGTCACGGGTTCGGTCTTGGCGCGGAAGCGCACTGCGACGGGAGGGGGTGTCATCCGTCGAACCGCTGGCTCCATCGTGTTGGGGCGGGCGAGGTCCGGCCAAATGTCCAAAGCCCGTTTCGCAAGATCACGCCCGCGCGCTTCGATGGCAGACGGTGTCCATCGCTCGACATCCTTGAACGCGCGATTGAGATCAAAATGACTCATACCGTATTCAACGCGCTTCTCGTGATACGGTCGGTTGCTCAAGTCGGCGTTGTAGCCCGTGAGCGTGAGGTTCCCGAGCGTATGCAACAGCCGGGCCCAAAGGTTTTGAGCGTCGTCGCCCAGTTCTGAGGTCCATTCCGGCGTCAGGGTCTGGGGCATCACATGTTCGATTTGCGCGGTCGTGAGGTCGGCAGGCTCTTTGTGGCCGTGCGACTGTTCGAGTCGCTCGAGAATCAGGCGTAGGCGCAAGTTTTTCTTCGACGTCGAATAAAGCGGTTGTCCATGCAGTGCGACCGTGAACGTCACGTCGTCCGGGCACCGCTTTCCGCCGAGCTGCGTTTTGACTCGTTCGATCAGATCGGAGCCCGCACCACCGGCGGCATCGAAAACCGGGGGCAGCATCGCGCGGAGCTGGTTGGTCGGTACGCCACAGATGGACCGGCGAACGAGAAACGATTCGAGCACTGTCAAAAGCTCCAGCACTTGCTCGCGCGATAGCGCTCCACGGTCGGCGGAGTCGAACACGCGAAGCAGTAATGGATACGTGACCGTCGATTCAAGCCGACGCAGTCGATCCAGTGCCGACGCGATCGGTCGGTCATGCTCGCGCGTCGGATTGATTAAACGGGCGTAGAACGTCCCGTGCCGGTGCAGGTCTGCCAGAAACGCTTTAACCTCTTTCGGGCCCGTATTAACCAGTCGGTCCTTCAGCTCGAAGTAAACGTGAGCCGCCGTGAGAATCTTCCCTTCCTTCATAAGGTAATGGCGTACGAATTCGGTCAGGTAATCGCCCAGAGCCTGCTGGATCGGCAGCCAGTATTCGTTGAAAACCCGTTGTTGGTCCCCGACATGCACGCGCATGAGGAGGAAGTTGCGAATCAAATCCGCTTCGCCTGAGATGTGACAGCCGAACCAGAGTCGTTCGTGATCGCGGCAGGGCATTGACTTCCCCGTCAATTCTTGACACCTCCCGCGGTGGCCCCTAAATTTTGTCGAGTCGACCCGGAGCAAGCAGGGCGTAGGTTCGCCCCGGGCAGTTGGCCCGGGGACGGGCAGGGCGGGTCGATTTTCACTCAACCGGGTGCGTGCGACGACCAATTCCGTACGCACCCATTTTGGACGTTCGCGTCCGCATTGGAGCAGAGTCATGGCATTGAAAGTTGCAATCAACGGCTTCGGCCGCATCGGTCGACTGGTCTTCCGGGCCGCGTCGACCAACCCGAACATCGAGATCGTTGGCATCAACGACCTCGTCCCCTCGGACAACCTCGCGTACCTTCTTAAGCACGACACGACCCACGGGAAGTTCAAGGGAACCGTCGAAGCAGTCGAAGACGGTTTGATCGTCAACGGCAAGAAGATCAAGACCGTCAGCGTCCGTAACCCCGCCGAGCTTCCCTGGGGCGCATTGGGCGCGGATTATTGTGTCGAATCCACCGGCCTGTTCACAGACTTCGCCGGTGCCGAAAACCACATCAAGGCCGGGGCGAAGCGCGTGATCATCAGCGCCCCGACCAAGGACCCTGAAAAAGTTCCGACCTACGTCGTCGGCGTGAACTGCGGCAAGTTCGACCCGGCCAAGGACGTCGTCGTCAGCAACGCAAGCTGCACGACGAACTGTCTCGCGCCGATCGCGAAGGTCATCGACGACAACTTCGGCCTCGCCGAAGGTTTGATGGCGACCATCCACGCCGTCACCGCGACCCAGCCCACCCAGGACGGTCCCAGCCGCAAGGACTGGCGCGGCGGACGCAACGCGTACATGAACATCATCCCCAGCGCCACCGGCGCCGCCAAGGCCGTCGCGCTGGTCCTGCCGCAACTGAAGGGCAAGCTGACTGGCATGGCCTTCCGCGTGCCGACCAGCGACGTCAGCGTCGTCGACTTGACGTTCAAAACCGCCAAGGCGACCAGCTACGAAGAAATCTGTGCCGCGATGAAAAAGGCTAGCGAAGAAGGAAGCCTCAAGGGCATCCTCGGCTACACCGACGAAGAAGTCGTCAGCAGCGACTTCATCACCGACCCGCGCAGCAGCATCTTCGACAAAGGCGCGGGCATTCAGCTCAACGCCAACTTCTTCAAAGTCGTCAGTTGGTACGACAACGAATGGGGCTACAGCAACCGCGTGGTCGACCTCATGAGCGTGATGGCGAAGAAGGAAGGGTTGATTAAGTAAATCACCCGCGACGTCCATTTTTGCATTGATTCATCGGTTCTGAAGAGGCACGTGTTGTTCCAACACGTGCCTCTTTCTAATTGCCGCGCACACAATTCAGATATCAATTTCCTCGTGATAATCCCCCTCCTCGAACAACACCGCGACCAGCTTTCCGCGCTCTGCCGGCAGTACGGCGTGCGGCGGTTGGACGTGTTCGGGTCGGCGGCCAATGGGCGGTTCGATCCGGCTCGGAGCGACCTGGATTTTCTAGTCGAGTTCAACGACTTCACTTATCACAACGCCGCCGACCGGTACTTCGATTTCAAGTTCGCGCCAAGCCAACGCCAAAGGAAAAAGACCGGGAGCCGCAGAGCGGCGCAGAGAACAGGGAGATAGGAAGAGAGTCAAACATTGATTTTTAAGGAGCGTCGACATCGTCAAATCTTCGGTCTGAAAACCCGTTTTCCCTCTTCCGATCTCTGTACTCTCCGCGTCCTCTGCGGCTCCCCGTTTCGCCTTTCTCTTCCTCTGGCGTTTGCTCGGCACGGTTGGCGTCTTGGCGGCTCCCCGTTTTGCCAAATGCGAAAGCTCTGGTGCACATGGTTGCAAATCACCCCTTATTTGACACGCGCCGAGGTTACCAGTATCGTTTTCAGCCCTGAATCGATGATTTTGACTCATTGGAGGTTTTTGATGCAAGAGTATGACACGCTGAAGCAGATGGTGGCCGAGTCTGAGGAAGACGTGGCCAAGGCGATCGGTGGGAACAAGGCCG
>Ga0163144_10022334_pt1 | contig 12537 bp, 15 predicted proteins | sample OliLak19BULKMAT1_FD_123175 | JGI IMG/M metagenome (GOLD analysis project Ga0163144, IMG submission 123175) | Freshwater microbial mat bacterial communities from Lake Vanda, McMurdo Dry Valleys, Antarctica - Oligotrophic Lake LV.19.BULKMAT1 | ecosystem: Environmental > Aquatic > Freshwater >... | reverse complement strand
CCTGGTGGTCCTGGTGGAGGGCCTGGTTTTCCCGGTGGAGCATGGCCTCTTGGACCAGCTTATGGAATGGGATATCCGCATCCAATGCCATTTACGGCAGCAAATGAACTTAACCGCTTTTATGGCCAAACTGTGCCCACGTTAGCAGAAAGATTTACCGCTCAAGGTGGAGGTCAACGATCAGCTGCTTTCCAAGGAGCATTAGGTGGTGCAGGGCGAGACTTAGGATTAGGATTAGCAGCTCAAGGGGAACAACAAAACCAGTTTAATCAGCAGTCAGCAAATCAACAAAACCAATTTGGACAAGACCTAAGCGAGCGACAACGTCAATACAACTACAACACCTTAGCTCAACAGCAACAACAACAATTTAATAATCAGTTGGTTAATCGACAACAGCAACAAAATGAATTGTCACGCTTGCAAGATCTCGGTATGCAACCAGTTGAAGAAACATTGCATAGGCCTCATGGTGAAGCACCATTTGCTGCAATACTTGGATCTGTTAGTAACGCTGCTCTAGGTGGAGTTCAAGCATATACTGGCGCCCGCTTACAATAAGGAATTATTATGGTTATTCAATCTTTAGGTCGTGGTTCAAGTGGTTATAAAGAAGCAGGCGATAAGTTAGGACAGGCCCTTGGGGCCCTTGGGGGAGTTATAGGTGCTCACGTAATGAACTCACGCGATAAGAAAAGACAAATAGCTGATACTACTGAAGGTTACATAGCCTCAGGCGTACCTCCGCATCAAGCAGCTAAAATGGCCCGGGCAGATGCTGCAACTCAAAGAACATTTTTTAATGAGCATATAGCGCGCGGTGGGTTACAATTTGCCCCGCAGCCCCCGACAAGCAGTAGTCAACAACAGGGACAACCCCAAACACAATCGAACCCGCGTACCCCCCAATTTATGCCGCGTACCCCCCAATTTATGCCGCAGGCCTCCCAGATGAGTCAGTCTTCGACTATGCAAACTAACTTGATGCAGGTTTCTCGGCAAGGACTGGGTCAATTAAATGAGGCATCAGGGCAAGGTATGATGAGTGGGCAACCCAGAGACCAGTTAGCAGCAGCTCAAAGTGGTATAGCTGCATTACAACAGGCGCAATTACGTGGTGCCACTGGTTACCCAGATCAACAAAGACAGCTTTCCCAGCAAAATATACCCCAACAAAGACAACCAGGCCAATTCCCTAGTGCAAGTACGCCGACAGGTCAACCAATGCAATTGCCAGCAGAAGGGCAGCGTGCTCCGTCAAATGCAATGCGCCAACAACCAGGGGGCGATGATACATGGCAAAAACGGATGGCGGGACCTACTACTACAAAGTTGCTGCAACAGGGAGCTGCTAAGGATAAAGCTGAGATCATGAAGATTGATAAAGAAGCAGGAGTAGCTGAGCAAGTATTGCCACTTTTAGAACAGATTTATGATCTTAATAGAGAAGGTAAAGCAGAAACAAGCCAGGCATCGTTTAGGTTTGGGCCATTTAAATTTGGTGGTAAACCAACTCAAGTAACAGCTTTATTAGGAGGGATTCCTGCAGCAGCTAGGGCTGAAATAGGGGGTGCCGGAACAAAAAAAGAACGTGCTCAAGTAATTAAGAAGTGGATTAATAAATATCAACAAGCTGAAGATAAAAAGCACATTTCAGATGACATACTCAATAAAACAAATGGCTTCATTCCCGGTAATTTTAAAGAATATGTTAATGATCAAATGGGATATAGAGTCTCTCAAGGAGAACAAGCGCCTGCTTTAAATCAATCTAAAGATAAAAGCACTGAAGGAGAGCAAACATTAGGAATAAAAAAAAAAGAGCTTTCTGAAGACATGACCGAAAAACCATGGTCTAGCTCATTAGGTCAAGCAGCAGCTCCATTAGTGCGCGCAGGAGAAACTGTATTAGGGTTACCAGGAACTATTGATAAGTTCGTGCGCAGTTTTGGAGAATTTCCCATTGAAAAGCAAAAACGAGAAGAACGAGAACGCGATGGAATTGCTGAACCCTATAGACTTCCCACTATTGAGGGACTGCGCGAGAAAACAAAAGAACTTACTGGCGACACGTTCGAACCAGAGGGTTATGCATCAGAACTGTATCAAGACATAGCGAGCAAGGCAATATTAATGCTTTCACCTACAGGTCCTGGAACTCTCTTAGCAAAAGCTGGTCAAGCATTATTAGGTGCTGGTGCTGGTGTAGCAACTCGTGAAGCGTTAAGAGTGGGTGGGGCTGGCCCGACTGTACAAGCACTTGGAGAAGTATTAGTTGGTGCAGGAGCTTCAAGCGGTAGATTTAAAGATGCCGTTATGGGTCAATACAGTAAATTAGTGCAAGAGGCAGATGCGGCGCTTACTGGAACTCCCAAAATAAATATACTCAGCCCAGCTGGTGGGGCAACTGCAGCTGGAAAAGGAGAGACAAAGTCTTTCGAAAAAGCAATATTTGAAATTGCAAATGATGTTGCAGGTCGTGCCATGAAAGGAAAGTCATGGATGATGGACCGATTAAAAGATATTATGCAGGCGATTCGTGGACCATACGTACCTGTTAAAACAATATTGAATGCTAAAAAGGATTTACTAACTTGGGCTAAAAAAATTCCTGAAGGCGCAGAAGAACCGTTTAAAAAACTAATGGGGGTAATTGACGATAGCCTTAGAAACTATGGAGCTAAAAATCCTGATTTTGGAATTCCATATGCCAAATCTGAAGTACTGTTAACCGCGGTTAATAATGCAGATAAAGTTCGTCAAACTATTGAAAAAAGTAAAGGGCTTTCTGGCTTGACGAGGAATTGGGCGGTAGGTCCGCTTGTAACAATTGGTAAAAAAATTGTAGGTGGTTCTGCAGAAACAGCTAATCTGCTTATAAGAAATCCCGAAGCTCGTAAATTATACTCTAAAGCATATGCAAGCGCTCTTGCCGGAAACGTTGCAACATCAGCAGAATATTTGCGTAGACAAAACAAAGCCTTAAAGGACGAGGCTGTTGACTAGAAAAAAAATGATACGAACCAAAAAATATAGACCAAGCCCCTCTCTAAAGGGAGGGGTTAGTTGTTCTCTGGATGCCTTACTAGCGAGCCTCTTGGAGGAGAGCCCTAATACGGTTTTGACTCTCTTCTGCCTGACCAGCAGCTGCCTTGGTTAAAGCATCCAATACCCATTGCTCCAAAGTAATCTTCTTTTTTAAAGCCATTTCTTTAATCACAAAATGATCTTCTTCGTGTATATCAATGACCAATCTTTTTGGTGACTTGCGTATTTGCATATTTTCTCCTTAATGTTGTATGTTACCTAAAAATCCCACCGGATTGTTAAATGTATTTCTTCCTGTCCCATTCACTTTCTTGTTTTAACCGCTCATATATCAGCATTTTTAAGTAATCAGTGATGCTCACGTTATACTTGTTAGCCATTTCAGCTAATAGCATGTGTAATGCTTCAGGCAGATCCACTGCTAATCTCTTTTTCCCTGCTCTTGCCATATGTTCTCCTTGTTAGTAAGTATATAGTACACACGAGGTGTGTGCATGTCAACATATTCCTGGCTTTTGCTATAGACTCTTGCGAGTATAATGCTGTAACGATAAATACTATTTTTAAAAGGGATAAAATGTCTCAAATTATATCAAATAAAAAAGCTCTTGGTGCGGTAAATCAGTTATTTGTTGATGGTGCTTTAGTACCTGTTGTTTCTAAGTATGCGCCTACTGCCAACGATCGTGCAGATTTGGGCACATTATGGATTCAGCCGATGGATGTAGCGGGCGTTGCAGTAAATGATGCATGGGTAATTACGAGCGTTATTGCAAATGTCGCAAACTGGGCAAATATTAGTGGTGGAGCGGCAGTTTTTAATGGTCTAACCGTAAATGGTCCCAGTGTTTTAAATGGTGCGCTTACTGTTGCTTCTGCTGGTAATGCGGTAAATATATCAACTGATGCGGTCGCAAATGCTACGACTATCGGTAATGTTACTGGGGCAAGCTCGTTAGCACTCAGATATGGTACAGGTAACGCAGTTATATCAGGTGCGGCTACATCAACATTGACACTTGGAGCTGCTGCAACTACCGGTGTTTTGTCACTTGGTGTATCTACTTTAGGTCAGCCAATATCCATCGGTACTGCCTTAAATACTGTTGCACAAACTATTTCCATAGGTACCGGGGCTTCTGCTGCCAATTCAGTAGTTAACATACTTACTGGCGTAGCTACTGCAGGCCAACAAATATTCCAAGTACTTACGGGTGCAGGTTCTACTGCGGGTGTTCTAAATATCGGCACAGGCACTGCAGCCCACGTGACGACGATAGGGTCAGTTACTGGAGCTGCGTCTACTGCAGTTCGCTCTGGAACATTTGCTTTAGAGCTAACTACAGCAGCCCCAGCTGCAGCTGCAGGCGGTATTCGTGTAACACAAGGTGCTACTGCATTCAGAGTTCTTAGTGGTGCTGGTGTGCCGAATAATAACTTGGCGATACAAGCCGGTGATATGTATGTGCGTAGTGATCCAGCAGGAGCTACAAGCAGAATTTACGTTTCTACAGGTGCTGGCGCTTGGACAAATATTACGATGGCGGCCTAGGTTAGCTTTTAATTTAGTTATACTACTCCGAGTGCAGCCTCAGTACTGCCAAAACTCCCCTGAGGCTGCGCTTTTAAAAAAGGAAAATCATGAATCAAAGAGCTTTAGTTGCTATAGAAGTGCAAAAAGGTGAGCATACGTTCTCTTTTCATATGCCCCTTGGTGCACAATGGACAGATGCTTTTTCTGCAGCACAAGAGATATTTAGTGGGTTAGAAGCCCATATTAGAATGCTAGAAGAGAAAGCAAAGGAAGAAGTTAAAGAACCAGTCGAAGTAGTAGCGGAGGTATTGTAATATGGCACTCTCTATACTGGCTACCCGTGCTGCATTTGAACCATTACGCTCATTAGCGTTTGGTGCTGTTGCTGCTGGTTATACGGCGGTTGGAACGCCCCTGTTAAATCCTTGTCGCATACTTACAATCGTAAATACTTGTAATGTTGCCGTTATACTTTCACTTGATGGGGTTACTGACCACATCATAGTCCCTGCCGGTACAGCAAAAGTGTACGATGAGAATGCTAACAGATCTGAGTCTATACAAGGATTTTTCATCCCTCAAGGTACGCAGTTCTCTGTAAGAAGAGAGGCCGCTGCTCCTGCCTCAGGTAATGTATACATTGAAGTCCAATTTGGCTTAGCATTACAACCTTAAAGGATCGTGTATGTCTCAAATTCAAGCCTTAGGCGCTGGTAATGGCGCTGGCGGAACTAACAGTTATGTAACTGATGTCGGTATAGCTATACCAGCAGCGGGAATTATAAATATATTAGGCGCACATGGCATAAACACTACAGGTGCAGGAAGCACTGTAACTGTAGCCATCAATAATGCTATTACTTTGGGTGATCTTGCTGTTATAGCTACAGGAGCAAGTGCATTAACGGCCACTACTGGAGATATTACGATTACCTCTGGTAATTTAAATATGGCTGATACCAGCGCTGCAGGAGCTGACGGCGTAATTAATCTAAATTCTGTCCGATTTATGCATAATTTTGGTAGTATATTTCCTGTGGCAGGCAATACTTTTTTAGGACAAAACGCGGGCAATTTTACGTTAACGGGTGGAACGGCTTATGAAAATACAGGTATTGGTTTTCAATCACTACAATCGCTTACAACTGGTGCTGCAAATACTGGGTGTGGCAACAATGCGCTTCCACGTTGCACAACTGGAAATTCAAATACTGCAGTTGGTGTAAGTTCATTAGAGTTTTGCACTATCGGAGGTACAAATACTGCGGCAGGAAATGGCGCTTTACTTAGACTTACAACTGGTGATTCAAATTCTGCATGGGGGGCTGTAGCACTTAAGAACTTACTTACAGGCTCTCGAAACATAGCAATTGGGTATAGTTCTGAGTTATATGTTGCAGCTGAATCAGACAATATACTAATTGGTAATGTTATTGGGGTTGCTGCCGAATCAAATACATTGCGAGTAGGTGGTGGTACAGGGGCTGGAAATAACCAACAAAACAGATGTTTTGTTTCAGGCATTAACGGGGTTACCTCGTCAAACGCACTAATGGTAACTATTAACTCAGTTACTGATCAACTCGGTGTGGATACTCTACCAAGTGGCGCGCGTAATTGGACTGTGATTACCGGTAATATAGGCATGGTTGCTAACAATGGCTATATAGCTAACGCAGCAGCAAACATAACTCTTCAACTTCCCGCAACTTCTGCAATTGGCGATATTTTAAGGGTAACTGGTATTAATACAGCACTGGGCTGGACGATTACACAAAATGCTAACCAACAGATATTCTTTGGTACTTCGAGCACAACGCTTGGGGTAGGTGGAAGTCTTTCTTCCTTAAATATACGAGACAGCGTTGAGCTGGTTTGTGTTGTGTCGGGGGCTTCAGCGCGCTGGAATGTACTATCAAGTCAGGGAAATGTAACCATCGTCTAAAGGAATAATATGCCAATCAACAATGCTCTAAATAACACAGCCCTTGAAGATTTTCTTGTAACAACTGCAACCGCAGGAACAACAAGAACTCTTACAGTAAGCAATACTAACAATGCTAATGCAGCATCAGCTGCTTTAGTTGCGGTAACAACTGGTGGAGCGAGTGCTGGCGACGCCTATCACAGAGTTAGTACAACGACTACTTCATGGGCGTTTGGAGTAGACAATAGTGTTACTTCGCCCACTGCCGATCCTTTTGTGATATCACAAAGTACTGTTCTTGGGACAAACAACGTGATGAGTGTAGCAACAAGCGGTGAAATTAATTACCCGTTACAGCCATGTTTTCTATCTGGAAATTCCGCCAACCAAAACAATATAACCGGTGACGCTGTAACATATACCGTCACTTTTGTGAATGAAGTTTTTGATCAGAATAATGATTTTGATGGGACATCTACTTTTACTGCGCCTGTTACTGGGAGATATCTTTTTGCGACAAGCTTAACATTTACAGGAATTTTAGTTGCTTCGTTTGGAAATACTATTGCGTTTATAACAAGTAATGCGACCGTCATTACTTTCTATGGCAGATTATTCAATATAATTGAAACCTCAGACGGCGGCTTAGGTTATTCATCATCTACAATTGCAGATATGGATGCAGCTGACACTTGTTCCGTAAGAATACAATTTTCAGGTACTGCAAGAGTTGTAGATGTTGTGGGTAATGGATCTTTCCGACAAACTACATTCAGTGGTTATTTAATAGCTTAAGGAAAATAATGAAAATATCAGTTAACGATCAAGAATTATTCTCACTGACAGAAATTCAAAAACAAGTAATGTGTAACGATATTCCCCAGGAAACATTGGATGACGATATGAAGCGTCGCCTGCAATATATTCTTATGCACAAATACGAAAACTGCTTTAAAAGATTAAAGCAAGAATGGGACGCAAGGCTTATAGAGAATGGTGTAACGATGGTCCCAACTGATGCTGATGCATATGCCGCATTAGTATTTGATCAACCTAATTATAAAAGCCGTAGCGTACGCGAAGCAGAAGCCAAAGCTGCAGAAGGCCGCCTGTAAGCAGGTTTCACGTAAAGAATAAAAAAGGGAAATCTCAATGCCAACAATAAATAGCATAAACAGCAATATTCCAATAGAAATCTCTAAAGGGGGTACTAACGCTACCTCTATGGTTACAACAAATGGGGTTGTATTTCATGACGGAACTAGATTAGTTACGACCGCTGTAGGGACTGCCGCCCAAGTTTTGACGAGCAATGGTGCTGGTTTAGCGCCTACTTTTCAGGCTACTGGAACAATCAGTAAAGTTCTTACGCAAGTATTTACCACTAACGGAACCTATACTCCATCTGCAGGCATGTTGTATTGTGTAATTGAAGTAGCTGGAGGCGGTGGCGGTGGTGGTGGTGGTGCATTAACACCTGTTGGTTCACAATCAGCTGGAGGCGGTGGCGGTGGTGGTGGTTATGCGCGTAAAACATTTACAGCTGCTACTATCGGTGCAAGTAAAGCTGTTACTATTGGTACCGGAGGAGCTGCAGGAGCTGCGGGGAATAATGCAGGAACAGTAGGGGGAACTACCTCAGTGGGCGTTCTTATAAGTGCTACGGGAGGATCAGGAGGACTTGGAAGTGCTGCTGGTACATCAACTGTTAGAGCTGGCGCAGCTGGTGGCGTTGGAGCAAGTGGAGATTTTAATGCTACTGGTGGTTCTGGATCAGGTGCATTTAGCGTATTTGTTACTGGGGTTGCTGCGTTAAGCGTAGGTGGCGCCGGTGGTAATTCAATATTTGGTGGTGGGGCCGTACAACAATTGACTATAAGCTCAACTTTAACTGGTAATGCAGGAAGTCTTTATGGCGGTGGTGGCGCTGGGGCGGCAGTTTCTGACAATAAGGTAGCTACAGCCGGAGGAGCTGGAGCAGCTGGTATTGTTATCGTTACTGAATTTGCAACTTAAAAAACCCCCACCTTGTGGTGAGGGAAGTAAGCAGTAGCTAGGAAACCAACCCACTAAAGCTATGCAGTTTTTTGTTTTGATTTTATTGCTCTAAGGACACCAGTAAACTGATCTTGTCTTAATTCACTGAGCACTTTTACTTTGTTGTAACTGGCTATTTGTGTTAACACTTCAGTCTTTACAGAATTATCCAGTTTTTGTACCTCTGCAACAATCTCATCTAGTTGAGAGTCTGTTATTTTAGGTCCTACGTTCTCATTAAACAAACGATTCTGTTGAGGCGCGTATGTTTTATTGTCATATGGCTTTTTAGCTTGTGACTGACCATCGTCATCGTCAGGGTCATCGACTTGTCCCATACCGAGTAATGCCAAGATACTATAACGACGAGCATAAGTAATACACTTACCGAAATCCTGCCAGGAATCCATCGGCCAGTCTGATTTGGGCATGAGGTCTACTGAAGAACCTATCCATTCACCAGAAGCGTGTATAAGGTATGTTTTTTGCACATTGTCTTGAAGCTTAGCAAGTGGCTGCATGATAGTAAGATCATAGGCGCATAGGCGCTCATTAATGTCTTCAATAATGTCTTCAAGCTTAGCCCATTTGTAGGATCTACCAGAGAACTTAGCTTCTCCTGATTTGCCCACAATACACATATCCTTTTTAAATTTGATAAGCGCAGGCGCTAATTTAACAATACTTGCAGATGAATTCATAATTTTCCTTTAAAACTATGCACGACTAGACAACTACTCCGTTGATTCGCCGTGCATGGCTTAACGATAGTGATCTTATACCTATATAATACTATACATTGTAATATATAGCAATATAAACTATACTTATATTAACCAGTTGTTTGAATTAGTTTTATATAGAGAAGGACTACAATGTTCGAAATTATGTTTCAGAACAAAGATTCGCGTCAGTTGCCAGCACGGATAATGCTTGTTCGTATACAGGCATCTAAATCGTTGAGCATCGTTAACTTAGCTAATGAGATAGGTATTCACTGGCTGACGCTAAGTAGGTTCTTAAGCGTTGAGGCTGATGTGCGTAGGGTTACTTTAGGGAAGATATTAGAGTACATAAACTTTGAGAAAACCCAATTGGGCTTGGATGAGGCTGCATTGCCAACGCCGACAAAATCGAGTTGCTTCGATTGGAATGCAGATGGAGTCGATAGCCTTTAGGGCAACTTGTTACATATTTAGGGCAACTTGTTACATATTTAGGGCAACTTGTTACACAGAAAAACAAAGAAAGACGAAAAGCAAATGAGTATTTTTAACGATCGCATATTAGAATTGCTGCAAACTGAAAACAAATTCGGCTCCCTTTTGTTTATGGTCAATTTCGGAGACGAAATAGACAAAGATTTGGAAGTATTGGAGGACTGGGGGCACTTTATTAAGGAATTTGCACGGAAAAAAGGAAAAACAAAAGATGAAGAGCAACTAAAAATAATGCAGCGCGAGTTAGCAATTATGACATGCGAAAGCTACCAATCTGTGCACAATTTAGGAATAATAGTTTTATTTGTTGGTTTTGGTAATGTGGAATTTTCAGTCAAAGCCGAGGGATTATTTAAAATGTATTGCACGTTAAAGCACGCTAATGCTTATGCAGACGTGTTAACTGAGCAAGCTGAATATTATCCAATAGTTGGGGAGCCTTGTTTTTGTGGTAAATAACCCCGGCCTAAAAGTTTTAACACGTTTTGGTTGTGTTAGCTTTAATTTGCTGTTCCATTACGAATTTCCGTTTCTGATCTGTTTTTGATAATTGAGATGAGCGACATTGCTTTGAGCTTGGTCAGGCCTTCGGTATCAATTCCTATTTTTTCAAGGAAGAATTTCTGGTGCGAGGTAATTGGTTCAGGCGTCTTGCGGTTGCGCTTGTTGGTAATTGATTTATGCTTGCGTATCACTAGAGCGGCTTCTGATCGTGTCATGGAGAGCTTATACGCATGTAGCTTTTTTACGTATTGTATTTGCTTCTCTGTTGGCCAACGTTCTTGTAAGTAGCCTGCATTGGTTTCAGCAAATTGAATCTTTAAATGGGAACGTGCATAGTCTTCAGCAATGCTGCTACAGGCATCTATGTGCAGTGGTTGTTTGTTGATGGGCGTTACAGAACCATTCAGAGAATACAAAACGGCGTTGTAGTTTCCCGCTTTGTTTGGAGAGATGACAATCTCATGCCCGTCATCATCCATTAAGCTACGCTCTTCGTCGCCAATATCTATCCAGATGAATCTTGATTGGCCAAGGATATCGAATTCTTTATCCACCTCTTTTACGACAGATATCTGTGCAATTTTAGGTGCTTCATTCCTATTAATATGATCAACGAGTTGTTGTGCTTCAGGAATGCTCTTGCTTAGTGTCATAATGGAATCGAGGTTGTTTGCTTTGTCACTGAAGTCGAGTACCAGGCAATTTTCTTTTCCCTTAAAAGGCCTAAGCCCACGTCCGCACATTTGAGTGTACAAGCTGGTACTTCTGGTGGGTCTGCACATGACAATAGCATTTATAGACGGCTCGTCGAATCCTTCGGTAAGTAGACTACAAGAAGTAACAACTTGTATAGTTCCCTTTTTAAGGTCTCTGAGGATTTTCTTTCGTTGTTTGGGATTTATAGTGCCCCAGATGGCAGCAGCTTTTACCCCTTTTCTTTTAAATGCGTCAGCAAGATCTTTGCAGTGTTGCACCGAGGCACAGAATGCAATTGCCTTGCGATCTTTCGCATATTCCAGGTACTTACTCACGATGAACTGATTGCGTGCTGCTGTGTTAACTGCGGTATCTAGTTGACCAACGGCAAAGTCACCATATCTGCTGTTGACACCATCAATTGAAAAAGCTGTGAGGATCTTTCTACCAACTACTGGTGACAAATGGCCAGACTTTATCATGGTGCCAATAGAGCGCGAGAAGACAACCTTCTCAAAGGTATCACCCAGTTGTTTTTTGTCAGCACGTTGTGGTGTAGCGGTTACGCCTATAAGAAGTTTGTCTGATGAATCAGCAAAGCTAAGTTCGTGTATTATTTTTTGGTATGAATTACTGGGTGCATGGTGTGACTCGTCTATCATTAGTACGGTAAAGTTTTCTTTTTTGAGCTGGTTCAGGTATTTGGATCTAAAACAGGATTGAACAGAGCCGAGAACAATTAGATGGTTAGTTTCCATTCGACCCGATTTGCAGATACCAATGTCGGCTTCTGGCCAGCACAGGCGGATCTGAACCTGTGCTTGTTCAATAAGTTCATCTCTATGGGCTAGGATTAGTGTCTTCTGATTGAACGATTGGGCGATGGCCGCCATAATGATGGTTTTGCCGGCCCCCGTAGGAAGCACAATAAGCTGCTTATTAATCCCATCTTCAAATTCTTGTCGAACTGCCTGGACAGCTTCAAGTTGGTAGTTGCGTAGCTGTATTTTAGCCATTGAGTTTTTTTTTAGATTCTTTAAACTAAAAGAGTTTTAAAAAGAATGAAATAAAAAAGGGACCTTACGGCCCCCCATTTATGTATACATAAGTCTCTTCAAAAACACTTATATATACGTAACCACACAAAGGTATGCATTAAATGTACATCAAACACGAACAAAGTCAACGAAAAGAAAACAGCTACAAACCTTTAACTTTTCAGTTAATATTGCTAGCTGAATCTGAAATACGAGATAACTCGCACCGGCGCGCTGTTTTCAACGTTTTAATGTACATACGTAATAGCCACGAAAGTAGCTACGTATGAAGCAAAGATACATCAACCAGCCAACATCTCAAAAAAATATAAAAGAAATACATGCTGACGCAGCTCTCTTTGTTGAACATTCCATTCAACTAGCAAAGATGAAGCGCAAACACGCGTTCGCGTATAAAATTCTCAACCTAATGCTGGCGTTTATAAATTGTAAAAAGACATTCCCTTCGCAAAAGTGGATAGCAGCGCAGTTAGGCTGCCATGAAGAGACCGTAAACAGGGGAATTAAATATCT
>Ga0163144_10022333_pt1 | contig 12538 bp, 13 predicted proteins | sample OliLak19BULKMAT1_FD_123175 | JGI IMG/M metagenome (GOLD analysis project Ga0163144, IMG submission 123175) | Freshwater microbial mat bacterial communities from Lake Vanda, McMurdo Dry Valleys, Antarctica - Oligotrophic Lake LV.19.BULKMAT1 | ecosystem: Environmental > Aquatic > Freshwater >... | reverse complement strand
GCGCCCCGAAGATTGCCATTGTTTCTCAGGGTCAGCCTCAGAGTATGAACAAGATTTAAGGGGTTCTTACAACCTGATCAAATTTACCGAGGTTATAATAGGTTTTGGTTTGATCTAAATAGTTGTTACAGTCTAATTGTGCCTTGCTATGGATGTTAGGAAAGGGAAGAAGCAAAATAACAGGAAGTTTTTTAACTTTCGAGGGGTCAATTTTGATGCAATCAAAGAGTTTAGGTTTAGATTTTTAAAAAATAGATTTAAAATGGAGGTATTAATATCCATATCGACCTAATTAATTAAAAAAGCAGCATTAGTTTTTAACTCGAAATTACCTTTAATGTGACGAAAAAATCAATTGACTTCCAAAGGCAAACAAAGGTTTGAAGTCTGCTTAAGTTTAAATCTTGACAGAATAACGATATTCAAAGATGAAGCCAAGTCTAAAAGATAAGAAATTTGTGAGGTCAAAATGATCTTTAAGAAAATACCATTGGACTTGTTTCCATGTTTGGTTGATGAGGTTGATGATTTTCGATGACGAAAGGAGATAATAAAATTTTCTTTTAATATTTCCTTTCCTATATCTGTCGTATAATGAATCTTCCAATGGCTAGAATTTACCAGAAATATTTCAGCTATGAAAACAAACGAATTTTATCTCAGTGCCAGTGATGAGGGTTCTTGCGGGGTTGCTCAAGATTAGCTACAAGCGAAAAAATCCTTAACTGCCAAAGGCAGAAGAACTTGTCACTGTCAAGATGCGAGCGATGGCGGTGTTTTTAGGAACAAATCTGAAAATCGCCCCAAATTTAGAATCAGGAAAAGTATCTCAAACATTTTCATTTGAATATATTTGTAAATATTTATTCTACTATATGTCAGGCGAAAATTCGAATACAGCATTGCCAATTGTTTCTAAAAAAGCACAGAATCTTATTGGGTCAGAAATTATTAAAATTGCAGGAGAAATCAGAGACAAAATTAAGCAGGGTGAAAAAATCGACAACCTCACCATAGGCGATTTTGACCCACTTATATTTCCGATTCCCCTTGCTTTAAAAGACGAAATAATAAAGGCTTACCAAAATGGAGAAACCAACTATCCTGAAGCCAATGGGGTTCACGATTTAAGAAAAGCCATTTCAGGGTACTTAAAAACCTTCGGAGGACTTGAGTATCCAGCTGAGAATATTCTGGTTTCCGGCGGGGCAAGGCCGCTCATTTATGCTACCTTTCAAACCTTGGTTGATCCAGGTGATACCGTAATTTTTCCTGTTCCTTCATGGAACAACAATCATTATAGTTATTTGAGCCATGCTAAAGTAATTGCACTGGAAACAAAATTTGAAAATAATTTTATGCCAACTGCTTCCGAAATTGCTCCACATATCAAGGATGTTACCCTTTTGGCTATTTGTTCACCTTTAAATCCAACAGGTACACTATTTACTAAAAAAGATTTAAGGGAAATTTGTAAGTTGATACTTGCCGAAAATGCCAGAAGACCAAAAGATCAGAAGCCACTGTACCTAATGTATGATCAGATTTATTGGGCACTTACATTTGACAATGAAACGCATTATGATCCAGTAACACTATACCCTGAAATGCGAAATTATACCATTTTTATTGATGGGATGTCCAAAGCCTTTGCGGCAACTGGAATCCGCGTAGGTTGGGCATTTGGCCCAATGTATATTATTGATAAAATGAAATCGATACTCAGTCATATTGGAGCTTGGGCACCTAAGGCAGAGCAAATAGCTTCTGCTAAATATCTTGAAAATCAAGAATCTGTTGGATTGTTTATAGGTGAAATTAAAACACGCATAGCTGCTCGCCTATTTAGTTTTCATCAAGGATTTCAACAGCTAAAAGCCTTGGGGTTTCCTGTTGATAGCATTCAACCGCAAGGCGCAATTTACCTTACTGTTCAATTTGCCTTGCATGGTAAAAAAACTGCAACCGGCGATGTACTTGAAACCACAAGCGACATTACCAGATTTTTATTGGATGAAGCCAATTTAGGATTGGTACCTTTTTACGCTTTTGGAACATCAATAGAAAGTGTTTGGTACCGCCTCTCAGTGGGTACTTGCAATTCTAAAGATATTGAACCAATTATTCAAAAGATTCACCTGGCATTAGAAAGCCTAAAGAAGTAGTCAACTAATGAAATAAAAAAGACCTTCAAATTAATTTGAAGGTCTTTTTTATTGATAAATATGGAGTGAAACCTAGCTAAGACTTAACTTTAATTGGTTGTAATTTTGATGGAGAATCTTTGGTAATCAGCATAAATCCACCAAAAAATAATAAATTGAAGAACAAATCACCAATAACTTGATTTAAGAAAAAATTAGAAGTCAATTCATTTTTATAAAAAGCCAAACCAGCTATGTATGATTGCAAAAGACCGCTGGCATTTTTTGGATAAAATTCAATTTGTAACCAAGAACCGAAATTAGTAATTAGGAAGAAGGATACGGACGCAATGATTGAAGCCAAAATTACATTGGAAACTTTTAGATGATTCTTGATAAATCTTCCTATGAACCAAGTAATTGCAAAGGCAAAATAAACATACATAAAATAACCATCTAAAAAATAATCACTATACAATTTGCCAGTGCTTGCTAGTAATAAATCGCCAGCAATAAGTGCAATAAAAGGGATTAATATTGAAAAACGGTTCCTGCTTGCTAAGGCACCGCAGAAAAGTGCAAGGGATCCAATGGCCGAAAAATTTGGTACTGTAATAAATAAGCGGCTAAATGTGGCTACTATTATTACAAAAAATAGGATAAGTTTATATTTTTTGTTCATACTATGAAAGTGTTGCAAATATATATTGAGTTTGTTTAAAAATTAGAAATTTAATACGTTTCTTAAATATTATTGTTTTGTAAAATAAAAATTATAACTCTGCGCAGTGTTTTTTAGCATTTTTTGTAAAAGATCAATTTCTATCAAAGGTTAACTCATATTTCTCTTGGTAATTTCATCTCTTATCTGAGCTGCCTTATCATAATCCTCTTCGCTAATAGCCTCCATCAGAAGTTCTTCTAATTCGGTAAACGAAAGATGATTCAAGGCATCCTTTACGGGTTTTGCTCCCTGCGGTGGATGGTCGTCATCAGGTCGCTCAGGTATTACAGAATCTTCATCATCTAAAATGATACCCGTATTGTCTAGGATTGTTTTATTAATGTAAATCGGACATTTAAATCGCAATGCCAAACTGATGGCATCTGAGGTTCTTGCATCTATATTTATAATGGTTCCATCCATATCAAAAACAAGCAATGAATAGAAAACGCCTTCTTGTAAATCATTTATAAAAACCTCAATTAATTTTATGTTAAATGCCTGAGCAAAGCTTTTAAAGAGGTCGTGGGTCATTGGGCGGGACGGTTTTAGACCTTCCATTTCGAAGGCTATGGTCTGTGCTTCGTAGTTGCCAATTACAATTGGCAATTTTACATTGCTGCCCTTTTCACCCATTATCAAGGTGTACGAGCCATTTTGTGATTGACCGGAAGTCAATCCAACAACGTCAAGTTGTACCTTTTTATTCATATTAGGAATGCTTTAATTGCTTTGCTCGCTCGATAAGTTGTGGCAAAATTTCGAATGCATCACCAACAATACCATAGTCGGCAGCTTTAAAAAATGGTGCTTCAGAATCTTTGTTAATCACACAAATTACTTTACTTGAACTTACTCCTGCCAAATGCTGAATGGCACCGGAAATACCAATGGCAATGTATAAGTTTGGTTTAATAGTAATACCTGTTTGGCCAACATGTTCGGAGTGAGGTCTCCATTCCATATCAGATACGGGTTTAGAACATGCAGTTGCCGCACCGAGTATATCTGCTAGTTCTTCTATCATGCCCCAGTTTTCAGGACCTTTCATCCCTCTTCCGCCAGATACAACGATTTCAGCTTCTGTTAAGGCTATTTTAGAAGATGTTTTGTTAATGCCTATTGATTTTGTATGAACAGCAGAATCTTCAATATTGATGGATATTTCTTCAATGCTTGGGTTTAAATTGAAAGATTTAACCTCGTACGAATTTGGAACTAAGCAAAAAACCTGTTTGTCAGAAGTTAATTTAACAAAGGCAATGGCTTTGTTGGAAAAGGCTGTTTTTTTAACGACCAAATTATTATCTGGTAAACTAACTACACCTGATATAATTCCTGCTTTTAGTTTAACGGCAACTCTTGGTGCAACTGATTTGCCTGAATAGGTGTTTGAAATAATTACGATAGAAGCGTTTTCTGTTTCAGCAACTTTTGCGAAGGCTGCACTGAAGGCTTCTGCAGAAAATGTATTCAGGTTATTTCCTTTTACATTCACTATTTTATTGGCACCGTAATTCCCTAACTCTGAAAGGTTTGGGTTTACACTTCCTATCACCACTGCGGTAACCGTCAAGTTTTTTTGAGCCGCCAAATCTTGAGCGTAGGTAATGGCCTCAAAACTTGATTTTTTAAAAATTCCGTTATCGTGCTCTGCAAATACTAATATTGACATGAAATTGATTTTAATTTTAGATTATTTTTTTTTCGTTTCTTAATAAGTCAATTAATTCTCCAGCATTATCAGCGGCAATCATTTTTACACCACTTTTAGCTAGAGGAAGCTCGAATGAAACATATTCGGCATAATCATTTTCGGCAACAGGTTCAACCACAAGTAAAGGCTTGGTCCTAGCTGCCATAATACCGCGCATATTTGGTATACGGGGTTCGCAAATATCTTTCTGTGCACTCATTACACAGGGAAGAGGACACTCCATGTCTTCTCTGCCTCCGTCAATGTCTCTTGATGCTTTTACAATTCTTCCTTCAACTTCAAGCTTTGCTAAAACATTTAAGGAAGGGATATTTAATATTTCACCCAATAATCCACATACCAAACCACCATTATAGTCGATGGATTCGCGACCTGTAAAAATAAGATCATAATTATTTTTTGAGGCAATTGCTGCAATTTGGGTAGCGACATAAAGGGCATCTTTGGGTTCAGAATTAATGCGAATGGCATCATAGGCACCAATGGCTAATGCTTTTCTTATACTCGGTTCAGTGTCAATCAATCCAACATTGATTACAGTAACTGTCCCATTATTTTTCTCTGCAATTTCGAGAGATTTGGTCAATGCCAATTCATCATAAGGATTAATAATAAATTGCACACCTTCCGTATTGAATTTGGAATTATTATCTTTAAAGGTGATTTTTGAGGTTGTGTCAGGAACAACACTCAGACATACTAACATTCGCATAATTTAAATATGTTTGCAAAAGTACAAATACATACTTAAAAAAAAGTGGAAAATTCACGAATTGAACAAATTAAACAATTTTTAAAAGATACTCCGGATGATGCTTTTCTCAATTATGCGCTGGCAATTGAATTGGTGAGCATAAATGATGTTAAATCTGCGAAGGAATTATTTCAATTTTTGTTACAAAAGCATCCTGATTATTCAGCAACTTACTTTCATTATGGAAAATTAATTTTGAAAGAAGGGCATAAAGATAAAGCAAAGGAAATTTTTGATGAAGGGTTAAAAGTAGCAATAACCAATAAAGAATTACATGCTGCAGCAGAATTAAGGTCGGTTTTAAATGAATTATTATATGACGAAGATTGAAAGAATTTTAGAAAGAAATTATCAGATACTAAATCCTAACTACGAAGCAAGGCTAAGAAAGGCCTTGGAAAAGCAATATTTTATGAAATTGATTGGGTTTGACATTACTAAAATTGAACCCGGCTATATTGAAGGAGAATTGGTTATTGAGGAAAAACACATGCAACAGCATGATTTTTTGCACGGAGGCTTAATGGCATCCTGCCTTGATATTGTGATGGGATTCTCAGCGTTTACACTATTGCCAATCAACAAAGCAGTTGTAACAGCTGATATCAATATTTCATATTACAATCCAGGATTCGGAACAAAACTCATTGCCAAAGGCTGGGTAGATAAACCTGGTTCGAGACTCTATTTCTGCGAGGGTGAAATTTGTGTAGTTAACGATTCTGGAAAGGAACTTCTTACCAACAAGGCAAAGTCAATCATGTGCGTGATTGATGTACCTGTATAAAAAAAAGCCCCGAATTATCGGGGCTTTTTTTTTATATTTAAATATTTCTTCTTAGTTGATCACTGTAAATTTCTTTGAAGCTTTGAAACCACCAGCATTGATAGTATAAACATAAACCCCAGGAGCAAGACTTGATGTGTTATAAACAACACTGTTTTCACCTGATACAAATTTTCCTGAAGTGATATCCGCAACCTTGCTTCCAAGGATATTGAATAACTGAACATTTACGATTTCACTGTTTCCAAGTGCAAATTCAATCTTTACATCACTTCCAACTTTAACAGGATTTGGATAAAGATTCCCTAAACCATAACCTTGTGTATTGATGTCTTTAGCCGACAAATTATAATATGTCAATTTGAAAGTAGCATCCAGATGTCTGATTTTGGCACCAGGAAAGTTGTATGGCTGATACCAATCACCACTGGTGTTGATTGAATATCTTTGTCCTCTAAGTGCTTCCAAGGCATAGTTGTAAGAAACATCTGGCACACCAGTTTGGGCAGCAAGATAGAAAGGTTGGAATGTGTTTAAACCTTTTTTAGGAAGGTTGATTGAATCTCTACCATTAGCAAGTGTATCATTCATTTTCCAACTAACACCTGGTTTAATACACATAGTAAATGCCATTCTTCCAGCTGCTTTCACTTGCATGGGTAATGGTAACGCAATAACTAAGGTTTTTGTGTAAGAGGCTGAGCTCGGATAAAAGAATTCTTCAGTGTTATCGGCATCTGTTAACAAAATTTTCGTAGTACTTGTGTAATTCGTGCTTCTGTTTGTTTTAGGATTATATGTTGGAGATAATGTTCTTGCACCGCTCTGATTAAATGTAAGTGAAACCAATTTGTCATTATTAAAGAAATCAATTATTAAAGTATCAACAGAACCTGGAACAACATGGCGGTATTTGTAGGATAAAATAATGCTGTCAATAGAGTAACGGTTGAAACCAGTTAATTGTGGGGTAGTTTCACCTTGAAACCACTCACTTGTAGGATCAAATACCTCACCAATAGCATAAATTCCAAGATGAGATGGGCCATCTGGATAAAGGGCTACCGGCAATGAATCTGGCCATAATGTTACATCTCCATAATAACTGAAAGTTTCTCCACCTTCTCTAATGGCAGAAATATAGTTGTACCAACCACTTCCTGAGAAACCACCTTTTTTAGCAAGGCGCTGAGTGGGTGCATCTAATTCCCATCTGAAATTTTCAACAGGACTTGAAACTCTTGGGAAATTAGTTTTTGGGGTTGAAATTTGCGCTTGTGCAGAAATTGCAGAAACCGCGATTACTAAGACTAAGAAAGTATTTTTTATCATCATTTATTTTTTTACGGTACAATATTAAAGATAATTTTTTAATTACCATAAATTTATCAAAATCGTTTGTTAATTTATTGTAAACCGTTAGTAAAGCGATAGTCAACAAAATTGTAAACTATGTTCGTTTGCAAGGATTGCTGAGAGGCTGCATTGCTAGGAGCAAGCAAAATTTGTAAGAGCAACAAAAATATTTAATTAGAATGCACTTTAGATAACTAAATATCTCCCAAAAACGGACGGATAAGAATTTCTTCCACATCCATAGTCATAGGTGATTTATAAAATGTAAAAATAAGATGAGCCACATCATCAGGATTTATAAATCGTTGAGGGGGTAAATCTGTTCCTTCCCAACTTGAAGTAAGGGTTGCACCAGGCAAAACTGAACTCACTCTGATATTATGTTCTTTAAGCGATTCTCTCAACACTTTTGAAAAACCCAATAAAGCAAATTTGCTAATTGAATAGGATCCGCCATTTGGATAAGCGGTGATGCTAGCAATACTGCACATGTTAAAAATATAACCGGCTTTCTTTTCTATCATCCCTGGCAAAATTTTCCGTGTCAGGTGATAGGCAGAAGCTAGATTGGTGTTTATCTGATTTTCGAAGACACCATCTTCTTCGTTTTGAATTTGGCCAGGTAAAAAAATACCAACATTATTTATTAGCACATCAGGAATTCCCAGAATATCTAAAGCTTTTTCTCCGAAATTTTGCACTTCTGACTTTTTGGAAGCATCACATTGAAGCAAATTTATTTTTACATCTGGAAATTTTTGATTGATAAATAAATGTAAGTCATTAAGATGATCAAGGTTTCTGCTGCATGTTACAATATCAAAACCTTCTTCAGCGAATTTGATAACCAAGCTCCTACCAATTCCTTTTGTTCCCCCTGTAATAATAACTCCCGGCATATTTTTCAAAATTAATCAGAAAATTGTCTTCTCATCGTAATTATCCACTTACAATATTTTTTTTACCTTTTGTTCTTATTAAAATGAATTTTCTACTCGTTTTAGGTAAATACTAATTAATATTGCATTCTAAAGTATATATGTCATTTTTCTACCAATTTGGGCGCTATTTATTGTTTTTAAGGAGTATGTTTACCAAACCCGAAAAAACAAATATCTTTTTCGAACGCATCTTCACTGAAATGGTTGCTATCGGAATTGATTCCTTACCAATTGTTATACTCATTTCTGTTTTTCAAGGGGCCGTTACCACTGTTCAATCTGCTTATCAGCTCGTAAGTGCCATAATACCTAAGTCAACCATTGGTATGGTTGTAAGCGATTCTACCATGCTTGAGCTCGCGCCAACCATTACCTGCCTTGTTTTAGCTGGTAAAGTTGGCTCACATATAGCCTCAGAGCTTGGAACAATGCGCATCAATGAAGAGGTTGATGCCTTGGAAGTAATGGGAATTAATTCTGCTTCCTTTTTGGTTTTACCAAAAATTATATCTGGCTTGATTATGATTCCTTTACTTGTGATTATTTCAATATTTTTGAGTTTATTAGGTGGAATTTTTGCAGGTCATTATTCAGGCCTTCTTTCTGCAAGCGAATTTATCAAAGGTGCGCGTGAATCTTTTATTTTTTTTACCCTACAAGTTGCACTCACTAAGGCATTTACCTACGGATTCATAATAACTTCAGTATCTTCATTTCATGGCTATTATACGCAAGGTGGGGCATTGGAAGTAGGAGAGAGCAGCACAAAAGCAGTGGTTTACAGTTCTGTATTAATATTATTATCTGATTATTTATTGGCAGAATTGCTCTTGTAATTTATGATTGAATTAAAAGAAGTTTCAAAATCCTTTAACAATAAGGAGGTTTTAAAACAAGTTTCAACTGTTTTTGAGACAGGGAAAATAAACCTTGTAATAGGTGCAAGTGGATCAGGTAAGAGTGTTTTAATGCGTTTGATGGTTGGATTATTAAAGCCTGATACTGGGACCATTTCTTACGATAAAAGGATCATGGATTTTACCGACTATGACCAAACCCGTGAAATTAGACGCGATATTGGAATGCTTTTTCAGGGAACAGCTTTATTCAACTCCTCTAGTGTTCAGGAAAATATTGAGTTTCCATTGAAGATGTTTACTACCATGAATAAGGAAGAAAGACTGGATAGAGTTAATTTTTGCCTTAAGCGGGTAAATCTTGAAAACATTAATCAAAAGTTTCCGGCTGAATTAAGTGGCGGTATGAAAAAGCGCGTAGGTATAGCTCGAGCCATCGCATTGGATATTAAATACTTGTTTTGTGATGAACCAAATTCTGGGCTCGATCCCATTACCTCTCGACTCATAGATGACTTAATTAAGGAGATAACTGCCGAATTTAAAATTACAACCATTATTAATACGCATGATATGAAAACTGTTTTTGATATCGGTGATAATATTGTATTCATCTATGATGGGCTAAAATGGTGGGAAGGTTCTAAATCAGATGTTAAAAATTCAAATAATGATGAATTACAACTGTTTTTAAATGCATCTTATATCATATAAATCTTTTTTGATTCTAAGTTTAAATTCAACTATTAATAAACACTTTCATGAAATTTCTTAAATATATAAGTCTCTGTTTCGCACTAACTTTGCTTTCCTTCAAGCCCGTGAATCCCGAAGAAGGGATGTATTTGTTAAGCCAAATCAATGGACTTTACTTAAAGGAAGCGGGTTTAAAAATTCCTGTTTCAGAATTATATAATCCTGAAGGTACAAGTTTGATTGATGCTTTGGTGCGATTGGATGGTTGTACTGGTTCATTTGTTAGCAATGAGGGTTTGATAATTACCAACCACCATTGTGCATTTGGAGCCGCAGCAGCTATTAGTACCAAAGAAAATAATTATATTGATAATGGTTTTTATGCTGAATCTGCCGAAAAGGAGGTAAAAACCACTATGACCTGTAAGATAACACAATCGTATTTGGATGTGAGTGATAAAGTTTTAAAAGGTGTTACCGAAAATATGCCTTCTGATAAACGAAATGAAGTGATTAATTTAAACATTAAAGAAATTACCCAAGCTGAATCTGCGAAGTTTCCAGAGCTTAAAGTTGAAATTTCACAAATGTCTGTGGGCAAACTTTACACTTTGTTTCGATATAAAGTATTGACTGACATCCGTCTTGTATATGTTCCTCCTCGTTCTGTTGGCGAATTTGGTGGTGAAAGTGACAACTGGGTTTGGCCTAGACATAATGCAGATTTTTCGTATGTGCGTGCTTATGAAAACGGAAAACCATTTGTGCCTAAAAAATTTCTAAAAATAAATCCGAATGGTACTAAGGAAAACGATTTTGTATTTGTTCTAGGATATCCTGGACGTACATTCCGTCATCAACCTTATAAGTTTTTGGAGTACCAGCGTGATCAAACGCTCCCCTTTGTAGCAGATTGGTTGGAATTTAAAATTAAATCTATGAATGACTGGGCAGGCAATGATGATACCCGCAAAATATCTGTTGCTGGTTATATTAAGTCCTTGGCCAATACATCCAAAAATTATAGGGGTAAAATTCAAGGATTAAGAAGAACCCAGGTGATTGCAAATAAAAAAAATGAAAATGAAATTCTAAAACAATTTGTTCAATCGAAGCCTGAGTTGCAAATTCATTACGCACAAGTTATAGAAACCATAGACTCACTCTATGCCTTAACCATTGCCAATGCTCCCCGCGATTTAACAGTAAATGAGCTATTTCAAAGCGTCTCAGTTTTCTTTGCAGCCAGTTTTATCAATGCCCAAAATTTAGAATTGGCCAAAACAAAAGTCAAGAAAGACCGCATTGCTTTTATTGAGAAGAACAAAGAACCGCTTAAAAAATCTTTTTTAGCAACGTATCGAATTTATGATCCAACGATGGATGAAGCCTATTTATTAAAACTTCTATTAAAAATAAATGATTTGCCAGAAAATTTAAAGCCTGACTTTATCAGGCAAATTGCTAAAAAATCGAATCCTAAGGAAAATATTACAAAATTTGTTGAAGGACTTTACAAAAAATCTAAATTAAAAGACAATAAAGCCACAAGGGAGCTACTTGAAAAAAGTATGGTAGAATTTTTAGCGCAAAAAGAACCGATGCTAGCTTTTGCTGCCAAGGTAACCAAAGAGGTCGAGGTATACCAAGCGGCTCTTGCAGACAGAAATAGTCAGATAGTTGCTTTAATGCCTAAGTTTACTGAAATAAAAATGAAGTATTATGATAATACCTTTGTTCCAGATGCTAACTCAACTTTGCGATTAACTTATGGCCACATCAAAGGATTTATGCCGGAAGATGGGGTTTATAACAAACCTTACACTTACATTAAAGGAATTCTTGAAAAAGCAAAAGAAAGTGGTGATTATTATCTTCCTAGTAATATTCTTGCGACCTACAAAACTGTCCAGCCTGCTGATGTTTTGGTTGACAAAAATACAAATGACGTAGCTGTTGCCATTCTCTATAATTTGGATACTACTGGAGGTAACTCTGGCAGTCCAGTTTTAGATGCGAATGGCGATTTGATAGGCGTAAACTTCGACAGAGCCTTCACCGCCACCATCAATGACTATGCTTGGAACGAAGAATACAGCCGCTCAATCGGTGTAGATATTCGTTATGTATTGTATGTGATGAAGTATATTGGGAAAACGGATAGGCTGATAGGGGAGTTGGGGGTGAAGATTTAAGAGAAGAATATTTGAGATAGAACAGAGGAACTCGTTTTCTGTCTGCGAATGCTTTGCACTGACATCTTTCTAAAACTTGCTTGTATGGGTGCTTTAAAGCCCGTTGTGCTTCATTATCCTATTTTATTAAATATAGATTTAGCCTCTTACAAAAAGAACATAATTTTGGTAGGATGTCTAATTCCAGACTAAAAATCAACGGTTAAAATTCTATCATTTGAATCGTTACTACCTTAAAGTAAGGTTTTTATCCCCTCTATCTCTTAATAAACTTTAACGCCTGATTCACATCTCCACTGATTTCAATAATATAAATCCCACTTTGTAGTGCACTTATATCAATTTTATCAGAACTGGAATTTACTTT
>Ga0163144_10022332_pt1 | contig 12538 bp, 11 predicted proteins | sample OliLak19BULKMAT1_FD_123175 | JGI IMG/M metagenome (GOLD analysis project Ga0163144, IMG submission 123175) | Freshwater microbial mat bacterial communities from Lake Vanda, McMurdo Dry Valleys, Antarctica - Oligotrophic Lake LV.19.BULKMAT1 | ecosystem: Environmental > Aquatic > Freshwater >... | reverse complement strand
TCGGCCAGGGCTTCACGCGCAACGGCAAGCTGTTCCGCGGTGAGGTCCAGCTCGGTCTGGAATTCTTCCAGCATGCGCTCCGGTGGCAGCGGACCGCGCATGCCGGGCGGCGGTCCACCACCCCTGCCCCACAGGCGCTCCGCTGCAACGCCACTGGCAACACCGGCACCAAAGAGCGCCAGCAACAACAGCAGCGTCAGCGCCTGGCGAGCCACCGGACCCATCAGCCATCTCCCTTGGATTCAAGACCCAGCACACCTGCGGTGACGTCAATGTTTGTCCCCATCCAGGCGTCCTCAGTGGACACCGCGGCGGTGGAAGGCGCGCGGGCTGCCATCACACAAAGCACCGTGGCCACCGCGGCACCCGCAAGTGTCATACGCCACGCCCACGGAAACATCAGGTCCAGCAGCGAGGGATACACTGGCTTGCGCGTCATGGCCACGTTGAACGCATCCGCCGCCAGCGACGGCGGAACCGGCGCCGCACCAACCCCGCGCAGCACGGACGAGGTCACCTGCAACACACGCTGGTGCTCCCGGCAGGCGGTGCAGCCGGCCAGGTGGGCGGTCAGCAGTTGCATCTCACGCTCATCAAGGCGGTCATCCAGCACACGCTGGAGGGACACCTGGGCCTGACTGCAGTTCATGGCTCACTCCTGCCGGTTCGTTTCATCCTGCGCGTGATGAGCTCCATCAAGGCGGCCCGCGCGCGGTGCAGCCGGGACTCCACCGTCCCCACGGGGATGTCCAACGCGGCCCCAATCTCCTCATAGGTCAGCCCGTCCACATCCCGCAGGAGCACCACCATCCGGTGTTTCTCCGGGAGGCTGGCCACGGCGGCCATCACAAATCCGCGCGTCTCCTTGGAGGACGCGGCGTGCTCCGGACCGGGGAGCTGCGAGGTGAACACGTCCAGCGCGGCGTCTGACACACTCAGCGTCTCCATGGATTGGGTGGGCCGGGACATGCGTGAGCGCAATCCGTCCGTGGCCACGTTGCGGGCAATGCGGCACAACCAGCCCAGTGCCGCGTTGTGGTCCCGCAGCGTGGACAGGCCATGCCACGCACGCACGTACGTCTCCTGCACCACGTCCTGCGCTTCCGCGCTGTCGCCCAGCATGCGCATCACCACCCGGAACACCGTGCCGTTGGTCCGCTCCACAAAATGCCGGAATGCCTCACGGTCACCGGCCGCGGCGCGGCTGGAGATGGTGGACAGGGCATCAAGTGCGGCAACGGCCGGCATGGTCTGTTCGTAGGTCGGGTGGGGCGGCGCGTTTCTTCCAGGTTTCCGCGTGATCCGCGCTGGAAGATCTGTTCAACCCACCCTCAGAGCGTCACCGAGTAGACAAAGGTAGCCTTGGGTGCCCGCAGCCAGCGCTCGGTGATGGTGCCACGCAAGGTTGCCCAGGGCGTTGCATCGTCGACAAATTCCTTTTTCAACGCTTCCGCGCCCTTCTTGTCACCCTTGGCCTTGATGGGGAGGACCACGCCGGTGAGCTTCTTGATGGCGCCGTTGAACTTCTCCAGCTTGAGCACAAAGCAGCCCTTGTCCTGCCCATTGGCCGCCATCTCCTCCGCCTTCCACTCCATGGCGCCTTCCTTCATCAGGAAGCCCACCTGGATGGAGGCAAGCTGGCTGTAGGGCTTTGGCTTGTCATCCGTGTACATGCCGCGGCTGATGTGCCCAAACGCCCACGTGACGTCACGGACGTGCGCCTTGTCCGCGTCTTCCTGGGTGACCAGCTTCTTCTCCACCAGCCAGTCCGTGAAGAACAGCGCGCTGGTCTGCGCCTTCAGCTCCTCAAGCGTGCTGGCCAGCGGTCCGCCAAACACCTCATCATCCGTCTTCCCCTTGACCTTGTAGTCATGGGACGGGCCCAGGTTGTGCGCGGCTTCATGCAGCAACGTGCTCATGTCCTGCGGCGCGCTGTCAGAAGAGTAACTCTTCATGGTCTCCGCACACAGCAGGCTCTCCGCCTGGGAACGCAGCGCCTGCTTGCTGTCCACATCCTGGTAGAAGTTCACCATGGTCACGGTGCGGCCGCCCTTCTCCGCCGTGGGACCCCAGTTGGGCAGGGACTGGCCAATGGTGGCGCCGCTGGCCGGACGCGCGTCACCCGCGTTGATGACAACGTCAATAAACTCCGGAACCTTGAAGTCCACCTTGCGCGCTTTGTAAGGCGCACCGGCAACCTTGGCCAACACCTGCTCCATGTCATTCTTGATGGGGTCCAGCTTCTGCTTCCACGCCGCAGAGCCCTCATTGATGCGCGCAAAGCTCATGTGGAAGCCGGCGTGGATGGCGCACGGTTCCCAGTACGTCTCATCCGGGCCCACGCGCACGTACCACTTGCTGGTGTTGCCCATGGCTGCCCACGCCTCATTGGCCGGCTCCCAGTTGTTGTCCACAAACGCCTGCGCGGCGGCGTTGAGGTAGGCCTTGAACGGAGCCTCGGCGGGTGTGGTGACGGCGGAGGCGGCGGCCTTGAGCTCACGGCTGATGCCCTCCATCTCCGGCTTGAACGCCTCCTGGTAGGGCACGGGCTTGAGTGCGCCCTTCTCATCTTTGATGACGGCAACAAAGTGGTCCGTGAGGTCCTTGCGCGGGGCAATCAGCGTCTCACAGAACTTTTTGTCCGCCTGGATATCCAGTGGATAGATGCCGGAGGTGCGCGGCGGCTTGCGGGAGAGTGCGTTGCAGTTCTCCTCCTTCTCCGTGCCGGGCGCTTCACACCACGGGCCCTGGTTGCGGTGGAACACCGCGCGGCTGACGGTGTCATCCGCGGGAATCTCTGACGTCATGGCGTCCGTTCCAAGCTGCCGCGCGTGCAGCCGCTCAATGAGGTCCGCCGCCGCCATCAGATGTGTGACAATTGCCTTGTCCTCATCTGAGGCGCGGCTGAAGTCTGTGTGCACCAGCGTGGGACGTCCCTGACGCAGTTCCTTGAGCATGAACACACGGCGCGCGGCCTCCGGTCCTTCTCCGGTCAGCTTCACGTCACCACCGGCCTTGGCGGCCACCATCTGTGCATAGGCCTGCGTGAACTGGGCGGTGAAGCCCTCCGTGCCCAGGTACGCGGACCGTGCCGCACCGGGCTGCCAAAGCACCGCAACTTCCGCGGGCTCCACGGTGCCGTTGGCGTTGGCGTCATCAATCCACAGCAGCGGGACAAACAGTTCCTGCGCGTGGTTGTTGAATTCCGCGCGGGTGAGCCGGTTGTACGTTGGCGCGGCGGGTGCTGCAGCCTCGGGAGCGGCGGCGGTGGGCTGCGTGTTCTCCGGTTTGGCGGGCGTGGCGGCGGTATCGGACGCCGCGCGCTCCGAACGGCAGGCCAACGGATGCAGCAGGCCCGCAGCACAGACGGCCAGCAACAACGGACGCTTCAGAACGGACGTACGCATGAGGGCTCCCAGGGGAAGAAGAGGAATGGCCGCTCTACGAGGCCACCGGGTGTCCGCGCAATCCCGCCACCAACGTGTCCTGCGGCCCATGGGGTCCCGCGTGCGCGTGTCCCCCGGCCCACAACCCCGCCGTCAGGGATCAGGAAGAGATGGGCAACTGCGCGCCATGACGGCGGATTCCCAGTGTTTTGACGTGGAGGAAGCGGTGGCATGGCAGCTGCTTTGTGGTGGGGCAACCTGCGCCACGGGCGCCTTGAGAAACTCTGAGGTGCAGCATGCTCCGCCTGGTCACCACCGCAGATTCTGATTCCAGCACGCGGCTCACGCTCTGTGACAACGTGGTGCTGCGAGGGACCGCCGTGGATGCGCAGCGCCCCAACGTGGCGCCGCTGCGCGCCTGGGCCAACGCACGCGGGCGCCATCCGCAAGACACCCCACGCAGCCGCCGCCAGACCGTGTCCCACGTGCTGGCGGCGCGTATCCAGGACGTCTCGCGGGCGGCTCGTGCGTTGCACCAGCAGATTGCAGCGGCGGAAACCCGCGGCGGGGACCTCTCACTCTTGAAGGCCCAGGCCAACCGGCTCAGTGCGCAACTTGTGTCCCTGCAGGCCGCCGCGGTTGGAAAACATCCGTTGTCCGCAAGCGTCCATGTCCATCCGCACCTGCGGGGCGAATCCGGAACTGAGCCCACGCCGGCGGCGTGACTACTTCTTCTTCCCTTTCTTGGCGGGCGCGTCATCACCAAGCTTGACGGAGGGCCGGTCCAGGTTGGCCAGCGCCACCTCCGTCCCAATCCACGCGCTGACAAAGACGCCAATCCAGCAGAGCAGCCCAACGCCTGTCCAAGACAGGAACACGCCGCCCACTGTGAATGCCCAGCAGACGCCCATCCACACCAGCACGGGCATGGCCCATTCCATGTCAAACGGCGCACCGGCCAGCAGCATGGGGCCCCAGATGCCGCCGCCCACTTCAAAGAAGAAGAAGCTCACAAGATCAATCAGGAACGCGCGCTCCTCAAGAATTGGCTTCTGGTAATCACCATTAAAGAACGCAATCCAGATCTTCCCGTCGTCTTCTTCCGCAGCCTCGGTGGCCTGAACCGGTGCAGACACCAGCCGCACCCCGTCAGCTGACGCGGGTGACGCATGCGCGGTGCCTGCAAGCAGGAGCATCAACGCCCCCACGCCAATGCCCATTGCCACGGTCCAGACTCTCAACATGTTTTGGCTCCAGTCCCGCCGCTGCGGGAGTTGCACTTGGAAGTACCGCGTCCGGTTCCCCTGCGGAACACCAACATTGTTGCGCGGTGTTGGGCGGTGACACTTCCGTGACGCCGGGCGCTGCCCTCAGAGCAAGTCTGCCAGGCGGCGTGCCGCAGACGCGGTGAGTGTCAGCTGCACCTGCCAGTGTCCGTTGGGGCCTTTGCGGGGCAGGACGGAGACGGCGGCCACCCTGTGCTTCCGGAGTGCGGCCTGCAGTGCGGCGGCGGATTCCTGTCCCTCGCTGCGCTGGTGCGGCTTGCGGGATGTACCCTGCTGATCCCGGTAGCTGCGCGCCAGGCGCTCAATCTCCCGCGTGGACATGCTGCTGACCGGAACGCCGTCTGCGCGGACCTTGCCGCTCAGCACCTCCTTGAGCGGCGGATGATCCGGCGAGGCCTGCTGCAGACGGAGCAGCACGTAGCTCTTGCGGTTGCCCAACCGCACCGCGTGTTCGCGGGGCACCATGGTGGCAACGGCAATGAGCTGCTTGGCGGTGTTGATGTGCATCAGGCCGGCGCTCTGCAGAAACGCATCAAAGCTGGTGTGGCCATCTGCATGGAAGAGCTGGTTGTTGTGGATTTCCGCCAGGGCTTCACCCATCTCATAGAAGCTGTCCGTGACGTCCTGAGACCGGCGGCGCACAAAAGCCACCAGCTCCTGGAGGCGCTTTCGCTGCGCCGCGGTTCCCTGGCGGAGGGTTTCCCGCGCCGCCGCCACGTCAGGGGCGCGCCGGGCAAGTGCGTTGGATGAAGTCATGGGAGCCACCTCTGGAGAGCGTGGTCAGGCTCCTACGCTGCGCCTGCTGATGCAACCAGGGGACGGACACGCGCGTGTCCGCGGACGGACACGCGCGTGTCCGCGGCAGGCAAGAAATTCAGTGCCCGCTTGAATCCTCTTCCCGCTCCCGTGGCTTCACCGGACAGCGGCCTGCACCTGGGCGTGCGGGGAGCGGTGGAGCATTCTCAGCACTTCCTGGGCGTGGTCATGGTGGCGGTGGGCGCGGCAGTGCTGACCCGCGCGGACCGGGTGGTGGAAGCCCGCCTGGTGGACCTGCTGCCAGACGCGTGGTTACGGCTTTTGTCTTCCATGTGACGCCAGGACCGGGAGGCGCGGTCCAGTGGCCTGAAGGCCACTGCAGAACGGCGCCTTGGTTGGACGCGGTGGAAGCCGGCGCCCTCCGCCCGGGACATCCCACCGGCTTGCAAGGCCTCACCTGGGTTGCCGACGCAAGATGCACAGCCGGCAGGGTGTGTCGGTGCTCCGCGCCGGCTTCAGAACGTGTTGATTCTGGGCCTTGGTGCCGTGGGGTTCACCCCACGGTCCTGCCGACGACAATGGTAGGCGCATCCAACGGCGGCACCTCACAACGCACCACCGCCGGAGACATCATTCCAAACGTCTCCGCAAGCATGGTGGAGAGCAGCGCGTCCCACGGCATCCGGTACGGATACATGGCGTAGGTCATGCTGCCGCGCCGCACGTCCACCGAGAGCGCCACATGCCCCCCGTCCGCCAGCGCCACATACACGTGATGGTGCGTTTCTGACGCCGTCACCACCACGTCCAGAATGGTCCGGTGCGCACGCTGCGCCCAGACCCGCAGCACCTGGGGAATCAGCTCGGCGCGCGGCCGCTTGAACGGCGCCGGACGCAGCCGGGTGGCAGCGTGCCAACGTCCCGCATGGGCGCCCTCAATCAGGTCCGGAAACGGTAATACCTGGTCCCACGCATAAGGCTCCGCGCCCGCCAGCCGCTCCAGCACCACCAGGTCTGAGCGGTACCAGCTCTCCTGGAACCCTTCAAAATGGTAAGCGTTGAAAGCCGCCAGGTGGTCCACCACGCCCACCGGGAGCCGGTTTCCAACGCCATGGAAGACATCCCGCGCGTAGGGATGCAGGCAGGTGTAGAGGTGCCCCCCCGTCCGGAGCGCGCTGACGCCGCGGACCAGGAATGCCATCAGGCACGGTTCATAGCTCATGGGGTCCGTCATGACGGCGTCAAATGCACCAACCCACGCCGCTGGAACAGGCTGCCGCACGTCCTGGGAGTGAAACGCAATCTTCAGCTTCTCCTGCGCAGCAACACGCTGGAGGAACTCCACCAGCAGCGGGTCAATCTCCAACACCGTGACGTGGTGCCCCATCCGGGCCAGCGGGAGGCACAGGAGATCATCATCACCAATGAGCAGGACACGCTGCCGGGACCCCAGGCGTCTGGTCAGCTCCACGCAGCGGCGCACGCCGCACTCGGGCAGCACGGGGGTCTGCCCGTAATACAGATACGTTCCCTTGCGTTGGCTGTGGGCGCGTTGCAGCAGCGCCACCAGGCGCTCTGCACCCTTCACATCCCGGAGGCGCCAGCGGTAGCCGTGGCCAATCTCCTGGAGCTGCCGCAGCGCGCGCGCATCCACGGCAGGAAGGCCGTCATCCGCCAGGCCGTGCCGCTGCAGCGTGGCAAACAGCGGACCCGTGTCAGCGTCATCCGCCGCGCCCTGGGACAACACCATCAGCTCCTGGACCTGTTCATCCGGGACGGTGACGGAGCGCTGGTCATCCAGCATGCAGACTTCACTGGGGAACGGCGGGTTGGTGATCAGGGAGAAGGCACCATCCACAAGCCGCTTCATGGGCCGTCATCCTACGTCAACAATGTTCCATTCACGCCACTGGCCGCGGATGTTGACCTCAACACTGTCCCCAACCCGCTTGCCCATCAGCGCCTTGCCCACCGGTGACTGCGGCGTGATCACGGAGAGAAATCCGTCACCATCCGGACCGCTCAGTTCGGTTCCCGCACCCACGGGCAAGAGGAGAAAGGAGCGTTCTTCCCGCCCGTTCTCACCCTCCGTGGCAACGTCAACCAGCGCGCCCATGGACAGCGGTGTGTCCCGCTTGAAGGTGGTCATTGGCTGTTCGCCAAAACGGGTCAGCGCTTCCAGCTCATCCTGGGTCTTCTTGTGGCGCGCCGCCTGACCTGTGGCCAGGCTGCCGTATTCCAGGGCGCTGCGGCTGTCCTCACGCTTTTCACTTTCCGTGGCAAGGGTGGCCGCCGCTTCCCGCGCGTCTTCCTCTGCGGCCCGCGCAATACGGGCGGTTTCACGGAGCTGGCTGGCAAGCTGGTCAATAAAGAACTTCTTCTGGATGCCCATGGCCGCCATTGCAGCACGCCGGATCACGCGGCACAAATTTCTGGCCGCCTGACGACGGTTCAGGGCACGCGGGCCAGGAAGATGTCCATCCCAGTGTAATACAGGGACGAATAACCCGTCCCCAGGTACGCCGTGGCGGAGATGAATGCCGCCAGCGGCGCTTCCGCCGCCAGGGAGATTTCCATGGGAGCCCACTGCGCATTCTGGGCAACCTGGCCCTGCGGCCCAATACTCAGGCGCGTCAGGGTGTTGGTTGCCCGGTCCCAGGAAAACACATCCTGTGCGTCATTGTTGTCACCCAGCACCAGGTTCCCGGTGCGCGTGAGAAACAGCACCCTGCTGCCGTCCGCGTTGATGGTGATCTCCGGATAATGGTCATACTGATGACGGAGCGCCAGCAACGTGGAAACGCCGGTCTGGAGGTTCTTGACGTAATACCCGGCACCATTGCCATCCAGGGACGCCACCAGCGCCACGTGTTGGCCGTCCAGGGACAGCGCCGCAGCCACGGCGCCGGTGGTCTGCGTGCCGTTCTGGTTGACGGAAACGCGGATGGTCACACCCGTCTGCCGGTCCAGCAGAAACGCATCCACCTGGTTGTTGGTGTCACTGGGAACCAGACCGGTGCTGCGGGTGCGGTAGAGGAAGTAGCGGTCACCTCCACCAAACGCGGCGTCCGGAATGAAGAAGTTCTTGGACACATCCCCGGGCGCCACCTGCGAGCCGGCCGTCACCAGCGTGAAGGTCTGGGTCACCCGGTCATAGAAGTAGATATCATCATGGTTGTCCGTATCCGCGGCCGCGTAGCGGACCCGCGCGGTGAACGCCACCGTCCGCCCGTCCGAGGAGATGCTGTGCCCCTGGGAACTGCCGCCACCGCCGTACCCGCCAAGCGGAGAGACCGAGATGCGATCAACACCACCCGCAGGCGTCCAGATGTAGATGTCCGTGGTGCCGGAATCCCCCGGGCCACCCTGGCGCAGCTCTGCGCAGAAGCTGGAGAACACCACCACGTCCGCCCGGGCTGCGTGCACGGGCGCACGGTCAATACCCTGGGTGGTGCAGGCGGTAGTGGCGTTGATCATGCTGCCGGTGCTGAACTCAGCAATGATGAGATCCAGCGCTGCACCGTTGCCGTCCGCGCCAATTCTGAGCGCGCTGGCAAACGCCATTCTGGAGCCGTCTCCCTTGAGGGACGGATTGCGGCTGTTGTGGTCCGCGGAACTGGTCAGCTCCCACAACTCATCATCAAGCACGCTCAGCACAATGTCCGGCGGCACAACACCAGACCAGGCCGCGTCCAGACTCACTGAGCCCATGAACTGGATGGACAATGGCTGCGGTCCATCACGCAGCAGGTCATCCAACGGTGTCACCGTGACCTCCTGGTCCACATTCCAGGTGCTGCTGGTGAACGTGAACATGGTGGTGCTCAGCGTTGCTTCCGTGCTGTCTGAGCCGCTGAAGATCAGCGTGACGTCAGACGCGGGCCGGGCCCGGAGGCGCATGCGGACGGCAATGGAGTTACCATTTTCTATCAGACGGTTGCCCCGCGGATAGCTGACGGAGATTCCCGCCGTGTCATTGTCATCATTGCGGATGTTGAACGGTGCCCCGGTGGCGCCCTGGTAGCGCGCATCACCGCTGGAAGCCGGGCCCACGCGGACCTGCACGGTCTGCGGGCCATCAACGGCGTCATCATTCAAACCGGTGAGTGTGACCATCCGCTGCGTGGACCAGTTGGCCGTGGTGAACGTGAGCATGTCCGGCGTGGCGGAAACCTCACCGGAGAGCGAGAAACCAATGGGCACGGTGACGTCAGACGTGGGCGCCTGGGGAAGGCGGACGGCAAACGTGGCGGTGCGGCCGGCCTCATCCGTGGACTCAAATGCCTGGGGCGGAATCACCGTGATGGGCAGCAGTACCACCGCAGCGCTGGAGGACATGCCCAGGGATGAAGAGGCTCCCGCGCTGCTGGCCATGGCTGAGGATGACGTGGTGCCCACGGACGAGGATGGCCCCGCACTGCTGGCCACCGCGGACGTGGATGAGCTGCCCACGGATGATGAGGACGTGCCCCCACCCTGGCAATGCCACGTGCCAAATCCGGCCACGGACTCACCAGCAACAACGTCCCACTCCACGGCGGGGTCAAACGGCGGTGCCAGCGCGGTGCTGCCCTGCGTGACGCTGCACTTTCTTTGGAGTGTGACATTTTGCGTGGTCACCGCGGTGCCCCAGGCGTTCCCGGGATCCTGGCCATCACCCAGCGCGTCCACCTGGACCGCATCACGCAGCAGCACCACCGTGTCATCACCGTTGAACGTCATGGACGCCCACGTGAGGTCACACACCTCCAGCAGGGTCTGGGCGCTGTTGGGATTGCAGATGACGTAGGTTGCGCCGTCCGCCAGCATGCCGCCCAAAGGCAGGTTGTTGACGGAAGACCCGCCATTGACCACCAGGCGCAGCACGTAGCGGCCCAGGTCCACCGCCGCGCCGCTGCCGTTGTAGAGCTCCACAGCCTTGCTGTTTCCCGTTGAGGGCTCGGTGTATTCCGTGATCAGCAGCGCGCCGGCAGGGTGTTCCATGGTGCTGGAGCTGTGGGACAGTGAAGAGGAGGAAACCACCATCTCACTGCTTGACGTTGGCGCCGGACCGGAGCTTGCCGTCTCTGAGGAAGATGGAGCGGCCGAGGATGAAACCTCCAGTTGGGATGTGGCCGCAACGCTGCTGGACTGCGGTTCTGTGCCTGATGATGACGCTGGGACGGCGCTGCTGGACTGCGGTTCTGTGCCTGATGATGACGCCGGGACGGCGCTGCTGGAGTTCAGGGACACGGCCGCGGAGGTGGATGACACTGCCCGCGAGGACCCCGCATGCTGCGCGCTGGAAGAGGTCACCGTACTTCCCGAGCTGGACGATGACGACGGGTCCCCGCCCCCCGGAGCTCCGCCCGTACAGCCCACCATCAGGGTCAACCCGGCAACCAGTGCGCGTCTCATTTGGAACTCCAATCCACGGCGGGGACCTCTCCCCAGGCCATCTTTCGAGCGTGGTTGGCGTTTGGGTTGTCAGATCCGCAGGCGGGCGCGCCCGGTCACCGCGCAGCCAGTTTCTCCAGACGCTCCCGCAGGTCAGCGGCGGAGAACGGCTTCTGCAGCATGGCGGACCGGGTGATGACCGTGGCCCGTTCACGCAGGGAATCCCCCGAATGCCCGGAGACCAGCAGGATGGGCGTGGTGTTGCCCCGCCGCCGCAGCTCCTGCGCAAGCTCCACGCCCGTCATGCCGGGCATGGCAACATCCGTGATGAGCGCTGCAGCTCCGGCCAGACTTTCCTCAATCACGGCAACGCCGGCCATCCCCTCCGGCGCGGGAAGCTCCACCACCTGATACCCCGCGCGCGCCAACAACCGGCTGATGCTGCGCCGCACCATGACGTCATCATCCACCACCACCACGCGGAGGTTGGCAGTGGGCGCCACGGGCGCGGGCACAACCTCCAGCACGGGGACCAGCGTTGTGGACGGCAGCACAATGAGAAACGTGGTGCCGCGGCCGGGTTCACTGGTGGCCGTGACGGTCCCGCCCGCAGCACGCACCACGCCGTGCACCACGGACAATCCCAGTCCGGTTCCGCGGTTGCCTTTGGTGGTGAAGAACGGCTCAAAGGCTGTTGCCAGGGTCTCCTTGCTCATGCCGGTCCCGCTGTCTGAGACGGCAATCTCCACGTTGTCACCGCGCAATGCCGTGGACACTTTGAACCGCCCGCCGCCAGGCATGGCGTCCCGCGCGTTGGCGGCCAGGTTGATGAGGACCTGGTCCAATTGCCCCGCATCCACCACCACGGCCGGCAATGGCTCTGCAAGATCCAGGTCCACCAGCACGCTGTCACCCAGCAGGCGCGCCATCATGGGACGAAGATCCGTGATGACCGCGTTGACGTTGGTGGGCCGCGCGTCCCCAAGCTGGCTGCGGCTGAACGTCAGCAGCTGGCGCGTCAACGCGGCGCCTCGCCGGGCGGACTCCTGGATGTCTTTGATGGCGGAGGGATCCGCCCGCTCTCCGTGGAGCCCGTCCGTGGCGCCAAGAATGATGGTCAGCAGGTTGTTGAAGTCATGCGCCACACCACCCGCAATGCGGCCCATGGCCTCCATGCGTTGTGCGCTCACCAGCTGGTGCTGCAGGGACGCGCGCTCCTGCTCCGCCTTCTTGCGCGCGCTCATGTCCCGCATGATGGCAAGTGCGCCAACCACCACGCCGTCATCATGGAGGGCCACCGCCTTGGTCTCCACGGTCAACCGGTGGCCGTCACTGTGCACCAGGGTGAGCTCCAGGGGCGGCGTGGGCTGGCCGGCCAGCGTGGCGGAAAACGCGGCCTTCAACTGCTCAATGTCCGTGGAATGCATGGCAGCCAGGCCCGTCCATGGCCGGCCCAGTGTTGCGGATGCGCTGTATCCAAGCAGGGCCTCCGCCGCGCGGTTCTGGTAGGTGATGATGCCGTTCACGTCGCTGGTGACAATGGCGTCCGGGGATTCCTCCAACAGCAGCGCGCGCCGTGCCTCAGATTGTCTCAGATGGGTCAGCAGCCTCCGGGTGCGCACCGCCCACCAACCGGCCAACACACCGGAGAGCGCCAACTGAATAGAGTAATGCACCAGCCGCTCACTGCCGCGCGGCGCCACAAACGGCCCGGGCACATAACCCAGGAGGAAC
>Ga0163144_10022331_pt1 | contig 12538 bp, 16 predicted proteins | sample OliLak19BULKMAT1_FD_123175 | JGI IMG/M metagenome (GOLD analysis project Ga0163144, IMG submission 123175) | Freshwater microbial mat bacterial communities from Lake Vanda, McMurdo Dry Valleys, Antarctica - Oligotrophic Lake LV.19.BULKMAT1 | ecosystem: Environmental > Aquatic > Freshwater >... | reverse complement strand
CGCGTCCAGTCGATTCGTTATCCGTGAGCGCACTTTGCTCCTGCGCGATCGCACCACGCCGAGGCGGCACCCGTTCCTCCCTCTCCTCCAGGGAGAGGGCCGGGGTGAGGGGGCTTTCCTTGAGCAGATGCGTAAATGCGGCGAATGGGTCGTAGGGCGGGGCGGAATGAGTCAGACGTAGGGCACGGCGCGGTTGAGGGCGCCCTGGAATCGCAGACACCAACATGGGATGCCGGTAGCCTGCGTAATGGCGGCGACGGCGGAGGCTACGCCGGTGGCCTGCGTGACCTTCGCGACAGTGTCGCCAAGCCCTCGCGAAACGAGCGGCGGCGGGTCGTGCGGTAACGAGCCGGGCTGGAGATGTCGCGTCACCTTGAATTTCATGTCAGTGGCACCGTCACTCGGCTGACGCCCGTAATCGCGACCAGGCGGCTCGCGAACGTCCCGAACCCGCAGCCATCGAACGCGTTCACATACTGCTTCGCCACCACGCCGCCGCCGTGTGGTGGGATCGGAATGTCAACACTGGCAGCGGAGCTGAAGAAATCGGGGGATAACTCAACTAAATCACAGGGAAATTCATCACGCAAATCGGCAATCGGTCGAATCGGAATTGCTGGATCCCATGTGAACACACCACCAGGACCGCATGGCGCTGGGATTACACCTCCTGGGTCGTTGTTGTGGTGCCGGAACTCCAACCATGTGTTGTACGCCAGGAACGTTGTCCCGGCTTCGCGCATGAGTTGATTCAGGCCTGGTGGAAATGCGTTCGATAAGTCCACCAATCTCGAGATCCGGAACCGGGCGCGTACCGTCACGATCTGCAAATACTTTAGGGCACCCAGATCGTTCACGTGGGTTTGGATGCTAAAAAAGACGCCGCTCGCCACAGGGTTGGGTAGCCAGGGTCTTATCTCAGTGCTCAAAAGCACGCCGCTCGGCGTCTCGTTTGGAGCAAGGGTCCGCCACCACACGCCCGACATGTCGCTTAGTCCAGCGGGTTGCAGTTCGACGGTGGTTGTCGCTTCGTACTCGAGCGGGATCGGCACGTTCACGGGCAGGACATTGAGCAGGTTGATGGCGGCTGCCAACCCGTTGAATTTGCTGGCTCGCATCACCGTGTTTGGCATATCCCCAAAGCCCTGCCTCAAATCGAATTTCGTCGGCTCTGCGGGCAATGGTTGCCAGCGCCAGCCTGCCGCCTGAAAAAACAGCGAATCCTTCGTGTAGTTCACGAACCTCGGCGCGCAGCTTTGCCCCGCTACGTTCAAGAGGTTTTTGTCGAGGTAGCCTGGTGCCATCGCGTCGAGCGCCCAATCCATCCATTGCATCCGGCTGGCCAGGCAGCGCGTGTCCGTGTCTTCCTGTGTGTCGTTTCCGTCCTCATGCACGCGCGGCATCTGCCGCGTAAAATGGAAGCGCGGCACGCATGATCCATTGGTGATGTCACTAACCGGATCGGATGCGTTGTCGCCGATGCGTTTTGGGCACCCAACGCCGCCGGTGATGAACGTGCGGTAATCCGTCAGGCCGTTGTCGTCCTGCCGCTCCGTGGCGGTGGCGGTGCGGAGCGGGCCGGACAGCGTCACCTTGACCCGTCCGGCCTCATCGTATTCGATGCGCTCGACCACGTAGTCTGGCTGATAGATCTTGCAAGAGTTGAAGAAGGTGTTGCTGGCGTATTGGTTTGCTCGCTCGGCGTAAATCCAGCCTGCTGGCGTCTTGGGATCGATGGGCAGTTGCGGATGGGTATCGGCCATCGCCGCCATTGTCTCCGAAAGACCGCCGCCGCTGCTAGACAGCCCGAAACCGAGCAGCGAGCAGCGGCTGATCATCATCCCGGCCGGGTCGCTGTAATCCTCCAGCGAAAGTGCGCCGCCGTCGTAGGTTGTGAATCCCAGGAACAGCGACCATTCATTCGTCTGCCCGCTCTGTGGCGCAACGGTGATGATGCCGTTGATTTGGTGCGGCGAGGCTTCGCCCGTCATCGTGTAGTCGCGGATGCCGGGCAGGGCGGTGAATGTCGCACCAATCGGGTAGATCGAGCCGCCGTAATTCACGGCGCCGCTCACACCTTTCACTCGATACTCGACGCCGCTGAGTAATGCCCCGCTGGGGATGGCTGTGAGTGGCGGGGCGAATCCGCTGAAAATGTCCAGCCCAGGGCTTCCGGCCGTGGTTCGACCGAATAGGAGGACCGCCTTGCCGCCGACGACTTCGTAGCCCTGGAACGACTCGCGCTTCAGCAGCCGGAAATTCTCGCGCAACATCCGCCGGTTGGCCTCATAGACCGGGTTGTCTTGAATGTTCGGCTCATTGTTCACAGCGCATTCCTGCCCGTTCACGATGCATCCAGTCGCGAAATAGTTATCGCCGATCTCCTTTGCCGATGGGTAATCCCATCCGCCTACGTCAGGCGCTTCTGCCCGGCAGCTTCCGCGGCGCGTCACAATGTACGCGTCGAGCATTTTCGGCTTCCGCACCCACAGCGGCGCGAGCTCAAAGACGATCGTGGCGCCTATCGGAATGACCGTCTGCGAGACGATTTCCAGCGTGCCGGTTTCTGGCAACTCGAACCAATAGACGCGCGATCCGTTCTGCACTGTGATCGTCGGGTTTTCGAGCAACTGTGTGTCGCCGACGTGTTGCAGCCGGATCGACACTGGGCCGGTCAGTCCGCTCGACGTGACCTTGTATCCGGCGAAGCAAAAGTTAGCGCCGAAATCGTAGTTGTCCGCCAGATCCGCATCCTCGGCCTTGGTGAATGGCGGGATTGCCACGCCCGTCGCGTCGAAGGCGAAAAGATGATAATCCGCGACCAATTCGAGAATCCCGCTGCCGAAGAAGGTCTCTACCATGTTTCCACGCGCGGGCGAGAGCAGGTATTGTCGCGCCAAAAAACGCTCGAAGTCGAAGCCGATGTCCTTGATTCCGAAATTGGCCGAGGCCCGTTGCGCGTCACTTCCGCGGAACGACGCCGCGAAGGCGTTGAACGCCTCGTGCATCTGCCAGCCCGGCGCGTGACCGGGGCCCGCTTGTGGGTCCCGTGGAATCAGATAGTATTGGCTGTAGAAAAGGCGATGAGTGACGGCTCCATCGACCCAAATCTCATAATGATCGCTGTGGAACCTGATGAACAGATTGGGGTGAACGCAATCGCTGAACACATGGCTGACCGCATTTAGCGCGCGGCTGAAGAACGTGAACTCGTCTCCAGAGACCTGAAAGACGCCGCCGCAATCCACCAATTTCGGTCCCGGCAGGTAGCCGCCCCAGACTGATAGTATGGGTGATGTCGACGGAACGGTTCTGTCAGTCCCGACCCATTGATTCCTTCCCGCGTACTCCGCCGCGTCAAAGGCGGGCGCGCCAGAGTTTCCAGTGGTGGGATCGTAAGCGCCGCGCTGCAGCTTTCCGTGCTCCCATTGCACCAACGGATCAGTCGATCCAGACGTTGGAATTGCATTCAGCAGCACGTCCTCGGCGTCGAGGCTGATGCTGTCGTTGCCATGCACGAAGGAGGGCAGATTCGCGTTGAAATTCAGCACGCCCAGCGTCGATCCATCCTCTGGAGCGGCGTGCATGTAAAATTCCAGCCATTCATCTTTCGCCGGAAATTGCCCGCCTTGCGGCTGCCGGAAATCGCGCGTCAACGAATAGGCCTTCCACCACATCCTCCAAGTGGCGTCGCCCAAGCCGGAGAGCATCCGCGCATTGAACGCCTTGGCGAGCAGGTTCTGCTGCGCGCTGGTGATGCGGTCACCGTTGGCGACGGTGCTGACGAGTGGCCAGGTGTAGGCCGGGGAAAAAGGCAACTCAGACGCGACCGAGAAATTTGGCGAAAACGCCACCCTGACCACGCTCGGCAACGCGCCCAGCGTGATGGCTGCCGCGCCCGTGACCGTCACCGCAGCCGTGGCGGCCGGCGTCGCCGCGCCCAGCGTGATGGCTGCCGCGCCCGTGACCGTCACCGCAGCCGTGGCGGCCAGCGTCGCCGCGCCGAGCGTGATGTCTGCCGCGCCGATGGGCATACGATCAGGCGTTGGCGTCCGTGATCGAGAAGGCGTCCACCTGCACGGTTTGCGCGCTGGCGATGCTGGTGTTATCGAGTGTCATGTCCCCGCCGCCGCCCGTGACGGTGACGTTGCCTTGCAGGTGGCACGTCGTGCCGGCGTTGTCGAAGATGCGGAAGTGCGCCGCCGTGCCCGTGGCCGAGGCCGTATTAGACCAGGCGCCGAGGAGCGCCTTCACACCCGCCGCCGCCGCGCTCATCCAATCGCTCGGCAGAGTGATCTCGACCAGCAGCGTGCCTGTGTTTGCCGCCGCGCAATTCGCCGGGACGGCGCCCGTTCGGATCTGCAATTTCGCCGACGCGCCCGTCGTGCTCTCGATGGTGTCCAGTCTCGCGTTGCGGACTGCCGCGCTCAGTTGTGTTGCCATAAATTAACTCCAGCGGGCATCGCCGCCGCCGCCGCTTCTCGTTTCTTTCCAGCCGGGCTCGCGCTTCAGGCCTTCCACGGCGCCCTCCAGCTTCCCCACCAGGCTGCGCAGCGCCGCGAGATCGCGCAGGAGGTTATTGTGCTCGCGCCAGTTTTGCGTGACGGGTTGGCCGGCCTTGAGCGGTCGCGGGGATGCGCTCATGGGAAGATGTCCGCATCCAGATCCGGCACGTAACGCCAGCGTCGGGTGAGCTGCCAGTGCGTGCCGTTGAATCCGAGCCGGTCGCCCTCGCGGATCCATCCATCATTCGCGGTCGTCGGCGGCGGCGTGACCAGGCCCGTGGGTGGCGTCTGCCGGAAACCACCCGCGGAGATCACCGGAGGTGACCAATAGTGGAGCACCTGTGTGTAGGTTGGAGGGTACAGCGGAAAATGGGTGAACTCGCGCTTGAGCTTGTCGTGGAGTTTTGCCGCGAGCGCGTCGGCATTCACCGCGGTCAGTGCCGTGACATGATCCGGATTGCCGGTCGCCGTTTCCAACAGCGTTTTCACCTTGGTGCGCAGATCGTTGGTGAGCGCGGTGAAAAATGGATGTTTGGCCAGCGCCACCTCGGTCGGCTCGCCGTTGATCTCGAACTCATCCACCGGCAGTTGCCCGCCCTGCGACGGTTGCCCGACCGTCTCGTATTTGATCGTGAGCAGACCCACTCCGCCACGATCCCGCGTCACCTTCGATTCTGTGACGCGGAAGCCCGCCGCGACGCCCGTGCCGTTCGTCCCGCGAAATGGTGCTGACGCGAGACAGGTCGCGTGCGGGCCGCTGTAGCTGCGCGTCATCTGCACGGATTCGCCGAACACGTATTCCGGCGACGTGGGCTGTTCGACCAGCGCGAGGGTGCCTCTCCAGATGATCGCGGGCATGGGTCAGAGTGGTTGGGCGCTCGCGATGTGCCGGCGCTTGATCTCGGCACGGATTTTATCCAATTCCTGCGCTGATTTTTGCGCGGCCGCCATCTGGTCTGCCGCGATCCGTGCGGCCTGCGCCTCGGCCTCCTCGATGCTGATCTGCACGAGGTCCAGCGCAGGCTCATGATGCAACGCCAGCGCCATCAATGCCGCGAGCGGGATTCCGATGCGCGATTGGTTCGAGAAGAACACCAGCCCCGCCTCGCCCAGACCGATGTTCAGGAACCGGCCGGGCGCGAGCTCGTGATGCAACGTCGTGACCAGGCCGCGCGGCTCGGTCCACCCGGCATCCACCACGACCGCTGATAGTTCGTTCAGTGTTTTCATGCGTTCACAAATTCAGCGATGCCTGGCTGCAGCCAACGGCGGCGCATCAGCGCGTTCATTTGTTTGAGTTGCGCCAGGGCATCTGCGGTGTTTCTGGCCGTCCTGTCCGCCGGATCACCGCCCGCGCCGAAGCTGGAGAACCCGCCGATCCGCGTGAGGGCATCTGCCGCGTCGGATTTCCCGCCCTTGCCGCCCTTGCCGCCCGCGCCCTCGCCGGTGATCGAGTTGGTGCCGGGCTCGACCGGCGCATCCTTGGGCACGCGCCCGGCGATCTCATCGAATACCTTATTGAACGCTTCCTGCATCGGGCCGCCGCTGTTCTTCGCTGCGCGCGCCGCGGCATCGGCCATCGCCTTCACGCCCACGTCCAGCGCGGCCGCGTTCTTGCCCGGGTTACCAGCGGCTACCGCCGCCGCGCCCCACAGGGCTTTCTGCGTGGCCAACAATTCGGAAAAAGTCTTGGTCCCGCCCGTTGAGGCTTGACCGCCCTTCTCCAACAAGGCTTGACCGCCCTTCTCCAACAACGCGAAGGAATAGGCGAATGGCGTCATCGGGATGGTCATGCTGCCGTACACCCGCGCGCCCTTGTCCAACAACGCGCTGACATAGGCGAATGGCGTGACCAGTTTTTGCGCGAATAAACCGGCCACAAGATCGAATGCCGCCTCCGCCGTCGCCGTGAATCCCGCCCAGAATCCGAGGTCGCCGAACAGCGACGCGCCGAATTTCCAGGCCTTCTCGAAGCCCGCGCTGATGCCCAGGAAGATCAATTCCGTGAGCTTGCCGTCGGCGAACGCCTGTTGGGCGACGAGCGCCACATTGGCGAATTTCTCCGCCAGCCCGGCGAACACCTCCGCCAGCCGCGCTTTGAGCACGACGAGCTGATCGTCCAGCCGGTCGAACACGGCCGCCGCGCGCTGGAAGATTGCGGCCTCATTGCCCGCGCGTTTCATCGCCTCGCCAAACGCAGTGCTGTCACGCGCCGCCTGCATGACGGCCCCGCCCTGGCCGCGTCCGAAAATCTGCCCGGCCGCAAATGCGCCCGACGATCTATCCATTGAGCGCAGCGCCTTGAAGATGTTTTCGATCTGGCCGGGTGCATCCAGCTTTTTCAATTCCTCAATGGAGAGGCCGATGCCCGCGAATATTTTTTTGGTCGGCTCACCCTGTTCGTTCATGCCACCGAGTGAGCGTTGCAGCGCACCGATGATGCCCGTGACCGACTCCGCCGCGACCCCGGTGATCTCGAACCCGCGCTGGAGCTTCACGAGATTACCCACGCTTTCGCCGGTGCGATTCGCGAGATCATTCAGGCCCGCGCCGCGTCGCATCTGAACGGCCACGCCACCAATGACCATGCCCACGCCCGTGCCCACGGCCAGCAGCCCGCCCAGCGCCAGCTTCGCCGCGCCCGCGACGCCGATGAAATTCCCAGCGGACAAACCGAGCGCAAATTGGAGGACGTTGGCCATGGTTAGATGTAAATGAAGACGCTGTCGGCAACCCAATCGCTGTTCAGGGCGCCTTTGTAAGCGCGCACGCGAACTTCGATCTGGTCGCCGTCGCCACCGGCTGGCGACATCGCTTCGCAGTTGATCAGGCCGGTGGTGGTCCCGGGCGGAGTGCCCATGACAACCTCCCAGCCACCCGCTTGGGTGATGTTCCGCGCCTCGACGGTGTAGCCCTGAATCCACGGTGCGGCGGCGACGAGGTGTGACCAACTAACCGAGATCTGGAGCTCTGCCTGGGCCGTGAGGCCAAGGCTGTCGCACGGACTGGGCCTGGTGTAGATGACGGTGCTGGGGGTCGCTCCATCGGCGTTGACGGCATCGATGCGGAAGGCACGTTGCGCACTGTCCCAGATATATTCCGTCGCGTAGCTGGCGGATTGGGCGGCGAGTGTGTCCAGCAATGCAAGCGATCCTCCCTCTGCAGCGGCGAATACTTTTACGCTGGTGTCCAGCGCGTCGGCGAGGGTCCAGTTCAACCCCACACCTCCGCCGACGTCGCTGGCCACGAGGCCCGTGGGAGCGCCGGGCGGTGCGATGGTCGGCCCGGCACTGCCGCCGCCGACGCGGCTGCCGCTGCCGCGGGTCATTAAATGGAGGCCAAGGCCGAGCATGAATCAGGCGGCCCGATAGGCCAGCACGCTGCCGCTCGTGAGCGTGAACGCGCTGAACATGCCGTAGAATGTCGTGCCCGCCGGGATGGCCACGCCGGTGAGTCCGGCCGCGTTGCCGGTGAGCACGGAGAATGTCGCCGCCGTGACGCACAGGAACGCGCCCCACATCTGGCCTGTGTTCGCGCCCGTGCCGCTGACGTAGTCGCTCCCGTATTCGCCGCGCGCAATCGCGTGCTGATCGGCTATCTTTTGCGTGAGGATGTTCAGGCTGTCGTTGGTGTCGGGCTTGTGGGTGAGGTAATTGATGAGGGGCATGGGTCAGGGGCGGTAATCAGTTTTCAGGTTTTCAGGTTTTCAGGTTTTCAGGTTTAGCTGCGCGAGCAGCAGGCGCGGGCGTGCCGGGGATGATGTCCGCCAGCCAGCCGGCCTTCGTTTGCAGCCGGGCCAGCGTGGCCAATGCGTCGGGCGAGATGACGTGTTGGATCTGCTTTCGCAGCGTCGCCAGCTCAGCGGTGATCTCCGCGCCCGTCTCGTCGAGCGCGGCTTCAATTGTCGTCAGTCGGTCGTTGATGTCCATAAGGAGGGGTCGGGTTTGGTTTCAGGTTTTCAGGTTTAGCAGGGCTGTGATTTGGAGCGCGATGTAGCCGTCGCTGCTGCGCACTACGTCGCCGAATGGCTGGTGCTCGGTGGACCAGGCGGCGAAGGCAAACGCCTGCGACAATGGCAGATCATCCATCACGTAGGTGAGCGGCCAGCCGTAATCGCGGGCGAGCTGGGCGACGAGGGAGAGCCACCAGCCGAGTCCGTCGTCGGGACCGCCGGCTGGTGGGCTGTAAAACTTTGACTGCCATCCTCCGACGGCCGCGCCGCATGACTGAGCGCGGTCGAGAAACTCTGCGTCACCTGCGCAAGCAAGGCCGCGCCTATGGCCGCGAGATCACCCACGCGCAACGCATCCCCGACCGTTTGCAGCGCCGTCTCGCGGAAGGTCTCGCGGCCCCGCGCCAGCGTCGCGCGTCCCTCGCGTGGACCGCGCGAAAGGGTGTACAGCGCTTCGATGGTTTGTTCCTCGTCCAGTTCTTCCAACTGCCCCGATAGCATCGCGTGCAACGGTGAATCAATGCGCCGCAGGAGCGCGATGTGCGACGCGGTGATCTGCACCAGCGTGATGCCCGCCACGGTGATCGGCTCCGCCGCGAACGCCGCCAGCAACGGGCCGGGCAACGGGTCCGCATTCGCCCTCACGCGCGCCGCGACGCGCGCCTCGTGCCGCTCGTGGTCCGCCGCCGTGATGTGCGGTTGGCAGGGCTCGCCTGCGTCTCCAACTTCGGGCGAGAGGGCTGGGGTGGGGGGGGTGGGTGGGCTTTCGGTTTGCATTGGATTTGAGGTTTAAGCCAGCACGCCGACGCGCCGGGCGAGCTTGATGCTCAGCATCCCCTCTTTTTTCCGAGCCCCTTCCGGATCAATCGAGGTGAGGTAGCAGTTGACGTTCAGGAGGCCACCCGCCCCGTTGACCTTCGGCAGTTGCAGCAAGACGATGTCGCCCTTGACGGGCCACGTTTTGCCGCTGTCGTAGAGCACCGACAGATCGACATCGAACTCGTCGGCGTGCATCACGAGCACGGCGGCGTAGCCTTCATTGTCCTCGATCTCGATGGGTGATCCGTTTTTGTCGGACACCTTGAACGATTCGACAATGCAGCCCGTGGCCGTGCCGACGTTCGTTTGGTTCGATGTGCCCCATTGGATTGCGGGCGTACCTTTTTTGATGATGGCTGGCATAGGTCAGAGTCTGTGGATTTTGATGAAAGGCTGCGACATCACGAGATCGCCGCCGGCCGCGCGATAAAGGCGGAAGCTCAGAATGTCGCCGAGCGCGGCCTTCATGACGGAATGGGAATAGACAGTGATTGGATTTGGTCCACCCGTGGGCGTTCCAAAGTATTCCGCGGCTGGCACATGGATGCCCGCACCGCTGCGGGTGGGTTGGATTTCCACCCAGCCGCCTGAAGGAACAAGAGCTTGAAAACCACATTCCATCAGATACAGACCAGCCGCTGGCACCGTGAACAACCCGGCGGAATAGGCCGCGAAGTCATCGTAGATCTCAATTGTGGGGGCGAGGAGGAAGCCCTCCGCGAGACCCAGCAAGGTGATCGGCGCGCTATAAACGCTTAGGCCACGTTTTGCCATAATTTCTCCTGGGTCCGGCAAATCCACCTGGATGGTGAACTCGATTTGATAAGCGTCCACCGGACGCTCGGTCGCGATGGCAAAGGGTTTGATGCTGCGAAAATCAATCGTGCCCGCCGTGGTGACCTCATCGAAGTTGAGGCCGCGCAGGATTTGCCGGGCTGCCTCGACGAGATCGTAGAGCGGCAGGCCGCCCCCGGCCGTCTCGCGCATGAGCGAGTCGCCTGGCTCAAGCGCGAAGCCGCGCCCGCGCGAGATGAACACGATGAAGCTGCGGTCCACGCTTCCTGCCTCCTCGAAGGACCCATGCTTTTCTTCGCCGGTGAACCATGCGACGGCGCGCACGCTGCCGGGCTGGTGTTGCAGCAGGGCGAATGCATGCACAATGTCGCCCGCGATCTCGCACCCGCCGCCGTAGGGCGCGGCCCAGTCCCCGAGAGCGGACTGGATAAGGTCGAGTTGTTCGGTGATGAGCACACGTTGAAAATACGTTTTACGGCCGGCTCACGCCTCGACGGCGCAGAGGGCGACTTTGCAGTTTGCGTTCGCGGCCTTCATCCAGACGCTGCCGATGGGCGAGATCTGGATGTGACGGCCGGGCCGGATGACGGCGAAAATCTCGTTGGCGTTGAAGTTCGAGTCCGTCGCGACCTGCACGTAGTTCGTCGGGTCGAGGTTCTTCAACTGAAGGTAGGCCGGTGGGACCGCGATGGCGCCGATGGCGGCGACCACGGCGGTCACGGGAATGGTCTGGGTGCAATCGATCATGTCCTCGCCGGCCATGTCGAACGCGACTGAGGTGGATTGTTGCACGTCCACTCCACCCTTGACGGCGGAGAGTGAGGCGGAGGCTTGGATTTCGTTGGCCATAGATTAGTGGAGAGTTTGTGGAGTCAAGAGGAGGATGAATTTCACAGCGTGGATGCCGCCGTCACCATCGCGCTGGTGATGGCCGAGCCAGGGTTGAAGGCCGGGGTCGTGCCGGCATTCAACGGCAGTTCGTTGTCGCCGATTTTCTGGAGCCGCTCGCGCCAGAAGCTCGCGCGCGCCTTCCACGGATTCATCTCGCTCGCGCCGGGGCGCCGGTCGTAGATGCGCTCGCAGGAAAATGTGAACGACGCCTCGGCCACGGCCGTGGGCACGGTGATAAAGGGCACCGTGTAGCGCGCCGAGAGGAACGCATCCACCGCCTGATCCGCGCTGGCGATGATGGCCGTGAGCACGCCCGCATCCGCCGCGCCATCCCGATCATCATCCAACGCATCCGTGAGGATGGGCGCCGGGATGGCGGTCTGGATTTGCGTCTGGGTGACGTAGGGCATTGGGATTTACGTTTTACGCGGGTTGCAGTCCTGGCTCCGCCTTTAAGGGAGAGGGCCGGGGAGATGTGGTTTTCTTCACCGCGAAAATCATCGGGTTGCGCGTGAGACCCCGCAGCCCGGGCGGGCCGGACGTGACCTCGACCTCGAAGCCTTCGGCCCCCAGGCATTGCGCCAGCGAATCGGTCGTGCCCGTGATCGTGCCGTTGATCCTCGCGTCCGGCAGATCGGGATGCACCTCGACGGCGATGCGGTCCACGCGACGCAGCAACCCGGACGGGCACGTCTGGAGAATCCCAAACTCCGCGCCCTCGACATCGATCTTGAGAAAATCAATGTGCGGAAACTCTTCGAGCACCTGCGCCAGCCGCACGGCAGGCACCTGATAGACCAGCCCGCCCCCGTGGACGGACGAGCCTTCGCCCGTGTTCTGTTCGCCGGCACCGATGGCATGGAAAGCCAACGTCGCGGGACAATGATCCGAGCGCCACACGGCCGCCAGCGTGGCCCTCACCGCACCGCCGTCGCGCATCCGCGCCTGGTTATCGATCAGATGATCGAGGTTGCGCGCGTCCGCCTCGTAGCAGCGCACCGTCTCCGCGCCGCGTTCGATGGCCGCGAAGGCGAAGCTGCCGATGTGCGCCCCGATGTCGACGACCACCGCTCCCGGCGCGAATTTGTCGGGCAACCGATAAACATTCTCGATGTGACATTCAAAAAAAGCGTGCGCGTCAAAGGCTTCGCGCAGACCCGCGCGCGCGAAGCCGCGTGGAATATCGAACGGCCTTGATCGCTCCCCGTCGGCCAGCAGCGAGCCGCTCACCCGCGAGAGCGTCCCGACGCTGTCCGATGATTCCGCCGACGCGCCCGAGTCCAATGCAACAAGTTCCCGAGACGCGCCGGCGTTTTCGCCAGTCGCCTGGGAAAGTTGTTCAGTCTGGCGCAGGATCTCCTCCTTGCGCACCTCGACGGCGCCATCGGCCAGGAGCGCGGAGCGCTGCGTCTTGAGCGGGAAGATGGCCGGCCCGACGTGCGAGAGCACGCAACCCGTATCGACCAGCACGGGGATGCCAAGCTCCTGCGCCCGCTGACAAAAAAAGTAATCCTCGGAGAGCAGCCGGCCCGGCTTGGGCGCGGGCAGCAAGCCCTTGAGACGTTCGATGACGGTG
>Ga0163144_10022330_pt1 | contig 12538 bp, 12 predicted proteins | sample OliLak19BULKMAT1_FD_123175 | JGI IMG/M metagenome (GOLD analysis project Ga0163144, IMG submission 123175) | Freshwater microbial mat bacterial communities from Lake Vanda, McMurdo Dry Valleys, Antarctica - Oligotrophic Lake LV.19.BULKMAT1 | ecosystem: Environmental > Aquatic > Freshwater >... | reverse complement strand
GCCGGAGGGCAGGCGCTTGGGCTGGAGATGGCGGGGTTTGAGGCATTGGCGCATGTGGAGAACGACAGGCACGCGTGTGCGACCTTGCGGCAGAACCGGCCGGGTTGGAATGTGTTCGAGGGGGATGTGCGGGGATTTTCCGCAAAGCAATTCGAGGGGGTGGATCTTTTGGCGGGCGGCGTGCCTTGCCCTCCGTTTTCCAAGGCGGGCAAGCAGCTCGGCTCCGGGGACGAGCGGGATCTTTTCCCCGAAGCCCTGAGACTCGTCGAGGAGTGCAAGCCGAAGGCGATCATGCTGGAGAACGTGCGCGGCTTCCTGGACGCGGTGTTCACGGATTACCGGATGAACCTCAAGAAACAGCTCAAAGCCATGGGCTACGATGCGAGCTGGCACCTGCTCAACGCCTCGGACTACGGCGTCCCGCAGCTCCGGCCCAGGGTGGTCGTGGTCGCCATCCGCCAGGATCTCGCCACGAACTTTTACCCGCCCATCCCGCTCAGCGACGGAATTCCGGCCCCAACCGTCGGCGAGACCTTGGCGGATCTCATGGCGGAGAACGGCTGGGAACGCGCCATCGAGTGGGCGGCGAACGCCAACGAGATCGCCCCGACCCTGGTCGGCGGCTCCAAGAAGCACGGCGGAGCCGATCTCGGCCCCACCCGCGCCCGCAAAGCCTGGGCATCGCTGGGAGTGGAAGGCAAATCCCTCGCCAACTCCGCCCCCATGCCCGGCTTCCAAGGCGCACCAAGACTCACCCTCCGCATGGCCGCCCGCATCCAGGGCTTCCCCGATCACTGGCAGTTCGCCGGCGGGAAAACCGCCTCCTACCGCCAGATCGGCAACGCCTTCCCTCCCCCGGTCGCAAGAGCCGTGGCGCTGAGGATCAAGGCGGCGATCACTGCAAATAGCCAATCAGGGCGTATGATTTCCTAATCGCCTGTGCTCATGCCAGACACTCCGGATTCAACCCATCCCGATCAGAGCCTCGCCAAGGTTCTTGATTTCTTTCTCCAGATCAACGGCTTCGAGCAACAGGCCGCCCAGCCATTGAGAAGGGCACTGGATGAGGTGATCGATGGAATGCGGACGGGGCGTTGGTCGGTTGGTTCGCTGGAAAAGACTGAGAAAACCTACATCGGCACAAAGGTTGAAATTCTCTTCAAATTCGACTTTGAACTGCCCAAAGGCAACAAGCTCGATTTCCGCATCGAAGATACCGAAGTGGACATCAAATGCACCGTGCTTCGCGACTGGATGATACCGAAAGAAGCGGTTGGCGAATTATGCCTGCTCGTGAGGATCGATGATAAGCGGTCAAAATTCTGGATTGGAATCATCCGCGCGTCACCATCGGTTCTGAGGAAAGCCGAAAACCGCGATGGAAAAAATTCCCTGAGCGCAGAAGGCAAAAAATCGATCCAATGGTTGGTGGAGGAAGGGCAACTGCCCATCAACTTCCTCGCCACCATTGACCCGGATATCCGGGAACAAATCTTCAGCAATCGCAAAAGCGGACAAGCGCGCATCAACGAGCTTTTCCGTCTGGTCCAAGGCCGGATTATTCCGCGTGTCGCCATTGAGACGGTTGCCCAGCAGAAAGACTCAATGAAGCGCGCACGCGATGCGCGAATCCCGCTCAGGAAAGAAGGCATCTTGGTTCTCGGCCACCAGGAGCAAGATCCGATCATCGCAGTCTCAAGAGGCTATCCGGCTCCCAAGAAAGGCGAAATGATCTCAATACCCGCAACGCCACATGAAATTGAAACTTCATCCGATTCCACCAACTGACTTAACCGGAAATTTTTTACTGCCGCCAAAAAGAACCCATGAGCATTTCCTCTCCCACCACCCCCACCTGCATCGAGATCTGTTCGGGAGCCGGAGGGCAGGCGCTTGGGCTGGAGATGGCGGGGTTTGAGGCATTGGCGCATCTGGAGAACGACAGGCACGCGTGTGCGACCTTGCGGCAGAACCGACCGGGTTGGAATGTGTTCGAGGGGGATGTGCGGGGATTTTCCGCAGGAAGAGAGAAGAATTGAACCGCAGATTACCCAGATGCACCCAAAGGGCATAACAGACACAGATAATGAATGAGTTGCATAATTTTGGGTGTTCGCCCAAAGGGTGATCCCGGCAAATTTCATAGCGCTCTCTCGGTGGGGTCAGGAGTAGCTTCGCAACATTTCCAGTCCCAGACATCCTGACCTCGGTGGAAAATGGATGACCTCAGGTGAGAAACGAAGGCCCTCCCCTCCGCATCTCGAAGCGCTGAGATTCGATTGATTCTCCCGCCCTGTAAGGGCAAAACATAATAGCCTAGGGCAAGGGCGCGGCAGCGGTCGCCGCCCTAGGATAGCGACCAAAAAACCATAGCAGGCCGAAGGTCTGCCTCATAGGGTAACGGGAAATCCAGGCATTTATGATGCAAGCTTTCAGCCTGCCAAACGCATTTTCAAGCCACCTAGGGCGTTGCCCTAGGCTAGTATGAATCAGCCCGTTGGGCTGCGAATCATGGACGCCACTAGTGATACTTGCTTCTGATTGAAGCTCCGGAACGGGATCAATGGATTTCCTCGCCAGTCTCCGCGAATCCACTGCCTTCACGGGTGGGTCAGGATGTCTGAGTCTGGGGGTTTTGGTTAAGTGGAAATTTCTCATGACGGATCTTTCAGGTTCCAACCCATCTGCTCGGCCACATGTTCGGCAAAGCGCGGAATGGCCACCGCCAACTTGGCGAGCCGCTGTTGGGGCGTCTGGTGATGTTTCGCTGCCGCATTATGGAGGACGGAGATCACCAACTCGGGTTTCATCTCGAAGAGTGTGATCAGGTAGTCCTGCGGATGCTGCGCTTCGATCCCCCATTGCTCCAGATGCCTGGTCGCGAAATCTTTCAGGTTGAAGGTGACAATCAGTTGAGCCCTTCCCACCAGCGCCGCCGCCACCACGTGCCGGTCTTTCTCATCGTTGGTCATGCATGCCACCAAAGGCTCGAACCCGTCCGCAATTGTTTCAGGGAAGGCTTCACGGATCGCCATCTGCCATGAGTCGGCCATCTCCTCACCCCAGCCGAGCTTCTCAACGTGGGTACGGCGGACTTCGTCCAAGATCATGTTGGATAGGACGGGCGTGTAGATACGTGGCCTCTCGGCGAGACGTAGGAGCAGATCGCTGACCGAGTAGTTGGCCAGCACGCACGCATCGATACAGACTTTGTAGTCAGCCAACATGGTCAACCAGTGTAGTCGGCGCTGTCCAAGCCCGCCTCAATCACCTTATCGGCGAGTGCATCGAGGGATCGGCGGCGCTCGCGGTCGCGCTTGGCCTCGAACTCTTTCAGATTGTTCAGGTGGATGCGGCGGTGCGTTCCAACGTAGTGGAAAGCGATCTCATCCCGATCCAGCAGCTTGATCAGGTGCGGGCGGGACATACCCAGATAGTTCGCGGCCGCCTGGGTGGTGAACTCCTCATTCTCCGAAAGCAGCATGACGGCTTGGCCACTGGCCATCATGCGCACGGCTTTAATCAGAACGTGAAACAGCGGCTCCGGGAATTGGATATGGGCACCCTCACGGCCCAGCAGCACGGGGCGTTCATCCCCATTGATGATGTCCTCCAGTTTTTCCAGCAGCTCACGGTCATGTTCCGATGTCTGCGTTTTCGTTCCTCTGTTTGCTTGCGGCATTACAAACGCAATAAACGAAACAAACGAAATAAGCGCAAATTAAATTTAAAAATGATTTTTTTGGGTTGGGCATCTCGCTGAGGCGTTTTCGTGTGAATGGGGTCAGTGCTTGCGGATTAACATTCCATCGGAATCCAACGCCTGTCTTGACACGAAAGCCTAAAACTGTTCGAAAGAACCCATGAAGCGAAAGCAGATCAATTCCACCATCCCCGCCTGCATCGAGATCTGTTCCGGAGCCGGAGGGCAGGCGCTTGGGCTGAAGATGGCGGGGTTTGAGACATTGGCGCATGTGGAGAACGACAGGCACGCGTGTGCGACCTTGCCGCAGAACCGGCCGGGTTGGAATGTGATCGAGGGGGATGTGCGGGGCTTTTCCGCAGGAAGAGAGAAGAATTAAACCGCAGATTACGCAGATGGACGCAGATTTTAAGAACTCCGGTAAACATTATCGCAAGGGGACAGACTCCGTGCGGAAATTTTTGAAAACCGCGTTGCTCCCGGTCTTGGCTAATTTGATTGTTGCCTGTTCGCCCGAGATTCCAACGCCGGTAGCGAAGCATCTTCATCGTCAATCGTCCGACATTCGCATCGGGTCCTACAATGTGTTCAGCGGTGAGCGCGAAGTCGCTGATACCCTAAAAGTGATCCGAAGCATGAATGCGGATGTGCTGGCGATGCAGGAGCTTTCGCCAATGGGATCTCGTTTGTTAGACCGGGCATTGAAGGAGGACTATCCGTACCGTCGTTTCTCGGAAGGCGTTGCCATCGTGTCGCGCTTCCCTTTGAAGAATCACCGCTACCAGCATTCCCAACGCGGGATCAACGGCTTTCTTATTGCTGAAGTGGAGTCTCCTGGGGGCCGCTTGCAGGTCGCCAGTCTGCATCTCGATCCGCTCCGGATCTGGACGACCGCCGAAAAGTGGTCGCTACCGGCGCAGCTTTTGTGGGGACAGGGAGAGATCCATCGCGCGGAAATGAAGCAGATCAATGAAGCTCTGAAGCCGGGAATGCCCACCGTTCTTGCCGGTGACTTCAATAACGCTAGCCACGCGGCTCTCAACCAACTTCGTAAGCAGGGTTTCAGCGATAGTTTCGCCCAAGTCACGCCACATCCCGACCAGAACCCCACGCTTCATTTCAAGCTGTTGGGCGTGCCCGCGGGTCGGCGGATCGACTACATCCTCCACGATGCCTCCTTCGAAACCCTCGAAAGCCAGGTCTTACCGGGCCATCCCTCGGATCATAATGCTGTGGTGAGCAAACTATCGTGGAAGCATCGAAAATAAAGCGGCCATCGCTTGCTCGCCCTCATCTTTATGCCCACCTGTGAAGTGGTGTGAAAACGACGCTCGATTTGCCCGTTCCCGGGTGCAATTTTTATCGGTGTTTTCAACCTAGATAGGAAGATGGAAACCACGGATTGCACGGAACACACGGATTAGAAGAGAGTTATGAAATTTGCTGTGTACACCCTGTGGGTGAACGCCAAAAATCTCGTAACTCATTTGTTATCTGCGCCCATCAGCGTTCAACTGCGGGTCATTTTCCATTTTAGGTTCAACCGGTAGGGCCGATCCGGCCCGGTCGGCCCACTTCAAAAATCTGACGGCTCGATGATCCTGCGGAAGTGAGATACCGAAAGAAGGCCGTCGCTTCGAGGAATCCCGCCGGTCACGGGGTCTCACTTCCGTTTTATGGAACCGCGCGCACCGTTTTTAATCAGGGGTAACCGGGCCGATTACCCCTACCGTTTTGGGATTTTGCGCTGCGTGAGGATGAGTTCTGGCTGGCAATTTTGCCCCGTGATACCGGGGGGTGAAGAATGGGGGCTGGAATCCCCCACAACGGCCTGGGGCTGGAATCCCCAGCTACTTGGAAGCGTGACCCACGGACATTACTGCCTCACATAAACGTGATATCCGCAGTGCCAGTCCTTGGATACCTTGGCGGTGGCATCCTCCTCGGTGGTGGGGACGGCGTTGAACCCGCCGCGTTCGACGATGAGGAAATCGCGGCCACCGACTTTCCTGACCTCCATTTTCAGCGCCTGGTCGTCGTTGACGCCGATGAGCATGTCGCCGGACCAGAAATAGCCGCCGAAGTATTTTGATTTCGCGACCTTGCCATCTGCGAGGAGCTGGAGGGTATCCTTGGGCTTGTCGATCTTGTCGGGGCCCTTGCCGTTGTTGGCCTTCATGAACGCGGCGATGCGGGCGTCGATTTCCGAGGGGTTGTTGGGTTGTGGGTGAACCGCCCACGCCCATGTGCCGATGAGAGCCGGGTTCGGGGTGAATTTCCCGTCGTAGGCATACATGTCGGAATCCTTGCCGCTGATGTGGGAGGCCAGGGTTGTCCTGGGGAGATGCCGCACGAATTCCTCACCGCCCGGCGTTTGGCGCAGGATGTCCCCGATGCGTGCGCGGACGGTTTGCGCGCCGTTGGTCATGAGTGCGCCGGTATTGGGCTCGATCAGCGCAGCCGGCATGTCTGCGTAGGTCTTCTTCAGCAGCGTGGACGCAAAGGCTTGCACCTCGGGGTTGGCCACCTTCATCGCATCGGAGATGGCTTTCGAACTACGATAGGAAGCGGAGTCCACGCGGAAGGCGGCTGATTTTTTCACGATGGGTGGCAGCACGGTTTTGTAATGCGCGGGATCGGCCGCGATTTTGGCGAGGGTGCAGACGGCGGAGGCTTGGAGCCATGTGCATTTGTAATCGAGGAACTCCAGCAGGCGGTCGCGGTGCTTGGCGATCACTTCCGGATTGGCGCGGGCCATGGCATCAATGGCATGGAGTGCGACCCACCAAGATTCGTCGGGGTTGTCGATCATCCTGCCCGCCAGATCGTACATTTCGGGCGTCACCTTGTCGGGCGAAATGGGGCTTCCCTTGAACATGCCGGTGAGAGTCAGAAGACCCGCTTGCCGGAGGCGCGGGTCGTCGGATTTCAGGAGCGGAACAATCATCTCCACCTTGCCGCGCTTGACCACCTGATCCATAGCCAGGCTGCGCAGGTCGTATTCGGGGTGCTGGATGTATCGGAGCAAGGTCTCGTCCGTTAGGTTCGGATCGTTCATCTTCGTGATCACGGCCAGCGAGGCGTCCGTTTCCACCTGCTCCTTCAAAAGATCCTCAAGGGTGAGCGGTCCGCCGGGGATGGGCTCGTTGGATTGGAACGCATCGTCGGCCTCGTTGCCCCAGGGGCGGGGCAGCGGCATGCTCTTGGCCCATTTGCTGCGGGGTGCGCCGAAGAGCTGAAGGTGTTTGCGGGGGTAGGTGTAGGTGAGGGCGAAAAAGGTGCCCCAATCCATGTTGTCCTCGGTGGCGGAGCGGTCGTAGCGGTCGTCCATGCCAGCGATGCCGATGCTGCCATCAAAGCGGCGCGAAAGATCCATGACCCAGCGCCGGGTATCGAGGAACGAGCGGTAGGCCACGGGGCGTTTCTCGCGCGTCTGGCTGACTGCGGCGTGGTGCCAGATCTCGCCCATGCCGCCGCCGGTGTGGGCGGCGTGGAACCAGTTGGTCGCGTAAAAAGCTTTCGTGGCGGAGTTGTCGCGCGCCTTGGCGAAGACCGATTTCTCGCCCTCCGGCGCAATCATCGCCGCAGCACCGAGCCCGAAGGCCAGGCCGCTGGTCTTGCCGTTGTCGCGGAAACCGCCTTCGGGCAGGGTGTTTCCGTAAGCGACATTGCCGTGCCCGGCGAAGCGGTAGAACTGCGAGAAAGCCTCATCGAACATGTATTTATCGACATCCACGCCACAAAGTTTGGCCATCAGGATAAAGGACATGCAGTTCACGCCGGAGGCATGGACCTGCCCCGTGCCAACGGAATAGGTGAATGCCGCAGGTGCCCCGCGGCCGCTCCAGCCGCCGCTGAACATGTTCACCCTCAGCTCCTCGGTCATCTGCTTGATCACCGGCAGCACGCTCTGGTCTCCGGTGCGCAGGTAATATTCGCAAAGCCCGGGGCCCTTGTAGCCTTTCTCCCAATTCATCCCGCCTATGGTCTTGATGTCTTTCATCCAGCGCTTCACCACATCCAGATCTTTCTCCTCGCCCGTGGAGAGCAGGAAAAGGACCGATCCCCACCTTGGCGCATCCTGTTTTCCGATCAGGTCGGCGAGGTTCCGGACGATCTTGTCGGACTTCGGGCAGTCCAACGGCCATGTCTTGCTGTAGGCACCCATCACCGGGATGTTGACCGTGACGTCGCCGACACCGGTGATTTTCAGGACGACTTTCCCGTCCTTTGCCTCGGCCTCGGTTACGATGTCGCCGAGAATGATGCGTGGATCCACCTCTTTAAGCGTCGTGCCGTTGATGCTCTCGATGATCTGGCCTTTCAGCAGCTTACCTGTTTTCTCGGCGGGGGAACCCGGCTCGACGTTGTTGATCTGCATGGTCATGCCGGGGCGGATCAGGTTGATGCCGATCCCGACCGTCCCGAGGTTTCTCACCAGCCATGGCTTCTTGTCGGTGACATTCGGGAAGGGGTTGAAAAGCGGTGTGGTGGCGGGGGTGTAGTAGGTCGGTCCGCTGTCTGCCGCCGGCTTGTTTTTCTGTGCAAAGGCATTGGGTGCGAGTATCAGCGCGACCGCGGCGGAACAGGCGGCGATGGTGCGTGGAAAGTGTGGTTCGCCTTTTTTCATATCGTGGATTTTCTGGAGTGCGGGTGGCTTGTTTCGGGAATCGTGCAGCGCCCATGGCCTTGTTGGCATGAACGGTCTTCCCCAGGACGGCAGAAAGCTAGCAGGAGAGGACGGCAAAGGAAGGGGAAATGCGTTTTCGCGAAAGGCTGCGGACATTAGCCGAATTTCAGCTTCGCGGCCTGGCAGACTTTCCACCGGATGACCACAAGGGTGGAAGCACGAATGTCATAGGATTGCGAGATAGTCCGATGCCGAAAGGCGTTCCATCCTCAAGGAGTGCGGTTCTGCCGCGCCCGGGAATCCAGCGGTTCCCATATCGCAGGCGGGGACAAAAAACATCTTCTATCAGATTCCTTCCTTTTCGCTTGCCGCCTCCGGAACGTTGCCATAAATCAATGATCGTGAATCAAATCTTCAACAGGATATTAGCAGCCGCCCTACTCGCCTCCCTCGGAACGCATGTTATTGCGGAGGAAGCGAAAAACCCGCCCATCGATCCGACGAAAGCGGTTGATATGGGTGTCGCCATGCCAACGCCCCTGGATAAGTTCCTCGCGCTCACCATCCTCGTGAAAACGAGGAAGATCGACTGGGCCGGCGTCTTCACCGCAGTGGCGGTTGATATCAATCCCGACGAGTTCACGGATAAGGAAGTCCTCATCCCGCAAATCCTCGGCGTGAGGATCGCCGATGGCATCATGGCGATCCAGGCGAAGGATGCGGAGATGCTCGGGAAGACCGCTTCCGACATCGAAAAGCTCGCCAAGAAAATCGACGTCAGCGACGGCGACCTTGAACGCGCCCGCCGCGTCCGGACGCTTGCGAACGAAGGCAAATGGCTTGATGTCTATCGCGAGCTCGCATTCCTCCAGCAGGACATCATGCAGAAGCTGGAGGAAAACCCTAAGGACCAGCGTTCCGCGCTCCTCATGATCTCCGGCTGGATCCAGGGCAGCCGCTACTCCAGCAGGCTCATCACCGCGCATTACTCCGATGAGAGTTCGAACATCCTCCGCGAACCGCTGCTTGTGAAAGCGTTGATCGCAAAAAACAATTCGCTGCCTGACGAGATCAGGAAACTGCCATCCGTGGCGGCGATCACCGAGGCGCTACCGACCCTGTTGGATATTGTCAGCGTTAAAATCGATGAACCCATCCCCAAGGAAAAAGTTGCCCAGGTGGACACGCTTGCCACCAAATGCATCGACCAGATCCTCGCGGGCAACTGACCTACCCCTTTCACTCTCCCCAAAATACAAACCATGAAAATGTCCCATTCCATAAGTCGTGCCGCGGCAGCCACCGCAGTGTTCCTGTTTTCCGCGAGCAGCGCGTTCGCGGATCCTTCCTCAGCCGAGGAGGATGCCTACAGCATGTCGGTGTATTATTCGCAGCGTGGCTACGCCATGGCTCCGACGAATACCAACGGCGTTGGCGCCACGGGCACGATGATCCGTTTCATCGTCCCGGTCAGCAGAGGCCTTGACTATGTCTTCCTCGCAGGGATCGATCTCGCCATACGCGATATTGATATCTACGTTTACGACGAGGTTGGTAGCCTCATACTAGACGACCGCCGCCCGGCGCGCCGCGCCGGGGTGAAATTCCGTTCCGCATACAACGGAACCGTGCAGGTCTATCTGCACCTGCGTTCCGCGGAAGGCCTCGGAGCGTATTCCGTATTGGTCGGACGCCGCGGAGCGGTGCGCGAATCCTACACTCCTGAGAGTCCGGATGCCACCCTCACCACCAACCCATCGGGTGTGACGGAGCCAGAGACCCCCGCCGTCCCCAAATGAAATCGATCATCTCCCACAACAATACCTCCATGAAAATCGCAATTGTCATCATGCTCGGCATCGCCGGCTCCTTCCTCGTATCCTGCGAGCCTACCCCCGTCTATGTCCCCGTTTACGTCCCCATCGAAAAGAAGGTGGAAAAAAGGGTCTATGTGCCGGTCAAGCCGAAGAAGCCCGCGGAAAGCGCCGAGAGTTTCCGCGCGGTGGAAAAACCGACCACCTATTCCAACTAAGGTTCACGAGAACGGCTGTCCGCGCGATTCGCGGGCAGCCGCTTTTTGCGTCATGAAGCGGAACATCCACTGGCTTTCCGGAACGCTGGGCTCCATTGCCCTTCCGTTCTGTTTCGCTTCCTGCGACAGGCAGGATCCGGGTCTTGTGGAAAAACTCTCGCTCATGGAGGCCGAACTCCGCGACAGGGACGCCCGCCTGGAAGATGCCCAGGAAGAGATGTCCCGCATGTCGAAGGATACGGCCGGGCGTGAAAGCAGCGGCCCGGATATCGCGGCGGCTAGGAGCAGCTATTCGGCGTTCATCGACGGGTTGCGGGAAAAGGTTTCCGGACAGCTTGCGGGCGCGAAGATCGAGAACACTTCCATTTTCCCCATCGAAGGGCCGGATACTGCCAAGCCCATCCTATCCAAGGTCGCCTTCCGCGTTGTCGGTGCCAACGGGCGAGCCGGGGAGCTGATGATCCCGCTTTCCGCCGATGCTTCGGGGAAATGGCAGCAACCTGCCGCAGAGGAAATTGCGGCGTTCAAGGCCGGTCTGAACTCAGCCGCCCAGGTCACCCAAAACACGCAGGCCGCCCCAGCGAAACGCCCGGACGCCCCGAAGGATGTGATGGGTTCCAGCCGCACTGTCGAAGTCCAGTGGGATGATGCGGCGCCGGCGGGCGGGCAGCCCCAGGCACAGCCGCAACCCGCGGCACCCAAGCCAGCCGCCCCCGAATTGCCCGCGAAGGTCATGCCGACATCCCGTGATGTCATCATCGATTTCGAGTGAGATCCCCGGTTGCCCATGGATTCCAGGCTCACTTTCAACGACGCGAACGGCCAGGCGCAGGATATGCCGCTCTCGGAGACCCCGGTGAGGCTGGGCGGCGGCCCGGATGACAGGATCCGGCTCGGGGCGGGGTTCCCGGCATCCGTGGTCGAATTTGTTTACCAGAACGCCGGCGCGTGCTGGGAGGTGACCAAGCTCGACCCCTCCGCATACGTTTCGCTCAACGGCGAGAACATCGGCCATGGTATGCCGCTGCCACTGGAATCGGGTGCGATTCTGGGAGTCAACGGCGTTTCCGTGGTTTTCACCCAGAAACCCGATGCTCCCATGGTCAACGGCGCTCCCGTCCAGGTGATCGCCCTTTCCAAAAGCGGGGAAATGACATTGGGCAGGATGTCCGCCGACCAACCGCCATCCACGGTGCGTGTCGATCTCGATCCTGCGGACAACACGATCTCGGGAAACCATCTGCGGATCAGCCCCACCAAGGACAGTTTCACGGTGCAGGATGTCAGCCGCCTCGGCAGCCTGCTGAATGGCGACGCGTTTTCCCAGGCCACCCTCGTGTATGGTGACAGGCTTCGGATCGGCCACTACACCTTTGAGTTCGATGGGAAAAACCTGCGCTGGCTGGATCATGCGAACGCGGGCTCCATCGTTGCCCTCGGACTCTCCCGGATCGCAGGCACCAAGCGCATCCTCGACAAGGTCAGCCTGCAGGTGCGGCCCGGCGAATTCGTCGGCATCCTCGGCGGCTCCGGGCAGGGGAAATCCACCCTGCTCAACGCCATGTGCGGCCTCGTCCCGGCTTCCTCCGGGCAGGTGTCGATCAGCGGCCAGCCGCTTTCCGACAAGGCGGGGCTGCGCAAGCTCGGCATCGGCTATGTGCCGCAGGATGACATCGTCCACAAGGAGCTGAAGGTGAAGGACGCGCTTCTGCTCAGCGGAAAACTGAGGATCAACCTTCCCCTCCCGCTCATCCGCGCGCGCATCGAGAGGATCATCGGCCAGCTCGGCCTCACCGAGCACCAGGACAAGCGCATCACCCAGCTTTCCGGCGGCCAGCGCAAGCGCGTCAGCATCGGGATCGAGCTCCTATCGAACCCTTCCGTGCTTTTCCTCGACGAGCCTTCATCCGGACTCGATCCGGCGACGGAAGAGCGCCTGATGGTGCTTTTGCAAAGCCTTGCCCTCAGCGGCATCACGGTGGTCTGCACCACCCACGTCCTGCACAACGCGTTCCTGTTCAACCGCCTGCTTTTCATCCAGGAGGGCAAGCTCGTGTTTTCCGGAACCAGCGATGAGGCGAGGCGCCATTTCCTCGGTGACGGATCCTCCACCGATCACGACCAGCTTGAGGAGCCGCTGGAAAAAATCTATGTTTCGCTGGCCGACGAGTCG
>Ga0163144_10022329_pt1 | contig 12539 bp, 5 predicted proteins | sample OliLak19BULKMAT1_FD_123175 | JGI IMG/M metagenome (GOLD analysis project Ga0163144, IMG submission 123175) | Freshwater microbial mat bacterial communities from Lake Vanda, McMurdo Dry Valleys, Antarctica - Oligotrophic Lake LV.19.BULKMAT1 | ecosystem: Environmental > Aquatic > Freshwater > Lake... | reverse complement strand
GACGATGACTCTGGTAACAACTGAACTGCAACCTGTTTCAAGCACAGGCTTACGCTCGCGCGGCATGTCCGTGCGAATGCTGCTAGCGATTGCCATCTTGGTCCTTTTGTCTCGCGCTCCAGCCAGCGCTCAGTCACCGCAATTCGGGCAATATCCGACGATTTCGGCATCATCGATTCCAGCTCCGCCGACGCAGAATTTTGGCCAGAATTCTAATCAAAATGATGGTAGCTCCGGACTTGTGCCGCTTAGCGAAGGTGGTCAATCCGCGACGTCATCATGGCTTGATATCAAATTTTTTAGGCAGTTGATTGCGGGCGGTTGGTTGATGATTCCGCTTGGAATATGCTCATTGATCGTGCTGTCGTTGTCCTTGGAACGATCGCTTGCACTACGGCGAAGTCGCGTGATCCCACGTCCTTTTGTTCGGCGTTTTACCGAATGTGTCGAAGACGGTCAGCTTAGTTTCGAAGAGGCAAGCGAAATCTGTGATGAGTTCGATTGCCCGGTCGCCGAAGTCTTTCAGGCCGCCATTAAACGCTGGGGTAGGCCAATGCTCGAAATTGAGCAGGCCGTGATGGATGCAGGCGATCGCGTCGCTGATGGATTGAAAAGATTTTTGAGGGTCTTTCAAGCGATCAGTAATGTCGCACCGCTGCTTGGTTTGCTCGGCACTGTGCTGGGAATGATCGAATCATTCGATGCCATGGGTTCGGCTGCAGAGGGTGGAAACCCCGAATCACTGGCTGCTGGCATCAGCACCGCACTGATCACGACTGCAGGCGGACTCTTCGTCGCCATTCCCGCTTACCTGGCCTACGTATACTTCGGATCAAAAAGCGACCAATACTTGAATGACATTGATCGACTCTGCCAGCGAGTCATTGACTGCGTGAGCGCCGAAGGGCTTGAGACGGGCAACAAGACAAAGAAAGTTCGCCGAGCAGCGTAGGACCGTAACGAAGCATTGGACTTACAAGGCACATGTCGCGACGAAGACGCATTATCGAAGACGCATCCATCAATCTCACTCCGATGATTGATGTAGTCTTTTTGCTGGTCTTATTTTTCATGGTCGGCTCACACTTTGGAAAACCCGAGGGGCGAATCGAAGTTAGTGTGCCGGGCGTCGGCGAGCTTCGATCGATGACCCGTGTCCCCGACGAACGCGTGGTCGAGATCGCGGACAACGGTACGATTACCTTGGACAATGCCGTCGTCAATGAACAACAGTTGGCTGACCAATTGCGATTTGCCAAGGGCCAGTATCCCGATATCAAGGTGGCAGTGCGCGGCGACGGGCAAGCGTCTTTCCAGCGAGTCGCCGAGGTGCTTCAAGTGATTCGCAGCAGCGGTGTTCAGCAGATGGGAATCGCCGCTCGATCCAACCGTCGCTGATATCCATGGCGATCGATGATTTGCAATGCATAACGCCATGAACTGTTTCGCCGCGCTCAACGCCGACGCCTCATTGTGGAACGATCCACGATTGGCGGCAGCCGTCGCCGCCAGTGGCGTGGGGCTGTTGCTGGCAACGATTTGGTTGATGCGGCGAAAGTCTCGCGATGGTCGTAGTGCAGCAGCTATCTGCTTGTGCCTGTCCATTGTTCTGCACGGAGTTCTGATCTATTTTCTTCCCGCGTTGCGATCTTGGGGAGGCGGCGCTGCAAGCGATCCACAGGGCGAACTCCAAAGCGGAAACGCCCAAGTCACGATTGCTGACTTCAATCCAAATTTCGAGACTGCGGACGCATCGTCGACTGAATCCCAACTTCTCAATCCGCAAACTCTGGTCGCTCCTCTACCACTGCCGGAACCTGTTCCGGCAAATCCAGAACAAGTGACTGCGTCTTTGGTGGATGCGGCTGAAGCGAAACCCGCTGAAGATAAAACGCCTCCGTCGGTTGCGATTCCAAGCACACTTGCCACCTCCGTTGTGGATGCCAAAGCGGTAAACGAGGAGCCGACTGTGATTGATGATCTATTGTCAGACTGGTTGAGCGACGAGGCAAACAAAGTGTCCGATCAGACGGCTGGTGATTCAGGTCAAGACGCGATGGCCGCCGCAGATCAACAGAAGACCAGCGACTCACTCTACCAAAGCATGCCAACGCCCGCCGGAATCAGCAGCTCAACCGCAGCTCATGTCCCAGGGATGGAGCAAAACGACTTTGGTCAACGTGCAGGCAACGCGAAGCGATTGGCGATCCTATCGACCGGTGGCGACGACTCCACGGAAGCCGCCGTTGAAGCCGCATTGCAGTTTCTTGCCGCAGATCAGCGCCCCGACGGATCTTGGGATCCACTGACAAGCGGCGCTGGGCGTGAGACTCAGACGCTAGGGACCGATCGCGGTGGTGCTGGCAAGCGTGCCACCAACGGTATCACCGGTTTGGCCCTGCTCAGCATGCTGGGCGCGGGTAATACGCATCTCGACGGCGCGTTCTCAAGCAATATTCATCGCGGCCTTTCGTATCTCATTCGATCGCAACAGCCCGATGGATCTCTCGCCGGTCCCGCCACTGTTTATGAAGCGACGTATTGCCATGGGATGGCGGCGTTGGCGATGTGCGAAGCCGCCGCCATCACTGGTGACGAGTCGGCGATTCGCTCCGCGACGGCAGCCGTTCAATACACTATATCAACTCAACATTCGACCACAGGAGGTTGGCGTTACACCAAGGGAGATCGCGGCGACCTAAGTCAACTCGGCTGGCAGGCGATGGTGCTCGAAGCTGGTCGTCGCGCTTCAATACCGGTCTCGGCTCAATCCATGGTCGGTGCCGCAAACTTTCTCCGTTCCGTGCGCTCCGGCCAAAGAGGTGGCCTGGCCAGCTACCGCCCCGGTGAAGCTCCCACACGAACGATGACTGCCGAAGCGCTCGCGACGCGATTGCTACTCGGCGAAAAAATTCCTCCTGATGAGATCATTGAAGCAGAAGCGTATTTGTTGCGCCAGCCACCCGGAGTCGGCAAAGACAACTACTACGGTTGGTACTACACATCATTGGCTCTTCACCAACTTCAAGACGATGCGTGGCAACGCTGGAACGCAGCGATGAAGACCCACCTTGTCGCCAAACAAATGCCAAACGGAAGTTGGCCTACGGATGACGAATGGGGTGGTTATGGAGGTCGCGTTTACACAACAGCAACGGCGACGCTGTGTCTTGAAGTTTACTATCGCCACGCGATCCGACGAAATCTAGTTGCATCGGGAACCACCGCTCAACCCGGAATTCGTTAAGGATCGCTCTGGAAATGAATGTTAGGTACGAAGCGTTCGACGGATTCTCCACTCGATTTTGGCTCAGCTTTCGATTTGATCGTTGGTATAAGCACACTCCGAATATTTGCCTACGAGTAATTCGCGGGTCTAAATTAAGGGCGCGTTCACTAACCACAAGAAACAGCCAAGCTGCTTTCGTTTAACATTCAGCGCAACAACGGTGTCAGGCCGTCGGGCTATTAAGGTCTGCCAACCTCTGTTCCCTGCTTTACCCCGTACACACGATAATCACTGCTCAACAGCGACGGAGTCGTGATCTCAATATCTTCGGGACGTTCCCAAGGCGCGGGTGGATCCATCATTTGCGGATTCGATGCGTTAACGCGCATCACTCGAATACCAAATGCGTTCATCAATGGTACACGATAGTTGTTGAGCTTGCAGTCCACCAACGATTCCGGAACCTCATCGCCGATCAACCACTGAAACTTCATCAGCCAGTGATACGGGTATCGTCGATCACCATATTGATGGCTTGATGCCGCGTTCACAACGTCAGGCACCCAAACTCCGTGGTGTTCCTTCCATTGAATACGAACATGGCTGAAATAATCTCTTGTTGCAGCTGAGAGATTGACGTACCGCACTTCAATCGGCAAGTAAGCGCAATTGGCACCCTGCACCATTGTGACTACAAAACGCATGTCCCCAAACTCCCAATCCCAGTGCGACTCGACATTCCCTTGGACTAGGAACCGCGAGTCGACAAACTGCATTTCACGAAGAAACAATCGCTCTGAATCAATTTTCATATTTTGGCCGTAGAAGAACATCCAATTCGTCATCAAACAGATATTATCGAAAGGTCGGTAGTACCGAGGCATAAACGACCCCTTCTTTAAGGCATCTTTCTCCGGTTCCGAAGAAGGCATTTTCTCAATTGTTCTAAATGGATTTGCAGGGCCATCGGAAAGGCGAACGTTCCCGTCGCATTTGGCAATCTCATTCCAGTTTTCTGCAGTCAACGGTTTCTCGCGATAGGTGAGTGGGGTAATTCTACAGTGCCCAAAGTAATCGAAGTGATTCATCGTGTTTTGCAACGCAATATGATACCCATTCCAAAGAATCGGGGGTTTGTCCCTTGGTTGTTCACTGAAGAACTCTAGATGAGCAACCATCGCTGATCGCTTAAGAGTTTTGTCGCGATTAATTGTTAGTTCGGCAATCCCCTCAAAAACCTTTCCTGTTTGATCGACAGGCTCCTTCGGTTGCTGCGCATCGGTGAAACCGCAGATAAAAAAAAGTCCCAGGGAAAAAACCAGAATGCCTTTCATCTGTTATTGCCTCTCTTTAACGCGGAATGATTTTCTGAACTTGTTCAAGATTGCGAAACCTTGACGCTATTCCAATGAGACTACTCGAACCGACGGTGTCATATTCATCTGGCCTGAACTATTGCAACCACCATGCCCATAAAAAACAAAAATCACCTCCCAGTACGTGACTGTAGCCAAAGGTGACTTCTATTGTCGCTGGATCAATATAGCACCGTAGCCGTCCATCTTCTCCCTCACTGCAATGGCATGTGCCAGATTTGGAGCACTCGTGAACGTTTGTTGTTACAATGTCAAGGCCAAATTCTTCTGGGTTGGCCGCACGCAACCCTGGTTTCATCAACCAATAATCGTCGCCGTTAAGAAGGAAATCGGGGTTTGGGTTATTGAAGCAGGGGGAACTCGGACTATCACAACGACTGCCTGAGCATGCACTCGCTTGGATGGTCTCGCAAACTCGAGTGTCTGGACCGTACTCAAGGCAGAACCCGCAGCAGCCCTGCCCGTAACAGTCATGATAAGTAAAAGTCAAACCAATGATCAATACCATAACCTGAACGGCCTTCATTTTCTTTACCTTAATCACGTAATTGAAGCTGAAATGGGATCGATTTGTCACGTATGGTTAAGCTTGCTTCATACCAACCTGCTAACCAACCGGTGTATGGATTTGCAGTAGTAAGCGAGATCATTGAGGAGTCGACGTATCTAACGATAAACTCGCATTTTCTGCTAAAATGCTTGCCACCCTTTGAGCACCCAGAAACCTCGTCCTCAACCGACTCGTCGTTATTCTCGCTACCGATCGCGTTTGTGTCACCGGTGACAAAAATTCTGAAAACTTCCGATTGTCGACTCACATGAGATGTTTTTGGTAGGGTAAGAAAGCGTCCTTTAAATAGTACGGGAAACGAAATCGGTGGACCGTCTTTCGACCCAATAACTGGAACAACCACTATTGTAGACTTAGGAGCTCTTGAATTATCGACGCGGAGTTCAAGAGCCAACTTCGTATGATCTATGTCAATTGTGGTAATGGTGGCACCGCCCTCTATGATTTTCGCGCCATTAACCTTGCCGATTAATTCAGGATCAACGATTTGTAAGACGATGCGTCCAATCCCATCTGAATTGAATTCAATGCGCGTGTTAGAGGCTTCGATTCGAGCCTTCACTTTCCCACTTAACTTTATTTGGTGTGTGAAGTCGTTGAGCTTTAGTGAAACATTTACCGTGAAGTCACCCAACTCGGCGCGATTTACCTCGAAAACAATATATTGAGCCTGCTCGCCTTGTTCGATAGGAACGCCTCGCTGACTGAAAGAAGTGCAGCTACAATCGGTTACAACGTCTGAAACTTTAATGTTTTGACTGGAACCGTTAACTATCTGGACAGTGCCCCGAAAACCTCGATCGGAATACGCCGCTCCAATATTGACGTTATGAATCACATCGTCGCGCAGGTCAGAATCTAAAATTCGAATCGCACCCCATTTAGGCAGCGCCTCTATTTGCTTCGGTGTGACCGAGAAAGTGGGTCTAGCAGGGTCCGCTGCAATCGAAATCGTGACCGGCAGTGAGACGACACCGACCAAGAAGACGAAGTGGCATGGTGGCATGGTGCCGATTCCTCTTGATAAGGCAGGGAAAGACTACACTCAGATAAGCCTAGCAGTTAAATCGATTTGTCAATTCTATTTTGAAAGATTCCGTTCAAAATTTTTTTTGGTAAGGCGAGAGCTTCGCCGGAACCAGTCAATTGTGTCAGGTCCGGTTCAAGTCCAATACTGCTCGGCACCGTAGGTTTTAGCTCCACACGCTCCACACTGTCTTATCCGGCGTTCGAACCGCTGACGGAACGTCACACTCTTTATACGGGCTTATTCCTTGTTACCTGCGTATTGCTAACGCCTGCGAAATCGCAACGGTTGTTCGGAAGCCAACCATGGCGATACGATCGCCACACCGCAGACGGCAACTGCGACCGGGAGGGGCGCCACGGCGAGCGACACTAGGCCCGTTGCAAACAACCACGAAGCGGGGTGGCAAGCCAACGGTGTGATCATTTTGCGGACACGCCAGAGCAATAACATTAGGCCGATGGCAATCGTCAACATCAGGATCGTTTGAATGATTACGGCCAGCGTTTTCGTACCTGAATGGATTCTAACGACTGGAAACGATTTTGTTTCTCCGGCATTTGCGTGTTTCGCAACGGTCACCAATCGCCAGTGATCAGGTGGAATGAATGATCGCGATCGCTTGCTGTTGTCGATTGCAACTTCACCGGCAACACGACTCAGATACTGTTGCCACTTGAGTTCTTGTTCCTTCCAAATAGCCTCAAGATCAGCTTTCCCTGTGGTTTCTGCTGGTAGATTTGTTTGATCTTTTGGCAATGCATTATCGTTTTCAAGTGCCTCTTCGGCGAAACGCCGAAAACGTCGGTCCCAACTTGTGATCCACTGCACGATTTCATCTTGAGAACGATCCGTTGCACGACTAAGTGACGAGTCGGTCACTGCTCGAATCGATCCTGCCAGCCCGAGCAACCGGTCCTCCGCCGTCGATCGTTGCCAACCATCGCGTAGGCTCACCGAGGCTTTAGCCACTGACTGCTCGTCAGAAATCTCGTAATGTGTCATCCATGTTTGATTGACCGGGATACCGCGAATCAAAGGCAGTCCCGCATTGACCTCCAACCCTCTCGAATCAAGCTGGCAAACAAGCACGATACTCTGTGCCAATCGACTGAGCGCAAGTCTGACTTTGACCTCATTGGCCGAAGTCGCTGAGGAAGACTCCCACGCAGCGGCTTCGTCATCGATCCATACTTCGACCGTTCTAGCGACACTCGGTAGTACAATGGTGATCTGCTCCTCTTTGCCCGGATTTAGATCCCAGCGGCAAATCATCTTGGATTGCTGATCTGAAGCCGAGAAAAATTGAAAATCGGCAACGGTCACTCGAGCATCAGCCGTCTCTAAACGTGACGGTGCCAACCAAACGGATGCACTTTCACCAGCGCCGCGAAAAACAATCTCATCGCCTGGCTTCCGGGCAACAGCTTTGTTCTGGTCTGTTAAGTCAGAATCATCGGGCGGAGACGCATTGCCCCCAGGAAATGATTCATCGAAACCAGGCACGCTGGTCAACTCAACCGGTAGTCGCGCTACTTTTGCTGCGCTCGCTTCCCACTCAAGCGGTCGTCCTTCGATCCGCGTTGGTACGGTCATGTATCCTTCGCGTTTTCCACCGCCAAGGACACGCACCGCAGGTACTTCAAGGCGTGTATCGCTATCGATACTTCGTTGGCCCCGTAGACTAATGGCTATGTATCCGTCGATTCCGGGCACTTGCTCCGGGCGGATGCGGATAATCTGTTTAGCTGGATCAATCGATGGTTGCCTTGACCACGCTTCGGCTGGCTCAATCGTCAAGTTATCGCACCAAATCGTCGGGAGCTCGATGTTCACGAAATCGATCGGTTCGCGACTGGCGGCTCCACTCGAATTCTCGACGCCACGTAGCCTTAGCAATGCTTCGACCGACCATTTAGTCTGGTCCCAGACAAGAGAAGTTCGCTGCTGGCATTCAATCGATATGTCTCTCCGCTCGACGCGAAAAGATCCCGGCAATTGCGGCCTGCTATTCTGATCATTCGCAACGAAGGGCTGGATTTGATCTAGCCGCCACGTCCAACATGGAACCCATCCACCGGCCAATTGCTCATCGGTTTCCATCGCTGGAGTCGCCGATTCGATCAATCCTCCGTCGACGACTTCTTTGACTAGTAACGATTGATCGCGAGACAAAGTATACGAACCATTCACGACTTGGATCGGTTCAATGCTGATCCGCGGCGGGTTGAATTCAGCCGATTGCGATACTCGCTTGTGCAGCACGACGCGAACACGAATCGATTCTGTACCAGTCGGCTCGGGCAAACTGATTTCGCTGCGTCGTCCAATTTTGAGCGGCAAAGTTGCTACTGAGATATCATTGACAGTCAATACACGCAACTCACTCCCAATGGGAAGTACGACTCGCAACGGTCCCATGAGTCGATCACCCGGAGTAATGACCGCGCTGTAACTCAACTGAAGTTCACCGGGCCGAACATGCAGATGATGAACTTCGTTTGCTTGCCAAGCTCGCGACGGGGGCGCCGCAATCACGAATCGAGTCAACGGCGAATCGGACACGCTGACGCCACTGGCGGTTCCGCGAAAACCTTTCCAACTTGAGATAAAAGCATCAATCGTTTCAGGGCTCGTTGACTCGCTCATCGCAGGCTTCTTATCCGTTGCAGCGACAGGGGCCGCTTCGGGATTGAGCTGCGTTTGCTGCACCGTTTTTGGAACCAAGCGTAGCCCCTGAGCCGTATCGATTGCAATCACAGCCGGTGGTGTCGTCGCTGCTCCCGCAGAAATGATCTCGGGAATGACGATCGGTACCGATTCATCCGCCGCTGGTGTCGATGTGATAAGCGAATCAAACTCCCATAGAAGTCGTATCGGCCCCGGATTATCCACTTGCGATCGCAGGGTCAATTGCTGGCGAGTTAGCGAAATCGACTCAGTTGCCACGACTGTCCAATCGTTCGTCGTCAAGAGCGGTGCTTGGCCATCTAGCTGCACTAACGATACTTCGCCGCCTTTTCTTATCGCAGAGTCAGCTATGTCGATTTCACATTCGATGTTCGTGCGGTCATAGCCAGTGTGGACCCAGTATCGTCGTTGCGCTACCGATGCCGCGATGCGAGCCGCTTCGCGAAACGTAATGGTGAGATCAACTTCATCGACAGCTCCGATCGAAGCCGTAAGACGACCCAGTTCCGGCTGAACTTCTATTTCGCCAATCGAGTCGGCAAGCTCGAGCCGGTGGACTGCAAACCCCGCATCAACGACAAGTGTAGAGCTGGCGACTGGCGGAATTGAAAAACGAATTCCTCGCGACAATCGCGATGCTGTCTGGACGTCGCACGCCACGCGAATCAAAAGACTGGCAACGCTCGCCGGTGGAAGCATTAATCGAACAGCGTTCTCACCATCCGCACTCCACCGAAGCGGCCGTGTGTCGGATGTTGTCAGCCACTGAACACTCAGGACTTGAGACGCGGAAAACGGCAATCTCATCTCCGTTCGCTGCTCGGTATCTTCGATTTGATATCGAGCCTCCAGTTGCGCTGTTGTGTTGGTGTCAGTCGTCCCCTCGAGGCGTAATCGATAGCTCGCCGACTTCGTTCGCACGGGTACCAATAGCGGGCGTTGGTTGCGAAAGATCTCGGCGTACAGACTCTCTGGAACATAGACTTTCGTGCCAGCAAGATCACCGTCAACATCCGTTGGCACCATCACAAAAGGAGATTCGGCAACTCCTTGGATTGGATTCGATTGAGCAAGCAATAAACGCGATTCGAGAGCTGAGGTGCCGACAAACGATGTGAAAAATATCAGCGCCGAGAGCCGTTGTGTCCATGTGATCGCAGTTCGTCGTGATGACCCATGCTGCCGTTCCTCCGACTCACTCATTTTAACCGGCAATACTCCTGGCGTTGGAATTGGAATCGCAGATATGGAGGCTCGAACCGCGTCACCCCAACGCTTCACGTTAGGCAAGAGTGTCAGGGCGACAAGGCCGCCAGCCGCGAACGGAACGCAAACCGACGAATACCAAAGCGTCGTTGTCACAAACAAAAGTATGGGTGGCACATTCGCGAAGATCCAGACGAGCGACGCAATGAGCGGAGAGTAGGACGTCATCCACCAGCCCAATGCAAAAACACACAATCCAACCATCGCCGCAACCGTATAGCCCATCCCTGATTCGACAATCCAAATGCGACCGCCGCTGAGCTCAATACCGACCGCAGACTCAAGCGATTGTGCCTTGACAGTTGCGTCTGCCAGATTTCCTGTGGCGGAGTCATTCGCATTTGCCCTTGAAGGCAATACCGCATTAGGACTTTGTGATTCGCCGAATAGCAAAGCAGCCGGAATCAGCGTATCGGGAGCAGGTAGCAATCGCCAATCTCGACGCATCACAATTGCCTCAACGTTCATTTGAGGCGACGACCATCTTCGCGCGATCGCGCCCGAAAAAATGGAGCGAGTCCACTGGACGATTACACGTGACACGGAGTCTGAGAACTTGATCCGCAATGTCGTCGGTTCGGACTTGTACTCAATCGCTTCGCCGGATTGGTCCGTCACACTTACCAATCGCAAGTTGACATCATGATTGACCGTTAGTCCTGGCCCATGCTCGACATCATACATCGCAGTGATGACATCGCCACCTCGATTGGATGCTTCGATTCGCACACTTTCGCGCCAAACGATCGGCAGCTCACTGATTTTGTGAGCGGGCGAAATTGTGATCGATGCTTGCTTAGTCGCATCGTACGAAAGCACCGTGGAGCCTGGGACCGGCTCACACTCGGTGGCCACGGCACCGTACTTGCCAATTCGGCTAGTTGGAGTGATTAAGCGAGGGATTCTTAGAACCGACAAACCCAACTGAGTCACGCTAAGCGAAGGCATGACGACCGCTTGCGTTGTTTGGTTCGTCGCACCGGGGACACTCGGCAATGGAACTTCCCTCGTTTTGTCGAATTTGTACTCACGTCGCCCGACAAGCATCACTTCACGTTCGGCGGTATCCCCAAGCTCAAGTTGCCAGATTTCGTTCGCGGCTTGTGCGTCCGCGTCAGCCTTTGCATTGGAGGCAAGTGCATCAGCGGAAGACACGAGCGTTGTAGACAGACGACGACTTGAACCATCGATTCGGAGGGCAGACCATTTCATCGGCGGTCGCCCAGACGGAGTTCCCAGGTCGACAGTGATCGTCTGAATTTCAGTTGACACCGACTCACATGCAACGAGGCAAATTTCGCTGACGCGATCATCCTCAAGTCTTAGCGAAAGCTGACTCTTCGTATCAAATGAAATGTTAGGACGTCGGCTCACCAAGACTGGAGTCCGACCTTCATTCAAATCCATCAATAAGCTGTCGGAACCTACTTCGCTGATCATCTCACTTTGGACGATTGACAAATCTTTGGTCGAAAGTCGCGTCGTCCGCAGCGCCACATCTCCGCTCCAATTGAAGCCAACTGGCGGCGTGACCAGTGCCGCTACGCGATTGCGACAGTCTCGAATGGTTGCCAGCGAGGTCGCTGGGAACTCGACACGTCCCGCGTCCGCTTTAATCGGCATCGAGCCGGTAACTCGTACTTGTAACCGCCCTTCAACCAACTCGTCCAGCGTCGGCCAAATCGAGATCGTGGCTTGCTTCTTCAAGTCGTTGGGAAGGTCAATCACGCGCCCACTTGCGGGTAGCATGACCAGGATGGCTGTCCAACCCAGATCGATTTGAAGATGCACGGGCTGTGGGCCAATGCTGCTCATGGCAATCGAAGAATCAAGCTGTGCCTGGAAACGTGACCTCGTGGAAGACAGTTGCAACACCGATTCCGCAGAACTCTGTTGCTCTGCGGGTCGAACCAATACCGCCGGGCCTTCGGAGACAAGTGAACCGACGCAGCGAAACAGCCGCGAACCATCTTCAGCCATCGCTGTCGGCGCGAATCTCCAGCGCTGAGGCAGTTGCAATCGAAGAATGTTCAGGCTGGGGTCTAGGCGTATCTGAGACTGCATCTCCGTGGCGACAAGAATGGGGCGACAATCTTTCCACTTTGGCCACGGCAGCGATTGGGAACCGCCGCCCGAATTCCATGCGGCTTCTCCTTCGATCGTGATGTTCATGGTACCGCTGCCAGACGTCGACTCGACACGCGTCGAGTCAATTCGAATCCCACTGCCCTCGGGCGTGGTCACTTCCGACCATGGCACAATCGATCCACCGATCCTTACGGTGACTACACGACCAGCGTCCACAGCTAACATCGGCAGTACCACGCCCGGACCTGCATCCACCAACATTCGAGCCGTAAAGCCGATCGATTGTGGAAG
>Ga0163144_10022327_pt1 | contig 12540 bp, 5 predicted proteins | sample OliLak19BULKMAT1_FD_123175 | JGI IMG/M metagenome (GOLD analysis project Ga0163144, IMG submission 123175) | Freshwater microbial mat bacterial communities from Lake Vanda, McMurdo Dry Valleys, Antarctica - Oligotrophic Lake LV.19.BULKMAT1 | ecosystem: Environmental > Aquatic > Freshwater > Lake... | reverse complement strand
GGAGTTTGTCAAACGGTCAAATGCTGAGGCAAGGGAGGCAGCATCGGTCCGCGTGAGCCATGTTCAAAAAACCGATCTACATGCAAAATCCATTTCAAGAAATCAAGGCCCGGTCCCCGTCGTGCGAAGATCAGGTTCTTCGCAATGCTCTTTTGGCTGCTGGATACTGTGGGTCGGAGGAATGGCCATGATTGTGGTGGACGTGCCGGACGAGGACACGGATCCGTAATTCGACCGATTCACCGTCTGTCCAGTCAATCGCCACGCTCTTGCGAACGGGCGAATTCAGTTCCCTGGCGATGTCCTTCAACTTGGAGACGGGGTGATATGCGCTGGCGCGCCGTTAAGGGTTGGCGGGTGCTGTCTTCTTATTCTCTTCCGTTTTGGTCACGGTTCCATCGGGTGCCTGCGTAACGGTTTTCTCCGTTGACTTAACAGTGCCATCGCTGCTGACGCTGCTGCTCTCAGTCTTGGAAAGGGTGCGGTCGCAACCAACTGTTAGAAATGACAACGCCAAGGCTGACGTCGCGGTGATAAGTGCAATTTTACGTTTCATGGGAGACAATCTACGTGCGGGGCTCGCCCATGCGCTATGGGGTATCTCCCCACGGTCGAAGGGGAGTGAAGGTGACCGATAGAACGACATCCCACTAGAAATTTTTAGTGCGTTTTGCCGATGACTCGGCACAAATCAACTCGAAAAATTTCGCTGCTGCTCAGGTTGCCTCACGCAGTTGGTCGGGGCGGTATCCTCAGTGCAGATGTACGTGCGCGGTTTATCGGCGCTTTGTTCGAGAGATTATCGCCGTCTGAAACTCTAAACCTGGCCGCGTTGAACGGGCTGTCGATTTAATTGAAGGGGGCTGAAATCCTGGTCTCCTTCTCTGGTTGCGGACGGATTTGGATCACTTCTGCTTTCGCGCCAGGCGGGCCAATGCGTCCTCGCCGAGCGGGGCTTTTTGTTTCACGCGCAGGCTTTCGACCCATTCCCTGGCGAAGTCGCGCTGGAGGCGCCAGTTGATGGCGGCGGTGATCGCCATTGCGACGAGCGCTCCCAGGCTGGCCAGCGCCATGTCCTTGTGCGCGTCCCAGACATCGCCTTGCGTGCCGAGGTAGGCCTGGCCGAGATCCCCGCCGAACACCCCGGCCGCGCCCCACTCGACCAATTCATAGAGCATGGACGTGGACATGGTCAGGTCCAGTGGCAGGAAATAGCCCCAGAACCCGCGCACGTTGACCACGCGCAGGAATATTTCCCGGATGGGATAGGCGAGCAGGAATCCGTAAGCGAAATGCACAACTCGATCGAAGTTGTTACGCTCCCAGCCGACGAGGCTGTTGAAGGTGCGCCCGAAGAAATGCTGGAACCATGCGTCGTAGGGCGTCTCCGCGTAAGTGTAATGCGCCCCAACCTGGTGCATGCACATGAACAGGAAAATCAATGTGTAGGAGAGGCGCGAGAACAACAGTCGGCGATGAAACATGGCCACGAGGACAACCGCCGCGACGGCGAGGGCGTTCTCCAGCAACCAATCGCTCCGGTGCAACGGGTGAATGGCCAGCGCGACCCAGCAGATGCCAAACATCACGCCGAGGATGGCCAGATATCGGCGGTGCGAAATCGATGTGATCGCTTTCACGCCGCGCTCCCTTTGCCGGGAGAAGGGTGCCCCGTGATAGGCTGCGTCAGGCAAACGCCACGATCGGACCCGTTGCTTTGGTGGGTTTGGCGAGGCATCATTGCGGGGATTTTAGGGGTTGAATCCGGTGGGGCAAGGAAACAAGGGCGGGATCTCCATTCGAACGCGGGACTTCCGGTTAAAACTCAAAACGGACGTCGCCCAGTCGCTTCGCGATCTCGCCGAGCACGCGAGTCTCGTCCGCCTCATTCTTTGAGACGAAGGTGACGCTGAAACGCAGGTTCGCGCCCGCTTCGTCCCACGGGACGGTCGAGATCAGCTTTTCGGTGACCAACCATTGGGAAATCTCCTCGGCATTCTTGAATTCGATGCGCGATCCATCCTTCTTCACGGCCGCTTTCGGCGCCTTCACATAGAGGAAGAATGAGCCGCGCGGCTTCTTCGCGTTGAATCCGGCGGCGCGCAACACTTGAACGAGCGCGTCCATGCGCCGGGAATATTTCGCGGCAATCTTTTCGGTGATCCCGGGATGGTCGAAGCAATAAGCGGCGGCGTGTTGAATGGCGAGAAATTGTCCCGAGTCGGTGTTGTCCTTCACATCGCCGTAGGCTTTGACGAGCAATTCGTTCCCAACAACGAATCCGCAACGCCATCCGGTCATGTTAAATGTTTTGCTCGTGGAATGGAGTTCGATTCCCACGTCCTTCGCGCCGGGTATCGCGAGAAAACTCAACGGTTTCCCTTCGAAGACCAGCGCCGCATAGGCCGCATCGTGTACGACCACCAGGTTGTTTGCTTTTGCAAAAGCGACCACTTTGGAAAAGAACTCCGGAGTGGCACTCGCGCCCGTCGGATTGTTGGGATAATTCAGGACGAGCACTTTCGCCTTCCTCAAGACATCCTCAGGGATGGAGTCGAGGTCGGGAAGAAATTGGTTGGCGTCGTTCAGCGGAAGATTGTGAACAAGGCCGCCGTAATATTTGGCGTGCGTCCCGAAAACGGGATACCCGGGCGTGGTCATCAAAACGTAATCGCCTGGATTGATGAGCGCGGCGGGAAGAATGGAGAGAGCGGCTTTGCTGCCGATGGAATGAAGGATCTCGGTTTCAGGATTGATTCCTTTCACGCCGCATACGCGGTCCATGTATCGCGCCGCAGCCTCTTTCAAAACGGAATCGCCGTTGTCGGAGTAACCGCGGTTTGCCGGCAGGCTCGCCTCCTCGTGAAGTTTCGCGACGACCTCGGGAAAAGCCATTTCGTCCGGTTCGCCCACGCCCATGTCGATGATTTCCGCGCCTGGGTTGGCCGTCAGCGCGGCCCGTTTGGCGCGCTTGATTTTTTCGAATTTATAAATGGCGATGGATTTGCCGTATTGATTTCCGCCGATGCGTTCGGCGAAAAGAGTTTGAATGTAAGAGTCAGACATGGTTTTAAGATTTAAGTTTTGACAACGGATTTGGTAAAGCACGGAGTGGGCGCTGGCAGCCTATTTTTTCGGGCGAAACCCAGGCGGGAGATTTGAGGCGGGCAACGGCGGCTCGACCTTCGGTATTTTGGGCGGGAGACTTTGGATGGACTCGGGAAGATCGCCGTCGAGCGCCTCGTCGCCAACCGTTTCAAACATGGCGAGGCGTTTGCGCGCCTTCTCCGCTGCCGGAGTTTCCCCGTATTCGTTGGCAATCCGCCGGAGCAACTCCACGGCGGAATTCGTCCTGTTTAATTTCGAATAGAGATTGCACAGGTGTATCGCCGCCCAGCCCCAACGATCCGGAGGCAGTTTATGTTTCAACACTTCCTCATACTCGAGGGCCGCGGCCAGATGATTCTTCAAATCTTTCTCGTAGATCTCGGCGATGCGCAAGGCGACATACTGTTCGCGCGGATGGCGAGTGAGATAATCGCGCATCAGCCGAATTGCATCGAGATGATGCCCATTGGCCCATTCGCGTTCCGCCTCGTCATACTCGGGATTCTTCAGGCCGGTCCCTTCGTCATTGAGCACGAATTCGACGCTGCGGTTGCCAAAATACTCTGCGATATCGCGGGCGATCAGGAGCCCGAGGAAAACTGCCATCACCAGGAATCCGAAAAAGTATCCGAGCATTTCGCTCCGGCCGGTGACGGCCTGCCGGGCGGTGACAACTTCGGCGGGCTGCGAATCGGGCGGCGGTGTTCTGGTCAGGTTTGTCGCGGCGGAATTTGTGTCCGAAATTGCATTGGTTGAGGCTGGAAGATTTGTCGAAACCGGGTCGATAGCGGACCCGGTGGCTTGCGTTTCGTTGTCTCTGCCCTCGGCTGTGGTGTTTGTCTCGCTCTGCGCAACAGAAAAATTTGTCGATTCCTGAGCCTCGTTAAGTCGTTTGTAACTTGAATAGAACAGGGTGCCGAAAACAATCGCGCTAATGGTAAACGCCGCGTAAAGAAATAATTTGAGTTTCTGATTCATGCTCCGAGCCCAAGGTAATGAAAGCAAAGTTCGCCCAGAACGAAAGACTTTTCAATTTCGCGGCAAGAACGGAATTATTTTGGTGCGACCACGAATGAACAAATTGCGGCGGATGAAACTCAGTTCTGACGACTTCACTGACCTGATGGGCTCTGGGCCTGTTTCTCCCGGGCCTGATTGTTACAGAATCAGCCCGGCAATCGTCGCGGTCAGATAACTGGTGAGAACACCGCCGATCATGGCGCGCAAGCCAAGTTTGGCGAGGTCGGCGCGGCGCGAGGGCACCAGCGAGCCGATCCCGCCAACCTGAATGGCAATGCTGCTGAAATTGGCAAATCCGCAGAGCGCGTAGGTCGCCAGTTCATAACTTCGGGGATCGAGGTTCGCCCTCTGCTGGCTTAACGAAAGGTATCCAATGAATTCGTTCAGGACGATTCGTTCACCAAGGATCTGCCCAACGACAAAGCAATCCTTCGGCGGAACGCCCATCAGCCATGCGAACGGGTAATTTACCCAGCCAAAAATCGCCTGGAAAGTCACCGGATTTTCCACCGAGAAGAAACGTTGCGGCAGGCTGAGTAAATAGTTTGCCAGCGCGACAATCGCCACGAATGCGATCAACATCGCCATGACGTTGATGGCGAGTTTTACGCCGTCACCGGCACCGCAACACAGGGCGTCGATTCCGTTGGATGTTTCGCGGTCGATCTTGGCGTTGGCGCCTGCGGCGGTTTCGCTCGATTGGGTTTCGGGCAACATGACTTTGGCAATGAGCAGCGCGGCGGGCGCGCTCATCACCGACGCCGTCAACAGGTGGCCAGCAGAGATTCCAAACGAGACGTAAGCCGCGAGGACGCCCCCCGCGATGGTCGCCATCCCGCCCACCATCAAGGCGAGCAGTTCGCTCTGGGTCATTTTAGGAAGATATGGTTTGATGACCAGAGGTGCTTCGGTCTGGCCCATGAAAATATTCGCTGCAGCCGCGAGGCTCTCGCTCCCGCTGGTGCGCATCACCCGCTGCATGACCCACGCGACTCCGCGGACGACGCGTTGCAGGATGCCGTAGTGGTAGAGGAACGCGGAAATGGCTGAAACGAGAATGATCGTGGCCGTCACCGTAATGACGAAGATAAAGGAGTTGCCCGGACCCAATTTATCCGCCAGCAATTGAGGATTCGCCAACGGACCGAAAACCATCCTGGCGCCTTCGTCGGCGAAACCGATCAGCTTGGTCACGGCGCGCTGGGTAAAATCAAAGACAGCCGCCCCGCCCCTCGTTTTCAAAATCAACCACCCAAAAGCGAATTGGAGTGCGATGCCGCAGAACACAATTCTCCACGGAAATTTTTTGCGATTGAGGGAACAAAGCCAGGCGAAAGCGATTATTACGATCAGCCCGAGAAAGCTGACGAACTTGAGTTCCATTCGCGGACGTTACGAATCGGGCGGGGAACGGGCAAGGAATAATACCAACTCCGGGTGGAGATTGGTGCATCCCGATGTTGTTGGAGGTGGAACTTGTCGCGCTGCGACACCTAGCGCCGCGTTCAGCGGCGCAACGGCGCTTCCAACGCCTCGATTCCGCCCGCTGAACGCGGGCGGGGTTGTCGCAGCGCGACAACCCCTGTCAACAACTTCGGGATGCATGGGTGGAGATTGGTTGAATAAGGCTGATCGTCCGGACGCGTCATGGACTGCGGTGGCAAGGCGCAGCCGCGACACCGCTTTCGTGCGCGCGAAGCTCACTCTCGATCCAGAACGATTGGTCCGGGCGAAAACGGCGTGGCGCTCCGCTTCCCGCGACAGTCCAGGACGCTTGGGATGGGCGCGGAACGAAACGCAGCCCGTTAAGAAGAGAGCACACGATATCTCGATACTCCTGGAATCTCTGAACTGGGATTCGATCGGAGCGCAGACATTTTTGTCTGCGTGGAGAATGACGGCATAAGAAAACGCGGACAGAAATGTCCGCGCTCCGATGAGGAATTCAATTCGCCAGCTTACCGACGGCGGCGCTGGGCGCGTTGAAATTCAACCGGATTGGAACCAGCGATCAAGAGCCACGGATGGAACACGGATAGAACACGGATTTGGCCAGACGAGTTCGCTTACTCTGTGGGGGGAGCCTCAGGGGGGATCCGAATGCGCCAACCCAAGAGCAGCCAATCCGTGTTTTGTCCGTGTTTCATCCGTGGCTGAACTGCCGTTTCCACCCTCAATCTTCATACAGGAACTGTTCCTCCGGGCGAAAGCGGCGTGGCGCTCCGCTTCCCGCCGCAGTCCATGACGGTTGGGATTGGCGCGGAGCGCGCCCGGTCACAGTTCCATCAGATTTCTACCGTGATTGGGATAAGATCAGATCCGGCGAGCAACCGGGGAGAATGAAAGCCATTAAAATCGTGAGGCGAATTGCTCCCGTGCGGATAAACCGTGGAATCTTAAATCAGAGCCCCATTCAAGGGCTGCGCATTTGAATGGCGCGATGAACCAGTTCGGTTGCGTTTTTCAGATTAAGTTTTTCTTTGATGTGGGCGCGGTGTGATTCAATGGTCTTGACGCTGAGATGCAGTTGCTCGGCAATTTCACGCGTCCCGCGACCCTGGCCGATTAATCCAAATACCTCCAACTCGCGATCGCTCAACCGTTCCATGATTGATCCACCGAAGTTGTTTCGTCCGCCAACGAGCTGGTGCATCAGGTTGGCGTTCATTTTTTCGCTGAGGTAAATGTCGCCAGCCAAAACTTTGCGAATGGCTTCAAGCACTTTTTCGGAAGCCTCCTGTTTCATGATATAGCCCGAGGCGCCGGCGCGCAGAACCCGCTCGGCGTAGAGCGATTCATCGTGCATCGAGAGGACGAGCACCTTGAGTTTCGGATAATTGGTCTTGATGTTCTTAAGCAGTTCGACGCCGCTGCTGCCCTTGAGGGAAATATCGACAAGTGCGAGATCGGGCTTGAGCGAGCTAATCGAGTCGAAGGCCGGACCCGCTTCCGCAAATTGGCCGCAGACGGACAAATCCTTTTGTTGATGAATCAACTGTGCCAGACCCTCGCGGAGAATCGGGTGGTCATCAACAATGATTATCCTGTGCGTGGTCCTTGAGGGATGTGTCTGCGTTGCTGGCGTTCTGTTTTTCATCTAGTCACCCTGCGTTCCCGCTTTCAACCGAGATTTACGAAGCCTATATTCGATGAATGGCCGGTTTTTGAAAGGATAATTTTGGCCTTGCGGTTCGACCCTGCCATTACAGCTATTCTTGAGAGAAAGATCTCCAATAGGCCGGGTGTGTCCCGTGCGAGATTGACGTGAAGATCAGCTTCTGGAACGCCGGGCGCTTCACTTGGTCGCGCTGATCAATGTTCGCAACAAAGCGTTCGTACAGAGCAACCGCGTGCGTTCGGGTCTGCGGACGCCAGCCTGCGGAAATCTACGGGACCAACACTGCGCGGTAGAAGCGGGTGCCGTTGGTGGCGGGGCGTGTGTTGGAAATGGTTTGAGGGTCACTCGACAGCATGAAGTTCGTGAACGGAATCCAACTGGCGGTGGGAATCAGATTGGTGACAAATTCCACCCGGTATATGGCGCCGGTCCCGCCCGACAAGCTCAGGCCGCTGGCACGATTCAGACTGAGCAAGGGACGAATCGCGACGTAGTCCGCCTGGAGGGTCACGTTTCCACTGACCGCCATTTGAATGGTGCGGTTGCTCGGGGTGATGAATCCGGGGACGACCCGGAACTCGATGGGATAGCTGCCGCCGCCGAAGAGCGCCACCGTGCTCTGCGTTCCGGTTAAATAATTCGTGTCGGGACTGCCGACAACGCGCCAGCCGGGGCGGATTCCTGTGGCGCTCGCAGAATTCATGCTCACGGTAAGCTGACCCGTGCCGAAGGCCGGCGCGCTCAGGCCGGACCCGAGAATCGCCACCCCGCCTCCGCTGATGTTCCCGCCGCCATTGCCTGAAATCTCGGCTCGGTTGATCAGGTCCACCACCTCGCCGTTGATGGCGCGCACCAGCGTTTGACCGGAGCCGCCGAGGATCAGGGCGGCGGGCAAATATTTGTCCACGTCCGCCTGCACGTAAAGGGGGCCGCCGCTGTTGCCCGGAAAGCTTTGGATGTTCGTCGTGGCAAAAATGCTGGTGTAGAGGCGGGTGAAGTTGATATTCGCCGGCACCGTCGCAAAAAGTTTTCCCTGATCCTCCAACGCGGCGCCTTCAAGTGGATATCCGGCGAGGAATTTATTGTTCGATCCGAGCAGGTATTCGTTGTTGTCGGCGTCCGACGAGAGGTAGCCGCCGTAACCGCCGCGACCGGCGTCTTCCAGAAAATAGAGCGCGGCCACGTCGAGGTTCTGCGACGCGGGCGTCGAGATGCCGGGGCTGCTGTCCAATTGGCGTTGTGAAGCGTAACCGCCGAAAATGTACCAGCCACGCGGAACCTGCGGCACTGGTTCCAACTGATCGCGATAACGTTGGAAGAACCAGCGCGCGTCGCTGGTGTAAGTGAGCAACGCGTCGTCGAATAAAACGTGCGCGGCGGTGAGCACGACACGTTGCTTGACGACGAACCCGCTGCCGAAACCGACGCTGGTTTGGAGCTGCCCGTTGTAAAGGTAGGGCGCGTTGGTCGTGGCTGTGCCGAACGGCACTACCGCCGGAATCGCCGCACCCGGCGCGGAAGCAAAGAAGTAGGTGCCAACGCCGGAATAAATCGCGTCGGCGCCCCCGACCTGGACGAGTTGGGGCAGCGGGGTGGCGTGGCCGGGAACGGGTTTGAATTCCACGGCGTAGCTGCCGGCTCGCAGATTGGGAACCATCTCGCCGTTGTTCATCCAGTCCGTTGTTCCCTGCCGGCGCCATTGCCCGCGCATTGCGGAATCCGTCGAGCTGGCGATCTCGCTGGGCTCGATTCGCACCGAGAGGGTTCCGGTGTCGGGCTGGGCGGTGGCGGCGTAAAAGTAAGTGAATTGATTGGTCATTCCGGCGCTGATCGGCACGGTGATCGGGCTGGCCGAAGGCGGGAAGTAGCCGTTGACCGGACGGAATTCGACAGAGTAATTGCCCGAGACCATTCCAGACACGATTGTGCCGCTGTTGTGCCAGTTCAATTCTCCGACCAATCGCCATTGGCCGTTCGCCTCGGAAGGTTGCAGCGAAACAGACAACAGGCCGGTCGCCGGGCCTGACGCCCCGGGCAACACGGTGGAAGTAAACGAATCGGAAAACCCGGCGCCGTCGTTGTCCAAAATGCCAACTGTGGAGAACGTGGGTCCGGCGAGGGTCGCGCCAGGACCGGGGTTGCTCAAGTCGACGGCAAATTGCTCGTCGCCCTCGACCTCAAGGTCGTCCGCGATGGCGATGATGATGTTCTTGAGTTTGTCGGTGCTGGAGAAATTTAAAGTCCCGGTTCGTGACTGGTAGTCGAGCCCGCCCGTCGCCGTCAAATTGCTCGTGGTGTAGTTTACTGTGGCCGGTCCCTCACCGTATTTGCGAACAATCACCACCACGTTGCCCTGTCCCTCGCGAACGGAATAATTTATCGCGCCGAAAGCCAGTAACGGCGGCGGGTTCGCCACCATGGTAAGACTCGCGCTGGCTGCGCCCGCTCCGCCGGGTGTGGCATTCAATGCGGAGACGACCGTGAGTGTGCCGCCGAGAACGAACTTCAATCCGGCCGCGCCCTCGTCCACAGTGATGAAGTTTCCGACGGAAATTGCGGTGACACCGTCGGATTTATAAAGGGGACCGCCCGCGATGGCGGTGATTCGGAAGTGAGTGATCTCCGGCCCGTCCTGAGCGTTTCGCAATACGAACAGATCCGTTTGCGTGTCCTGAATCAAAATCGGAGCATCGGCCACCGGCAGGAAAGCGAACCCGCTTCGAGTGGTCCCTCCGATGGATGTAAAGCCGCCGCCCAGATAAAGATCCCGCCCGTTCAAAATAAACGTGCGGACTACGGTGTTGAATCCCTGACTTGGAAAGGCGCCAGTGGGGAGTTCCGAGGTCCCAACGGGTCCCGGATCAAACGAGAGGTCCACGTCGCCGATTCCATCGATTCCGACCATGGCTATGTTCGCCCGAAAGGCTCCGCCAATGACACGACTGAACCATCCGCCGACCACAAGACTGTTCCCGACTCGCGCGAGCGAGTTGAAACCGTCGAGTCCAACAAAAGGTCCGGCTCCGGAAGGATTCCAAATTGGATCGACCTGTCCGTTTCCTTGAGTGGAAAGCCTGGCCAGTCCATTCCGCGGTTGGCCACCCAGGTTGGTGAAGGAACCGCCGACATAGAGGTTGGTTCCGTCCAGGAGCAGCGACGAGACCGGAATGTACGAGAAGTAATCGGATGCACCGAGGATCTGCGGATTCCAAGCCGAATCAACGGTTCCTGTGCCGGTGGTTGTCAGTTTGGCGATGTTCCGTCGGCTCACACCGTTGACGGTTTCAAAGGCGCCGCCCACGAAAAGATTTGTGCCTCCCACGGCCAGCGCAAGCGGTGATTGGAAGTCGTAGCGCGTGGGGCTGATGTTGGGACGCCAGACGGGGTCCGCCGCGCCGCTGCCACCGATGCTCAGTTTCGCCAGGCCATTCGAGCTGGTTCCGCCCAATTCGGAAAAACTTCCGACGGCGAAAAGATTCGTCCCGTTGAGAGCGAGGGCCATCACGCCGTAAATGCCCACCGTGGCGTTGGCGCTCGCGTTCCAGTTGGTATCCACGGCGTCGCTTCCCTGCGTCGCAATTTTCGCAATGGCGTGTCGTTGAATCCTGCCGACCTTCGTGAACCGGCCGCCGACATAAGCGTCGTTGCCGTTGAGAACAATGGCATGGACCCGATCATTGGCGTTGGGTGCCCACGTGCGGTCGAGCGTTCCGTCCTGGTTGACCCGCGCGAGCGACTGTCGCGGCAATCCGCTGATAAACCAAAAATCGCCGCCGATGATCACTTTCCCGTCAGCCTGGCGGGCCATTGCGCGGACGATTCCAGGGCTTTGCACCTGCGCGGCGAATCCCGGATCGCGGGCACCGGTGATGCGATTTAGCTTCATGATCCCCAGCGATACCTCGCCGTTAATCGTGGCCATGTCGCTTCCAACCAGGAGCGAGGATTCTGTCAGGAGCACTGCGAAGATGGAATTCCCGTAAGCGTCTGGCCGCACCTCCACATGCCACGAAGGGTCGAGTGCGCCGGTTCCCGAGGTGCTAACGCGGAACAGTTTTCCCGACGCGCATTCGTTGCATGGATTGAACCCCGAGATGTAAACGTAATTTGAACTGGCGACGATCGGGGAGGTCACCAGGCTGTAGGGGTTCGGATTCCAGTCGGGATCAACCGCTCCGGAACCGGTGATCGCCAGCTTTGCCGCGTATCTGATATCCAATCCCCCGATCTGCTGAAAGTCGCCACCGACAAAGAGATTTGTTCCGCTGACGGCCATGGAGTGAACGCTAATGCTGGACTGTGAAGTCGCTCCGAAGCTCACCCCCCAAGCCGGATCAGCCAGACCCGTTTGAGCCGATAGTTTGGCCAGAGCAGGTCGGTTCACTCCGCCGATGCTGTCGAAAATGCCCGCAATAAACACGTTCGTTCCGTTGACGAGGATCGCCTTGATCAAAACGAAGCCATTCGTGCTTGTCGGATTCGGATTCCACGAGGGATCGATGAAGCCGGAGCCGACCGTGCTCAACTTATTGAGTAAACTGCCGCCGACGTAAAGATCGGTTCCCTGAATCGCCATCGCTAACGCTGTCCCCGCAAAACCGGGCTGCCAGGTTTCGTCCCGGGCACCGGTGCCAAGATTTCTCTTCTGTAGTTCGGAGCCGCCAATAAAAAGATCCGTCGCGTCGAGCGCCAGAGCGTGAATCTCTCCGGGCAAACCTTGCGGATCCCACGTCAAATCGACTGTGCCGTTCGGGTTCAGCCGGGCGAGGTTGGTTCTCGGGACGTCGTTCACGGAAGCGAAGATTCCGCCAATGATGATCTTGCCGTCGTGCTGCTCGACGATAGCACGGACCAGTCCGGCCCTGGACAGCTTCAAGTCGGGAAACGTGGCAGGCGTGTTCTGTGGGAGGGTGGGCGGCACGACTGGGGAGATCATCCATGTTGGAGAGTTGATGAGTGTGCCGGTGTGACCGTTTCCGGTGAAATCCGTTGCGATATTTCCATTTCCTTCGTCGAATCGCCAGTAGGCGACCAGACCGGATTCGGATCCATGGAGTGAGCGGTCAAAGTAGGTCTGAATCTCCGCAGGGCTTCGCGCCACGTTCCAAATCCGCACCTCGTCAATCTTGCCCGGCCAGTATTCCGAAAAATTGAGATCCCCGCCGATGGTCAAGCCGGTTCCAGACTGGAACGGTAAAACGGAATTTGTCGCGACGGGTTGGCCGTTCCGGAAGAGAAGGCTTTGAGTTCCGTTCCAAGTGTAAGCCACGTGTGTCCAGATCCCAATTGGGAAG
>Ga0163144_10022326_pt1 | contig 12540 bp, 7 predicted proteins | sample OliLak19BULKMAT1_FD_123175 | JGI IMG/M metagenome (GOLD analysis project Ga0163144, IMG submission 123175) | Freshwater microbial mat bacterial communities from Lake Vanda, McMurdo Dry Valleys, Antarctica - Oligotrophic Lake LV.19.BULKMAT1 | ecosystem: Environmental > Aquatic > Freshwater > Lake... | reverse complement strand
TGTGGCGATCGCACCCAACTTTAGGCGATATCAAATATGGACAAGTGCATCAGCAAGGCGAGGTCGAGCATAGTGGCTACAACTTCGGTAACTTTGGTGGAGTACCACAGGATTCTGATCTGCTTTTCCAACTGTTCTTGCAATATGAAAAAGAAGCAGCACATTTACTAAAATCTGAACTGGTACTACCAGCCTTTGATTACGTTTTGAAATGCTCACATTCCTTTAATTTGCTAGATGCTAGAGGCGTAATTTCGGTAACGGAGCGGGTGCGTTATATTAGTCGTATTCGCAACTTAGCCCGACAAGTTGCCAAGCTTTATTACTCTCAAAGAGAAGCATTAGGCTTTCCCTTAGGCGCTGAGTTAAAAGTGCCAGTTTAATCTGCCCAACCTCATTTTTATTATGGCTCGCAAATCTAAAAATTCAAATCCTCGTTCTTCTTCTTTTAATACTGATTTTAATACTGACCTTGGACTTTCTGATCTTCGTATCCGCTTAAATTTTTTGGCAAAAGAAAATGATAAGCTGCTAAAACAAATTGAGAAAAATCGTACTGAGTTACATAATCTGAACGACAGTATCAAGGATGTGAGCGTTCAGATCGCGCAACGAAGCGCTCCTTTTCGTCAAAAAATGCATGAACTTGATAATCAAATTCATGCAGTATTCAAAGAGATTTTTACTGGCAAGAAATTGGGTAAGAAGACACGTAAAGATGTCGAAACAATATATTATCATTTGCAATCAGATGGAGTTATAAGTCCTAAGCACTCCTACTCCGATACAGATAGATTTGAAGCTAAAGATCCCGAAGACGAGACGGATTGGGGAGATCATGAAGAGCGATCGCATCAAGACTTCGCAACAGATATTACCAAACCAGATCGAGAAGAGTTAAAAAAGATTCGCCAAATTTTCTTGCGACTTGCCGAGATTTTTCATCCTGACAAGGTGATAGATGAAGCTGAGAAAGATTACTGTACAGAAGTGATGAAAGAAATTAACTTAGCGTATCAAAATGGGGATTTAGCCAAACTGTTGGAGATTGAGAAGCAGCAGGACTTAAGTGAAATTATTAATCATGATAGCACTGACGATCTGACGCGCCAATGTACCAAAGTGGAAGCAGAAAACGCATTTCTGAAAGGTCAACTGGGAAACTTGAAACAGCAACTTCGACAAACTAAAAATACTCCGCAAGGGTCGATAACAGCACAGTTTAAGAAGATGACAAAATATGGCGGCGATCCAATTGGAACTGCTTTGGTTGAGATGGAGGCTCAAATCGAAATTATCGAACAACTACACAAATTTGCAATTGCTTTTCGCGATCGCCGAATCACCGTCAAAGAGTTTTTAAAAGGACCCACCGCTTTCATGGAGCAACAGAATCTGACGGATGAGGAGTTGCTGTTAGAGCTTTTGACACGATATTAATAGGGAACTTTAACGATCAATACTACTCATGCTTTGGGCAGGATAGCGATCGCCTGCCGCAACACCTTGAGGCGCTACAGCATTGAGAAGTTATCACCTTGAAAGCGAGGAGCATTGCGTCGATAATCATCGGGGGCAAAATCCTCTGGACTATCTTCGTCAGAAATAAACGGGACGGCTCTAAATCGTCCATCTAGATAGGCTTTAGCGATCGCCAGATCATTATGCACTTTAAAATCACTGAGTGAATATAGCTCCGTATTTTTCAGTTTATAGATAAAAATACGTGAATTAGTCAAGCAGACATTAATATTAAAGTAGATTACATGACCTTTGAGTTCAAGTATGACATTGTTACACAAATGGTTAAAACCAAAACGGCTAGCCATTTTTGAAGCCTGTCTAATTGGTTTAGTGGCGGGCTTAGCAGCTGTCATATTAAAGTGGGGCATTGGATTAGTAGGCGGATGGCGCGTCAATCTTGCTAACGACTTGCCAGCTTGGTTTGTCTTACCTATAATCGGTTTAATTGGCGGCTTTTTATCAGGGCTTTTAATCGAGCGATTTGCGCCAGAAGCTTCAGGAAGCGGCATTCCTCAAGTCAAGGCAGCACTCGGTTATGCTCCCATTGCTTTAAATCTGCGCGTGGCAGTTGTCAAGCTTGCTAGCTCCATGTTATCGCTAGGTTCAGGACTAGCTCTCGGTCGTCAAGGACCAACAGTGCAGATTAGCGCCGCACTAGCAGCCCAGATAAGTCAATGGATTCCCACCTCTCCCGAAAACCAGCGTCAACTGATCGCTGCTGGAGCCGCTGCTGGACTTGCCGCTGGATTTAATGCCCCGATCGCAGGCGTGTTATTTGTAATCGAAGAACTACTTCAGGATGTTTCCAGCCTAACCTTAGGTACTGCCATTATTGCCTCATTTACTGGTGGCATGATTGCTCGCGTTTTAGGAGGTCAGATTCCTAGTCTCATCATTCCTGATGTCCAATTTACAGTTCAAGAAATTCCTTTTTTAATTTCTCTCGGCTTTCTGGTTGGTTGCTTTGCCGCGCTCTTTAATCACAGCGTAATTGCGGTTACGCAATGGAGTCGTCGCTTTTTTAAAATGAGATTGTCATGGCGGATTGCGATCGCAGGTTGTTTGACAGGACTCGTGATTGCGATGTTACCTAGCGACTTTCGCGACAGTACGGGCTTACAGCTTTATTTAGCAATGGGACAATCAGACTGGCAGGTCACAGCCGCAACATTTGTGGTGCGATTTCTGCTCACGCTAATTGCCTGTAGTGCGGAGACTTCTGGAGGATTATTTGTGCCTAGTCTGATATTAGGAGCGTCTCTAGGCTCAATAGTAGGAAATATAGAATATTCGTTGTTAGGGACTGGAAATCTGACAATCTATGCTCTTTCAGGAATGGGTGCTTTCTTTGGTGCAGTCTCAAAAGCGCCAATTACAGCATTTGTAATGGTCTTTGAAATATCCATGGATTTTACGATCATCTTGCCACTGATGATTACTAGCGTAGTGGCTTATCTATGTGCAGAAAAGTATGCCCCTGTCTCTTTATACAATCGCTTATTGGAAATGGGAGGGATTTTTTTAGAGCCAAAAACGATGACGGAAGGGTTATGGAATGGGTTGAGAGCAGTTGATGTGATGCAGCGGCAAGTGGAGACATTAAATAGTCAGATGACTGTTAATGAAGCGATGCTTTTGTTTGCGCGATCGCGACATCGTGGCTTTCCAGTAGTGACAGATGCTAATTTAGTCGGTATTATCACCCTATTAGATCTGGACAAAGTCCACGAGCAAAACTTATCTGGAGATATCGAGATCGGTCAAATCATGACCCCAAATCCGATTACGACCAGCCCCGAAGAGAGTCTTTCTCAAATTCTCTATCTACTTTCTTATTACAAACTTTCGCGATTACCTGTAATTGATCGCAATAAATTAGTGGGAATTATCACCCGCAGCGATATTTTACGCGCTCAGACAAGACGATTGAGCAGAGGTAGTTCGCCGCAAACAATTAACACATCTTATCTCGTCTATCAGACGCGTGGTCCTTCTACTGGTAAAGGTAGACTGCTTCTGCCTCTTAGCAATCCAAAAACTGCCGATTATTTGATAGAGATCGCGTTGGCGATCGCAAAGGAGCGAAACTACGAACTCGAATGTCTGCATATAATTTCTATCGCTCCGCACCTTTCTCCATCAGAAACACATGTAGATTTAAACCCTATCTTAAAAATATTTCAACAAGCAAGCATAGCTGCCGATTTAAACCAAGTGCCGATTCATACACAGGTACGTGTGTCTCATGATATTGGTCAGGCAATTTTAGAAATAGCTAGCTATCGCCAAATCGATCTACTCTTAATTGGCTGGAATGGACATTCATCATCGCCTGAGCAAAAATTTGGTAATACAGTTAGCAATGTACTGAAGCAGATAAATTGTGATGTGATGTTAGTTAAATTTAGCGATCGCTTGCAGAAGTTTAATCAATTTACTCAAGAATTTAAGAAGCGAAGTATTTCCTTCAACCGCTGGTTGATTTTGATCAATGAGGCGGTAAATACTGAAAATGCACTGCAATTACTTCCTCCGCTGATGCCACTTTCCAGTTATCCTGAAGTTTGTCTCTGTCAGATTTTTTCTACTGTTAATAAAAAACATGAAGATAGCCATTTAGAGAAGTATGCAGATTCTTTAGATAAATCTCTCGGTTTCTCAGTTAGTACGGTTCCAATTTGTTCTGAATCGATTGCCGATGCGATCGTTGATTTAGCAGATGAACAGCGAAGTGATGTAATTATGTTAGGTGCAAGCCATGAAGGTTTTTTGCAACAAATGCTTCACGGTGATATTTCCGAAGAGGTCGCTCGAAATAGTGACAGGACTATTATCATTTGCAGAAAAGCGGCGATGGGAGAATAAGGAAGCTTATAGCACCCTGTCTACTTTCTAGTCTTTTACGGACGATTGCTATAAGATTGTGAAGTTCTCTAATAATCAAGCATATAGCAATCAAGCATATGGCAATCAAGCATATGAACTTTAAAAGTATTATTCGCGATATCCCTGACTTCCCCCAAAAAGGCATCATTTTTCGAGATATAACGCCTTTATTAGCTGATCCTCAAGGGCTGACGGAAATTATAAAAAGCTTTCAAACAAAATTTACTGAACTGAATATTGGGGCGATCGATTGCATTATCGGCATTGAGTCTCGGGGGTTTATTCTCGGCGCACCATTAGCAATGAGTTTGGGTTGTAGCTTTGTACCTGTCCGTAAACCTAAAAAATTACCATCCGCAGTATTTCGCGTTGAATATGCTCTGGAATATGGAACCGATACTTTAGAGATGCATTGCGATGCGATCGCCGCAGGTAAGCGAGTAATCATCATCGATGATGTGATTGCTACGGGAGGAACTGCCGCAGCAACTGCCAAACTAGTTAAACAGTGTGGAGCAGAACTAATTGGTTATGGATTTTTAATTGAGCTAGATTTTCTCAATGGCAGGAAAGCTTTGCCCGAAGTTCCAATTGTTTCGTTGGTAAATTATTAGGCGATCGCAAATTCCCAAAGAATAAGGTGTTGCTTAGTGGCACTTCTTCTTTGGGAGTAATTTGGGAGTAAGTTAACTTAAGCGATCGCTATAATTAATTGCAAAAGTCGCAACAGTTACGATCATAATCAACGGATAGACTATCCAAGAAGCGATATTTAAATATTTAAAGGCTTTTTTATGTCCATCTTTATCTAACTTTGCGCCAATTACGGTGACAAGAATTGGGAATAAACACAGACAGAAATAGACGTAAAACACATATTCCATGGCAACGGTATAGCCAACTTCAGGAAGTTGATTGTTAAAGGATAGCAACAACACAATTCCTGATAGCAGTGCCGAGGCAGGAGCCATCGTGCGCGGCACAAACATTGTATAAGGGAAAAATAAGCAACAATAAGTTAGTAGTGACAACAAAATCAACGGCAAAATATTTTTAGATAGAAACACTAAAGTTTTGCGCTGAAAAGTCATCCGAATACTCAAACCAGGATATTCAACTTGAGCATTAGATTGGAATAAATCAGGATCGCCTTGAGTAGAAGTACTGCGCGAAGAGTCTTGAAAATAGGTGATATCTTTGAAATTCCAAAGCTGAAGCCCTTGAAATGGTTTGCTCTCCTCAGATGCAGTTCTCGGCAGTTTGAGACCAACTGTATCGATCGCATAGATTAACCTTTCGGTAGATAGATTAGGATTATCAAAACGCAAATTTAGTTTTTGAGAATCAAAGGGATAATCACGAAAATCAAAAGCATTGCGAAACTCGCCGCGAACCCGATAAAGGCGATAGTTTAATCCATTGACGACCTGAGCCTTGATTGGTGCTTTGCCATCAAATACAGGTGCAGTGGGATTTACACTATTGCTGACTGCATCAGGAAATTGAATTTCGGTGGGTTCATCATTGCCATTATAGCGAAACCACACATAAAAATCGGCAGTAAAAGTTGCTTTATCAATCCGATTGAGCTTATTGATATCCATCCCTGCATAAACCACTCGCTGCCGCCAAAAATATTGATCGCCCGATTGAATGATGCTCGCAGATTGAAGTTCTTTTGGTAAATTGAGTCGTTCAGGATTGGCAATCGGCGTAAATTGTTGTGAGGCTGAGATCAGTTTATAGCTTTGGAATTGGGCAAGACGTACAGGTTGATCGCTATTGCGATCGCTATTGAAATAAAGCAACCCTGTTAAACCTTTCAGCCCGACTTTACGATTATTGAGAGCAGCTAAAGCCTCTCGCACCCGTTCGCGATCGCCTTCTAAGCTTGCCGATGTTGATTTTGGATTAGCTTTACGAATCGCATCCACCGCCGCGATCGCTGCCTCATAAAACTTTGCTCCTAAATAAGAAGGAGTCTTGTTATAGGCTTTTTGATACGCTGTTAGAAAATCTTGAGCATCAGCCCCAGCACTATCAAATAGAATTGGCGCTGGCACATACATGCCATCGGTAAAGAAACCTAGTTTTTTCTTTTCTTCATCATATTTCTCAAAGCGCTTCGCAAACGACTCTCTGGCTAAAGCTTGCTCACCCAAAATACGGTTTTTTAGCCCTTTCTGTTTGAGGGCTACCAAAAAATCTTCGGCTACTTCCTCTTTTGTCAATGTTAAAAACAAAATCCCCGCCTCAGGTTCTGCGGCTAGTTCGTTGACAATCTGCTGAATTGATGATTTTCGATTATTAGCAGCAGAATCAATCGCCCAAGTACGCTGAATTTTGCCACTGCCATTAGCCTCAAAAGCAGACTTAATAACTTCTGATTGAGTCTGTTCATTTTTGCTAGCTTTGTCATAAATCACACTTGCCGTTTTGAACTGTAATACTTGCTGCGCGTAGATTGACAGGGTGCTAGCAAGAGCAGGATTGGTATAAATAATCCGAAAATAGTAAGGGCGATCAGTGGTGACCTTAGGATTATTAGCAGTGCCAGTGATCGCAGGCAGTTTCCGCTCTTGATAAATGCTACCCGCCGCGATCGACGTATCAGAAGATCGGTGACCTAAAACTACAATTGCTTCACTTTTAGCAATTTCGGTAGCAACTTGGGTTGCTCCTTCAGCATTTCCCTTGTCATCAAAAGTATTTAATTTAAGCTGACGACCATTGAGGCCGCCATTGCGATTAGTCGCATCAATATATAACTTGATGCTATCGACAATTTCTTGTCCCCCACTTGCCCCATCTCCGCTCAGAGGTGCGGCGACTGCGATCGCGATCGGATTACCTTCAGCCCTCGAACCTTGTGGATATATCCCCCCCAGCGATACTACGATCAATATTGTGATCAAGGCGATCGCCCAAAACCTTACAACTGTTTTACCCATCAAACTACAGGCGTCCTCATTAAAAATTGCAGCAGAAAAATTGCAAAAGCACAAATAAAATTTTCTTGCAATGTTAGTCGCACGAGATATAGTCAAAATACCCATAAAAAAAGAAAAGAGGACGCAGAGCGTCCTCTTTTCTTTTTGTGGATTTTAATTTGAGGGCGAATGATGGGAATTGAACCCACGAATGGTGGTACCACAAACCACTGCCTTAACCACTTGGCTACACTCGCCATTTAACCGTTATTTACTATATTACTAGTCTGTACATTTACACAATACCTCAAGTAAAAAATTTCCAGCTTTTTAGGCGATCGCGATAAATTCTTAATACACTGTACTTTTAGTGCATATATCAACTTCCAAAAACAAAGTATTATTACTTACGGTCTTCGTCTAGAGATACACAAATATGATGCGAATACTGGCTTTGGTTGCAGGTGGCTCTGGCGATCAATTACTGTTTTTTCCGACACTCGATACACTCAAACAACAGTATCCTAATGCCGAAATTGATGTGGTAGTCGAGCCGCGTGCCATGGCAGCTTATCGAGTTTGCCAATCTGTCAATCGAGTACTCAAGTTTGATTTTAGTGATCGCAATTCTTTGGCTGATTTTGGTAATTTACTCGGTACGATCCGCGATCGCGAATACAATGCCGCGATCGTCACTCAGCCAAGTTTCGCAATTAACATCTTGTTATGGTTAAGCGGTATTCCCAAGCGGATATCCTTTGCGGGACAGGGAGATTTTTTACTGACTGACATCATTCCCACAAATACTCAAGAATATGCAGCAGTTCAAAACTATAACTTGCTCCTCGCTTTAGACATTCAGCATTCATGTCCACCAATCAAAGTTAATCTTCCCAAAAGCGATCTGGACTGGGCAACGAACGAACAAAAGCGCCTTGGCATTCAACAAAGCGGTTTTATCCTACTCAATTGTGGTGCTATGGGAAATTATCCTGCCGAAAGTTGGGCTGAGATCGCCATTGATATTCAATCAAAGCTACCAAACTTGCCAATCGTGGCGGTTGACAGCATTAATAATGCGGATTTACTCAAGCAATTAACTGCTAAAGTATCCAATATATTAATTGCTAGTCCCACTGATATTGGTAAGCTAACCGCTTTAATTGCTTCAGCCAATCTGTTTATTTGTGCGGAAGGTGATGCTATGCAACTGGGTGTCGCGGTAGGCACAGCATTAGTAGCAATTTTAGGATCGGCTACACCCGCCAATATATTCCTGCCAATTCAAGAAAAACGGATTAAATATGTTCAAGCGATCGCGGGTCAATCGATCAAAGCGGTCGCGCCTAAAACAGTTCTAGAAAAAATCTGGGAAGGCTAAAAAGCTCAAAATGCTCATTTTCGGGCATTTTGAACTTTTTAGGCAAGATTTACTCCTCTAAGATCAAACTGAAAAGTTTGTCACAGTCATGACAATTCACAACATAAAGTGGTATATCTCAATCAATCATTGGTGACAAATTGGTGAGCTAGATGGTGATCAAAGTTGCGACTCTGAAGGGAATAGGTTTAAGAGTATGAGATCGTTAAGACTTAGAAGCCAGTTATCGGCGATCACTGCTAATTGCTTGTTTATAATTGGTTTTGGCTTGGTTGATATTTCAGTAGCCCGATCAGTTGCGATCGCCCAACCGATTGCCCAATCCGTTGCAATTCCTGCGCTTGCTTGTCCACAGGTAACTAATCGGCGCTATGTTGTCATAATTGATCGCCCCGCAAACTTACTTCCACAGTTACCTAACTTTTTAGCGATCGCCGCTGTACCTTGTAGCTATCTCAATGCTTCGATGACATTCTTTGGGGGGTTTGACAATGCTAAATCATCCACATTTCGAGCCAATCAACTGCGCGAGTTAAAACTAGATGCGATCGTGCATTCTTTCACAGCTAGAGTCACCGATGTTCCTGCAAACTTACGAGCGGCAATCGTTTTAGTAGAACCAAGCAATGACCCAAATCTTGCCATCCAACAAGTGCGATCGCTAACAAGAAAGAGTGCAGTGCTTGCCACGTTTAATAATCGTTCAGTGATTTTGGCAGCACCTCTGTCAAGTCAACAAAGTGCCAAGGTGATCGCATCTTTGCTTCGCAATCAAGGGCTAGCGGCTCAAGTAGTTAGCGCTGACTTGATTGCTCCGAGTTCTGTTGTAGGTTCTATCCCCACACCTTCCATACCAAATCAGAATCCTGATAGTTCTGCCCGAATTTATCGTGTTCTGGTTCCCAATGTTAGCGCTAGTACTTTAAAACAATTGCGTAAACTTGCACCTGACGCGTTTGTGACTATTTTTAAAGGGAAATCCTATATTCAGTTACGGACTTATACCAATCGTGCAAATGCTCATCGGGAACGCGATCGCTTAAATGTTAGTTTCCCAGGTACGATTTTGCTTCAAGATTAAGACTCTAGATTAACTTTATGACATCTCGTTCTAAATCTCTAATTACAGATATACCAACCTACACAGTGCGGGTAAGTCATCGCGCTAAGTGTGTGCGTCTTTCGCTCTCCGTAGAAGATGGCTTAGAGGTAGTTGTACCTGCTAATTACGATCGCCAAAAAATCCCTGATCTTGTCCATCAAAAACGCGATTGGATTGCCCGCAATCAGAGCAAACTAGATGAGCGAGAAGCTTTTTTTCTGTCCCAAGATCCTCATGAGTTGCCTGACTCTATCAACTTGCGATCGCTAGGCGAAAAATGGCAAATTGAATATCACCAAACTTCCACAAAATTAGGCTTCATCAATATTAAAGAAAAAAAAGATCAGCTTCAGCTAGTTATCAGCGGTAATATTGCCGAAATCGAATCCTGCAAAGCAGTTTTGAAGCAATGGCTGATCCGAAAAGCTGAAAAGCATTTATTTGGTTGGTTACGTAAAGTCAGTGTCCGCGTAGATTTGCCCTACCGTACAACAGCTGTACGCGGTCAAAAAACTTTATGGGGTAGCTGCTCTGGCGATCGTAATATCAGTCTTAACTATAAGCTGCTCTTTCTCGAAGCTAATGTGGTGGAGTATGTGCTGCTCCATGAGCTTTGCCATACAGTACAGATGAATCATTCAGCCAAATTTTGGAAATTAGTCAGTAAATTTGAGCCAAATTATAAGGTATTGGATAAATCTCTTAACAAAGCATGGCAAATCGTCCCTGCATGGCTCGATTTTTAGTTGCAACCTCAAAATGTCATCAGAATCATCCTTTAAAAGTATTTTCTACTCCCTTCCCAGTGAAAGATTAGATGTTAAAACCAAATAATTAGCGTTGCGGCGCGAAGCGCCGCAACGCTAATTATTTGGTGGGAAGGGAGTATCTATTTTTTCTATTTGGTTACGATCAAAAATATTTGCTTGAAAGTATTATCAAATAAGTAAATAAGCACGTTGATCACAGTCAGATGTGAGCTAACTCACAATAGATGAGTGAATCGGCTCTATGGGTATTCGGGGTTAAGCATTATACTGTCATACTGAAATTGATAAGTGTGAGGAATAAATTTATGACCGAAACAAAACCAAATTTACTACCGATTATTGGTGGTGCTGCTGTATTGGTAGCAGGTGGTGTAGGCGCTTATTTTTTCTTGAATAAGCCAGGGGTTTTGCCTACTAGCACTGCGGCTGGAACTCTAAATGTTGTGCCTAAACAGTCACTGATGGCAGTGTCAGTATCGACTGACGAAGCAGCGCTTTCTCAAATCGAGCAATTCTTATCTCCAGAAACCAAAAAACTTTACGATGCACAGATCGCCAAAGTCAGAAGCAATCTTGCTTCAGGTGACTTTAACTACGAGCGGGATATGAAACCTTGGGTTGGCAAAAATATAACGATTGCATTTTTACCTTTAGGCAAAACCGCTAATCTCGCACCCACAAAATCACAAGCTGCAATCCAGAATCGTTATGTGCCTATGAGCGCTACAGGTTCGATTCAGTTTGTGCAAGAGAAGGCTGCTCCCGCAGCTAAGTCTGTGCCAAATATTATCGTTGTGGTAGAGGTGAAAGACAAAGCTGGTGCTGAGAAGTTTTTAACACAGCAAGTTAAGTCCAAAGGGGGAGGCAAAGAAAAGCAATCTGATTATAAGGGTGTAAAGATTACTCAGTATGGTGAAGCAGATAGCGCAACTTCATATGCTATGGTTGGCGACAATTTGATTTTCTCTCCTACCGAACAAAATACTCAGAAGGCGATCGACACCTTCAAAGGTGAAGCTTCTTTGGCAAGTGCTGCGAGTGCCGACGATCTCAAGATCAAAAACCCCGTTGCCCAAGTTTACATTCCTAACTTTAGCCAATCTATTGTTGAATTAGCAGCAATGAATCCTGATGCTCAACCAATTCCCCCAGAATCGTTGGAGCAATTGAAGCAGGTGAAATCCATGAATATGGGATTAGGAATTGATGATGCAGGCATTCGTTTTAAAGCGCTTGGCAAATTTGAACCAGCAACAATTGCTGCATTCAAGAACTCTCCTAACAAAATTATTGCTCAACTTCCTTCGCAAGCATTTATCGTCATCACTGGCTTTAATATCAAGGATACGTGGCAACAATTTGTGAAATCTGCTGAGAAGACTCCTGAAGTCAAAAAAGGGCTCGATGATACTAGAACTCAACTGAAGTCGTCGCCATTGGCTCTTGATCTAGATAAGGATATCTTTGGATGGATGGATGGTGAATTTACGATCGCTTCAGTATCTGGCAAACCCGAAGGGATTTTAGCGCAAACTCAAGGACTAGCACCTGTGCTGATGCTGCAAACTACTAATCGTCCCGCTGGTGAGTCCTTGCTCATTAAGCTTGATGATTTTGTCACAAAGAACGGCGGTAAAGTCGGCAAGAAAGATGTTGGCGGAGTAGCTGTTACTGAGTGGTCATTTCCAGGTGCACCTGGGGCAATTGTCTCGCATGGTTGGGGTCAAAAAGACATACTCTTTATGACGGCTTCACCAATTGTGCCTCTGTTCGTACCAAAACCTGCTAGTGCGATCGAAGCCGATCCAACCTTCAAGTCTGTAATTAGCACTCTGCCTAATAGCAACGTTGGCTATTTCTATATGGATGCAACTAAAACATGGAATATTGTCCAAACCTTTTTGCCTGCGTCTGAGAAACAGAAAATTACTCCTGATGTAAAGGCTT
>Ga0163144_10022325_pt1 | contig 12540 bp, 12 predicted proteins | sample OliLak19BULKMAT1_FD_123175 | JGI IMG/M metagenome (GOLD analysis project Ga0163144, IMG submission 123175) | Freshwater microbial mat bacterial communities from Lake Vanda, McMurdo Dry Valleys, Antarctica - Oligotrophic Lake LV.19.BULKMAT1 | ecosystem: Environmental > Aquatic > Freshwater >... | reverse complement strand
CGCGAGATTGCTGACCGGCGGCGTGACGCGGTTGCTGCCGGGCTCGGCGCAGGACGCGGTGCGCTTTGGCGAACTCGGGGTGCCGGCGGCGCGGATCACCACGACGGGAAACCTGAAGTTTGACGTGGAGATACCGCGCCTCGGTGACGCGGAGCTAGCGACGTTGCGCACGGAGCTGGGCCTGCCGGACGGGCGGATTTTATTGGGATCCTCCACGTGGCCCGGCGAGGAAGAGGCTATGCTTGCGGCGATGCAGGAGACGCGGGCGAGCGGACTGCCGTGTTCGCTGTTGCTGGTGCCGCGTCATGCCGAGCGCCGGGCGGAACTCGAGCGTTGGCTGGTCAAGTCGGGCCTGCGGTTCCATTTCCGCTCGCAGGGGCCGGCACCGGGCGAGGTCGACGTGGCGGTGGGCGACACGACCGGGGAATTGAGAAAAATGACCCAGTTGGCGGAGTTAGTTTTTGTGGGAAAGAGTCTGCCGCCCCACACGGAAGGGCAGACCCCGGTGGAAGCCGCAGCGCTGGGCCGGGCGATCGTGCTGGGCGAGGGGATGAGCAATTTCCGGGGCATCGCGCGCGAGTTGGTCGAGGAAGGCGCGGCGGTCCGCGTGGCTACCGCGGGGGAACTCGCGACAACGCTGGCCGCGCTCGCCCGCGACGGTCGCCGTCGGCTGGCCATGGCCACGGCGGCGACGGCGTGGCACGCGAAGAATGCGGGAGCGGCGGCGCGGACCTTGGCGGTGGTGCGCGAAGAACTGGCGAAAATCGGCGCGGGCGCACCCAACTAGGATCGGCCCGTCGTGGTGGTGACCGCCCGTCCCCCGTTCGGCGCGGGCGGGTTTATCCCCGCTCCCGGCGCCGTCTAGAGACGCCTTGTGGGCGACCGGGAACCTGACAGCAAGATCGTCCCCGATCCCTTTTGCCCCGTAGGATGACGGAGGCAGCGCATTTTTGCGCGGCACTCCGGAACTCGCTAGCGTTTCCCCTGCAGGGCGAATTCGCGGCGGAATCGCGTCCAAGGCACGGCGCGCAGCCTTTCCGCAGGAATCGGCTCGTGGCTCGCGTCGCAGACGCCGTAGCTGCCGCGGCGTAAGCGCTCCAGCGCCGCTTCCACCTCGGCGAGCAGGCCCTCCTCGTGACGCCATTCCGTGAGCAAGCTTTCGAAGTCACGCTCGTCGTTCGACCGCGCCGCGCCGTCGGTGTCGGTCGGCTCCGTGGCCTCGGCCGCGACGAGGTGGGCGTGCGTCTGGCGGCTCAGTTGCCCGCGCATCCGCAGCAGCGCGCGCAGATGCCAGCGCCACTTGGCGGCGACCTCGATTTCGGGTGCGGGGGAAGCGGCGACGGGGGATAATTTGGTCTTCACGCCTTCAGCTTAGTCGAAGGAAGGCGCGCCGCCTCCGCGATTCTTGGCCGAGGGCGCGCAGTTATTGCTGAACCGCGAACCTGCCGGCAAGGCGCGCGCATTGTTCGACAAATTCTGCGGAGCGGCGCGCGGCCGAGGGTGCTAGATTGGCGCCCCACGGATACCTTCCGCCCCGCCGCTTATGAAAAAAAAATCCTCCTCCGCGCCGCCGGAATTCAGGCTCGCGGAAATCAACCATCACAAGGCCCGCGTCTTTCGTTCGACCGCGCCCGGCACCAAGGCGCTGAAGCCCGCCGGCCGCCTGCTGGTGTCCGGCAGCGGCACCGGGATGGCGAGCGAGCTCGAGCAGTTTGTCGCTTGGCTCGGCGCCCTCCATCCTGAAATCGCCCGGCGGATCGAAGGCACCCTGCGCACCGACCGGGGCCGTGTGACCGACAACCAACGGCTCGCGATGGCGCGGGATCTCAACTGCCTCGTCCAAAGTCCCACCCGTTAACCCGTCCACCCCCATGCTCAATAAATACTCCATCGACTATGTGCTTTCTCCGCACCATCGCAGCCGCAGCTCCACGCACTTCACCGACGAGCCGGTAGAGGCGGAGGACTTCCTGATGCACCTGCTTCAGGCCCATGCCCGCATCACCGCGATTCGCCACGAGGGCTCCAACATCGCCCCGCACGCCTTCGACCGACTGCTGAAAGTTGCCGCCGAGCGCGTCGCCGCCCAACTCCTGCGCGAGTCGCTCCAACTTGACGCCGACGAAGTAAAATACCGCTTCGGCTTCGCAGCGTGAGCCGAGGTTCCAACCGGAAGTCCTCTGCGTCGTCCGGTGACATGCGCGGGTAGGGCGACACCTTATGGCGGATGACCGCCGGAGCTGAGATTCTCGCCCGAGGACCACAGCATCGCTCATGACTCCGCCGTTTAGCCGAACGACCAACCCATCGGCGGTCCTCCCGTTGTGCAGGCACGAAGCCCGCGCCCTATGACCGTTGTCGGAACGTCCCCGATACAAGCATCCAATCCCCTCATTCCTTATGAAGAAGCAAAATTCACCGACCGTTCTTTGCGGCACTGATTTTTCCGCCGGCGCCCGCGCCGCGGCCGACGCCGCTGCGGCCATCGCCACCAAGTTCGGTGCGCCGTTGCGTCTGGTGCACGCCTCTGAAATCACCGGTTCGCCGCTCGTGCAGGATCACCTGCTCGTCGAGGCGAAGCGTCTCCACGACGCCGGCGCCGACCTCGTGTCGGAAGTTGTGGATGGCGTCGCCGATGAGGTGCTCGTGCGGCTCGCGCAGGAGAGGGGCGCGCGTCTGATCGTGGTTTCCGCCCTCGGGCGGCGTGCGCCGGCGCGCTGGCTGCTCGGCAGCGTCGCCGAGCGCACCGCCGGGACCGCCACGGTGCCGACGCTGGTCGTGCGCGACGCCGCCCCGTTCCAAGCGTGGGCGCGCGGAGAGCGGGCGCTCAGGGTCTTTGTGGGCACGGATTTTTCCGCCAACTCCGATGCCGCGCTGCGCTGGGTCGCGGAGTTGGGGAAGCTCGGCCCTTGCGAGGTGATCGCCGGATATGCGGCGTGGACGCCGGAGGAGGCTTCCCGGCTTGGCGCACTTGGCGAGTTGGGGCTGGTGGGAACTTCCCCTGCGGTGCGGAGCGTGCTGGAACGCGACATCAAGGAGAAGGTCACCCGCTTGCTGGGTGATCAAAGTGTGCGCGTGCTCGTGCAGGGCGGTTGGGGGCGCCCCGATGTGCAGCTTGTCGGGATGGCGGTGGACGTGCAGGCCGACCTGATCGTGGTGGGCACCCACCAATGGCATGGGCTCGACCGGCTGATGGAGGGCTCGGTCTCGAGAGGGATAGTGCGCTACGCGCCGATGAGCGTGGCGTGCGTGCCCGCGCCCTTGAGCCGCCGGATGGAGGTCCCGGCGGTGCGGCCCTGCGCGCGCGTGCTGGTCGCGGTCGATTTGAACGAACTCCACGGGTTTGCGGCACCCTACGGCTACGGTATTTGCAGTCCGGGAGGCACGGTGCGCCTCGTGTATATCGGCGCGCCCAACCTGCGGCCCGGCTCGGTCCAAGCCGGTGCCACGTCGCCGTTCGCGCCGAGGCTGCAGGCCTTGGCACCGGAGGCGGCGGACGCCCGCGGGATAAAAACGGAAGTCGAGGTCATCGAGGATCGGGAAATCGCCGGCGCGATCTGCGCGGCCGCGGAGCGCTTCGGCGCCGATGCCGTCTGCATCGGCAGCCACACGCGTCCCGGGCTCGGGGCGAAGATCCTCGGCTCGGTCTCGCTCGGCGTGCTGCAACGCTGCCGTCGCCCGGTGCTCGTGGTGTGGCCGCCGGCGATTTGAGGGAATCGCCCATGATCACCTGCGCCGTCTTCGAAGCGAAGCCCTATGATCGCGATTACCTCGCGCGCGCCGCCGGAGCCGAGCGGGTCGCGTGGCGGTTCCATGAGTTTCGGCTCGGCGCCACCACGGCGTCCGCCGCGCAGGGCGCCCAGGCCGTGTGCATTTTCGTCAACGACCGGGCGGATCGCGAGTGCCTCGAGGTGCTCGCATCGCTCGGCGTAAAGATCGTCGCGCTGCGTTGCGCCGGCCACAACAACGTCGACCTCGCGGCGGCCCGTGCGCTCGGGCTCGCGGTGGTGCGGGTGCCGGCCTACTCGCCTTATGCGGTGGCGGAGCATGCCGTCGGCCTGCTGCTCACGCGCAACCGGAAGATCCACCGCGCTTACAACCGGGTGCGCGAGCACAATTTTTCCCTGAGCGGGCTCGTGGGCTTCGATCTCCACGGCAAGACTGTCGGTATCGTCGGCACGGGGAAGATCGGCCGGGTCGCGGCGGAGATATTTCGCGGTTTCGGAGTTCGCATCCTCGCCTACGATCCGGTGCCGGCGAGGGAATGGGCGGCCGCGCAGGGCGTGGGTTATGTGGAGCGCGACGCGCTGCTGGCCGAGAGCGACATCGTCTCGCTGCACGCGCCGCTGCTGCGGGAGACGCACCATCTGCTCGACGCCGGCACGCTCGCGCGGATGAAGCCGGGCGTATTCATCGTCAACACCAGCCGCGGCCAACTCGTCGACACCACCGCGCTCATCCCCGCGTTGAAGACCGGCCGGGTCGGCGGGGTTGCGCTCGACGTCTACGAGGAGGAGGCGGGCGTGTTTTTTGAAGACCTCTCGGGCGAGGTTTTGCAGGACGACGAACTTTCTCGGCTGCTGGCGTTCGCCAACGTCCTCATCACCGCGCACCAGGCATTCCTCCCACACGAGGCCCTCGGTGAAATCGCCCGGGTGACGAACGCCAATCTTCTCAACGGCGAGACGGGCGCGGCCTTTTCGCCCGGCACCGCGCTTTGAGTGCTTCCATGAAGACCCGTGCCAAATCCGCCGCCTCGGGTTCGCTTTTGGACAAGGCGGGCCATGCCCGTCTGGGGCGTCACCTCGCGCAGCAACGGGAGCAGCGCTGCCGCATCGTGCTCAGCGGCGGCCCGGGCGGCGGCAAGACCACGGCGGCGGATCTTTTCCGCCGCGAGATCGGCGAGCGCGTCGTCGTCGTGCCCGAATCCGCGACGCTGCTTTTTTCCGGCGGCTTTCCGCGCAGCGCTCATCCGCTGGCCAAAGCGGCGTCGCAGCAGGCCATTTTCCAGGTGCAGCGGCATCTCGAAGACGTGCAGTCCGTGCTCTACCCCGACCGTGTCCTCCTCTGCGACCGCGGGACGGTGGACGGCGCGGCGTATTATCCGGGCACGCCCGACAAATTCTTTTCCGCATTGGGCACGACGCTGGAAGCCGAGCTGGCCCGTTATGACGGCGTCATCTTTTTCGAGAGCGCGGCGGTCGGCGGGATGACCATCGAAGGCGGCAATCCCGTGCGCAACGAGACCACGGAGCAGGCGGCGGCGCTCGACACCCGCCTGCGCGAGCTCTGGATGCATCATCCGCGTTTCGTCCTCGTCCGGCATGACGCTTCGTTCTTCAAAAAGATCGCGCTCGGCCTCGCGGAACTCGACCGGATGGTCGGCGCGCACGCCGGCACCCCCGCCTTACGGGCCGAGCGACGACGGCCCGGTTCAACGATCCGCAACCGTTCGCAACGGCCCAAATCATCGTGACCACCATGCTCGCCAATGTGTTTCACGGCGTTAACGACATCCGCGTCGAGGCGGTGCCCAAACCGTCCGCGGGCCCCGGTGAGGCGGTGCTGCGCATCACCGCGACGACCATCTGCGGCACGGATCTTCATATCGTGCGTGGCGAATATCCCGTGAGGCCGGGGCTCATCATCGGCCATGAGCCGGTGGGCGTGATCGAGGAACTCGGTGCGGGCGTGACCGGCTACGAGATCGGTGACCGCGTGCTCGTCGGCGCGATCACGCCCTGCGGCCAATGCCGCGCGTGCCTCTCGGGCCAGCACTCGCAGTGCGGCAACGGCCATGGTTGCCGCGCGGTCGGCGGCTGGCGTTTCGGCAACACGATCGACGGCGCGCAGGCGGAGTATCTGCTCGTGCCGCACGCGCAGGCGAACCTCGCGAAGATTCCCGACGAAGTCACCGACGAGCAGGTCGTGCTGCTCGCCGATATCGCCTCGACCGGCTTCGGCGGCGCGGAGAGCGGCGGCATCAAAATCGGCGACACCGTGGTCGTGTTTGCCCAAGGGCCGATCGGGTTGTGCGCCACCGTCGGCGCGAAACTGATGGGGGCCTCGTTGATCATCGGTGTCGATGGCGATGAACGCCGCCTCGCGACGGCGCGCAAGATGGGGGCGGATGTCGTGCTCAATTTCAACGAATGCAATGTCGTCGAGGAGGTGCTGAAACTCACCGGCGGCGGAGTCGATGTCGCGATCGAGGCGCTCGGCACGCCGGAGACGTTCGAGGCTTGCCTGCGCTGCCTGCGGCCGGGCGGCACGCTGTCGAGCCTCGGCGTCTATTCGGGCAAGCTGCAGATTCCCCACGAAGCCTATGCCGCCGGATTGGGCGACCACCGGATCGTGACGACCCTCTGCCCCGGTGGAAAAGAGCGCATGCGCCGGCTGATCAGTGTCGTCCAGTCGGGCCGCTTCGATCCCACGATGCTCATCACGCATCGCTTCGCGCTGGCCGACATCGGGCACGGCTACGACCTCTTCGGCCGGCGCGCCGAGGGCGTGCTCAAGGTGCTGATCACGCCGTGAGGCCGCGCCGTGCCGGACCCCTCCTCGCCATGAACAACCTCACGCTCCATCCTTTCATCAAGTGGTTCGCCGACATCGCCATCGCGGACATCCCGAGCGTCGGCGGCAAGAACGCCTCGCTCGGCGAGATGGTGCGCGAACTCGCGGGCAAGGGCGTGAAGGTGCCCGACGGCTTCGCCATCACGGCCGACGCCTACCGCCACTTCATCCGCGAGGCGAAGCTGGACGACGTCATCCGCAGCACGCTGGCCGGCCTCGATACGCGCGACATGGCGAATCTCAGCCAGCGCGGTCATGCCGTGCGGCAGGCCATTCACAGCGCCGCGCTACCCGGGGACCTGCAACGCCTGATCGGCGAGGCTTACGCGCAATTGCAGGGCGGCGGCGGCGTGCCGCCCGATGTCGCCGTGCGCTCTTCGGCCACGGCGGAGGATTTACCGGATGCGAGCTTCGCCGGGCAGCAGGAGACGTATCTCAACGTGCAGGGCGTCGCGGCCCTGCTCGAGACGTGCCGGCGCTGCTTCGCCTCGCTCTTCACCGACCGCGCCATCAGCTACCGCGTGGACAAGGGCTTCGACCATTTCAAGATCGCGCTCAGCATCGGGGTGCAGCGCATGGTGCGCTCCGACCTCGCGTGCTCGGGGGTCATGTTCACCATCGATACCGAGAGCGGCTTTCGCGATGCGGTGCTCGTCAGCGCCGCCTACGGCCTCGGCGAAAACGTGGTGCAGGGCTCCGTGACGCCGGACGAATACATCGTGTTCAAGCCGACGCTGAAGACCGGCCACCGGCCGCTCCTGCAACGGACGGTCGGCAGCAAGGAATTCAAACTCATCTACGACACCGGCGGCGGCCGCATGGTAAAGAACGTGCCCGTCGCCTCCGCCGACCGCGAGAAGCTGGCCCTCACCGACGACGAGGTGCTGCTACTCGCGCGCTGGGGGTGCATCGTCGAGGACCACTACTCCGCCAAACGCGGCCAACCCGTGCCGATCGATCTGGAGTGGGCCAAGGACGGGATCACGGGCGAGCTTTTCATCGTGCAGGCACGGCCCGAAACGGTGCAGTCGCGCAAGAATCCCGACGTGCTGGAAACCTATCGGCTCGGCCGTCGCAGCGCCGTGCTCGTCAGCGGACGGAGTGTCGGCGAGAAGATCGCGACCGGGAAGGTGCGCGTCATCCAGAGCGCCCGGGATATCGGGCGATTTCGGGCCGGCGAGATCCTCGTCACCGACAAAACCGATCCGGACTGGCAGCCCATCATGAAAATGGCCGCCGCCATCGTCACGAACCGCGGCGGGCGCACCTGCCACGCCGCCATCGTCAGCCGTGAACTCGGCGTGCCCGCCATCGTCGGCACCGAGCGCGGCACCGAGGTGCTCCAGGACGGCCAGCTCGTAACCGTGAGCTGCGGCGAGGGCGACACCGGCTTCGTGTATGAGGGCGCGCTGCCCTTCGAGGTGGAGCGCACCCAACTCAAGGCGCTCGGCCGTCCGCGCACGAAGGTCATGCTGAATCTCGCCAACCCCGAGGAGGCTTTCGCGCTTTCCTTCCTGCCCAACGACGGCGTGGGCCTCGCGCGCATGGAGTTCATCGTATCGACCTACATCAAGATTCACCCGCTCGCGCTCACTGGCTTTGCGCAGCTCGCCGACGCCGGCGCGAAAGCCGAGATCGAGCGGCTCACCGCGGGCTACGCGGACAAGCCGCAGTTCTTCGTCGACCGGCTCGCGCAGGGGGTCGCCATGCTCGCGGCCGCTTTCTATCCGAAGGACGTGATCCTGCGCCTGAGCGATTTCAAGACGAACGAGTATGCGAATCTCATCGGCGGCCGGGCGTTTGAGCCGCACGAGGAGAACCCGATGCTCGGCTTCCGCGGCGCGAGCCGTTACTACCACCCGCGCTATCAGGCCGGTTTCGCCCTCGAATGCCAGGCGGTGAAAAAGGTGCGCGAGGAAATGGGGCTCACCAATCTCAAGGTGATGATCCCCTTCTGCCGCACGGTCGAAGAAGGCCGGCGCGTGCAGGCGGAGATGGAAAAGCACGGCCTCAAGCGCGGTGAAAACGGCCTCGAGCTCTACGTCATGTGCGAGATCCCGAGCAACGTCATCCTCGCTGCGGAGTTCGCCGGGATTTTCGACGGCTTCAGTATCGGCTCCAACGATCTCACCCAGCTCATCCTCGGCGTGGATCGCGACAGCGAGGTCGTGGCCCCGATCTTCGACGAGCGAAACGCCGCCGTGAAAGCGATGATCGCGCAGGTCATCGTCATCTGCCGCGCACACCACCGGAAAATCGGCATCTGCGGGCAGGCGCCAAGCGATTACCCGGAGTTCGCGCAATTCCTCGTCGAGCAGGGAATCGACAGCATCTCGCTCAACCCCGACACGGTCTTGAAGACGACGCGGGCGATTCTGGCGACAGAAGCGGCCTTGGGAGCGGGGTATAAACCGACGATATAGAAGACCGGTGTCGCCGGTCCATGGGTTGCCGTTTCCTCCGCATAAAGACGGACCTCGCTTTGGACGCATGCGAGAAAGCCCCCCTCCTCTTGAAGGTATTCCCGGACGGAATCCACGAAGCCCCGCTCGTCATCGCGGCGGGCCGCCTTTTGTTTCTTGGCCGTGGGCACCGTCGACCCTCGGCGCGCGTCCGCCGATCCCGGCTTGCTCCTCCGGCGCGCCACCGCCACTGATCGGCTGCGCCGTCACCCGCGCCTTGTTCTCCATGAATTTCCGCTCGCTGCCGCAGTTTACCCGTAGCGTCCGCCGCATGGGCGAGGTCGTCGCCGTCCTCGCGAAATACGGTCTCGCCGAGTGGCTGAGTCACACCGAACACAAGCGCTCGAAAGAATTTTTCACCGGCGCCACAGGCGAAGGCCTCGCGCATGAGACCCACGCGACGCGCATCCGTCTCGCCCTCACGGAGCTCGGCACCACCTACATCAAGTTCGGGCAAATTTTGAGCACCCGTCCCGATATCGTCGGCCCGGAGGTCGCGAACGAGTTGGCCAAGCTGCAACACGGCGTGCCGCCCGATGCTCCGGAAGTGGTCCTCGCCACCGTCGCCGCCGAGCTCGGCCGGCCCGTGAGCGGGAGTTTTTCCGCGTTCGACCCCGCGCCCATCGGCTCCGCGTCGATCGGCCAGGTTCACGGTGCGCGGTTGCTCGACGGACGTGCTGTCGTCGTAAAGGTCCAGCATCCGGGGATCAAGGCGCGCATTCGCGGTGATTTGGAGATTCTCCAAAAACTCGCCGAGCTCGCGGAAAAATCCGCGGAGTTAAGACGTTATCAACCGTTGGCCATCGTCCGGGAGTTCGACCGCTCGCTCACCCGCGAACTCGATTTCGGCCGCGAAGCGCGGAATCTTCAGCAGTTCGCCGCCAATTTTGCCGCCGATCCGACCGTTCACTTTCCGCAGTCGTATCCCGAACTCTCCAGCAGCCGCGTGCTCACGATGGAGCTGATCGACGGTGTGAGCCTGCAGGACATCGCCCGCCTCGCCGAAATCGGCGCCGACCGCGACGAACTCGCCCGCCGCGGCGCGACCATCTGGATGGAGATGGTGTTCCGCGACGGCTTTTTTCACGCCGATCCGCACCCCGGCAACATCCTCGTGCTGCCCGGCGGCGTCATCGGCATCCTCGACTGCGGCATGGTGGGGCGGATCGACGAAGCCCTGCGCGAGACCATCGAGGAAGGCCTCGTCGCCATCGCCAACCACGACGGGGAGCAACTCGCGCGGTTGGTCATGCGGCTGTGTGCAACGCCTCCGGATTTCGACACGCCGGCCTTCGGCTCCGACGTCGCCGACTACGTGGCGTTTTACGGCAACCTGCCCATCGATCGTTTACAGCTCGGCGGCGCGCTCAACGAGCTCACCGGTATCCTCTCGCGTTACCAACTGATTTTGCCCGGCGGCGTCGCGAGTCTCATCAAGACCTTCGCCATGCTCGAAGGCACGGCGCGGCTGTTGAGTCCCGCCGTCAACGTCATCGAGCTGATCAAATCCTATCAGAAAAAAATTCTCCTGCGGCGGCTTTCACCGCGCGTGCGCTGGCAGAAGCTGCAACGCATGATTGCCGAATGGCGTTATCTCGGCGCCTCGCTCCCGCGCGGTCTCGGCGAGGTGTTCGAGAAGATCCAAAGCGGCAAATTCGACATCCACCTTGAGCACCGCCGCCTCGAACCGTCCGTCAACAAGTTGGTCATGGGCATGATCACGAGCGCGCTCTTCCTCGGCTCGGCCGTGCTGTGGAGCAATCGGGTCCCTCCCATCTGGGGCGGCTATTCCGTGGCCGGCGTCCTCGGCTGCACGGTGAGCATCGCGCTCGGTCTCCGGCTGCTGACCAAAGTCTGGCGCGAGTGATCGGTCGCGCTCGCCGGAGGGCGAGGAGAATGGCTCATTTCCTGCCGTCGGGCGTAGGTTTCATCTTCAGCGTAGACCCTGCCGGATTTCCTGCCTCGATTTGAAAAAGGACCAACGGAGTCGGCGTGAAGCCGTCAGGCAGACGCTTGACGGCTGGCTCACACCCAATTTTTCCCAAGGTCACGCACGAGCCCGACGGATTTCCTCCCCGGGGTTTTGCAGGGCTCGTGCGGGACGCGGGCGCGGTCGTTGGGAGACGACGGAGGGCAGGGTCTCGGCCGCTTTCACGCCCTGGTGATAGGTGGTGTAGAGGAAAATCGCGTTCGGCAGATCGCCGAGATGCTTGACGACGAGCGGATGCACGTCGGCCCACGATAGTCCGCCCACACCGGTCGCGAGCTTGGGCAGCGCGAGGCTCGTGATTTTCTCGGCGAGAATGAACTGACGCAGGGCGTGCAACGCATGGTTTACGTTGCCGATCGAGGCCTTGCCGGGGCGTCCGTCGCCCGCGGGGACGGGTTCCTGCGTCAGGAGGCAAACGACGCGGTGCCCGCCCGCGCCCGCCCAAGCCCAAAGCGTGCCGGGCTTGGGATTCTCGAGATGGCAGTAATGACGATAGTCCTTGGCCATCGCGGGCCAGTCGATGCGCAGGCCCAGAGCGAGGCCGTGATCGAAGTGATCGTGCGGAGCGACCCCGTGGGCAATCGCTTGAGCGGAGGTGAGGAGAATGTCGCCGGTGACTTCGTGGATCATGCGGACAAGTTATCCGCCTTCGCGCGTTTGCGCTGCGCGTGAGCTGGCCAAGGGCGCGCAGATCTTGCTATGGGCACGATCCGAAGAGGTGAGCGAGGCGGGAAGAAATGCCCTGAAGGGGCAAATAAAAGGAGTAAGAGATGTAAGAAGGCTAAGAGGAGTAAGCGCGGAGGGATCGAAGCGTGGAGACGCGGAGGAGTGCATTCCCGGATGAGCGGCTTGAGGATACGCTGGTGCGTTCTCTACCTGCAGGTGAAGCGTAACCCAAACCCGGCGTTGTCCGGCGGTCGCCCGGGCTTGGTGATTTTTTGCGGCGGCCCGTCTGCGGAAGTTAGTTCAGTTGTAAGACGGGCCGAGGCCGGTGACGCGCTTGCCGGCGACGCGGCCGGGGCCGTCCTGCTCGCTGAGGCGCTGGATCTCTTCAAACTGTTTCTGGCTGATGAGGCGCCGCGGGACGCGTTTCTCGGCCTCGGATACGAGGCGGGCGCGGTCCTCGTCGGTCGGATTGTGGGGCAGCCATGAGGTGTGGTGGCCTTGGTGACGGGTCCACTCGATGTTGCCGCCGTGGACGTCCACGTGGATTTGAAACTTGCCCTCAACGGGGTCGCGTTGCCACCAGCCGAACGTGATACTCATGGCGGAAGTTCGGCCGACGGGCGCGGCTCCGCGAGCGCAAACTCGGCGACGGTCGCACCGGCGTGAAACTCGCCGGCACGGCGTTCGACCTGGCGGACGCGCAGGAAATCGGCGGTCAGATCCACGACCAGGCTCCCGAACGGGCGGCAGAGGGCGCCGGTGTTGATGACCGTGAGGCCGGAGGGCGTGCGCCAGACGCCGGGGCGGTGTGTGTGACCGAGGAGCATGAAGCGGGCGGCGGGACGG
>Ga0163144_10022324_pt1 | contig 12541 bp, 9 predicted proteins | sample OliLak19BULKMAT1_FD_123175 | JGI IMG/M metagenome (GOLD analysis project Ga0163144, IMG submission 123175) | Freshwater microbial mat bacterial communities from Lake Vanda, McMurdo Dry Valleys, Antarctica - Oligotrophic Lake LV.19.BULKMAT1 | ecosystem: Environmental > Aquatic > Freshwater > Lake... | reverse complement strand
TAAAAGCAAAACCGCTTGGGGTTTTGCACTTAGCCCGGATCGCCAAAACGGTTGAATCGGTAGACTTGATCCGAGCACACCGTGGAGGGTCGCTGGCGAGTAGAGCATGAAATATCCGGGCTAGTCGCTCGAGGTCATCCGGATTTTTCGCAACCGGATGGAAGAGCGCGCACACCATGCGGAGAATGAGTTGGGGTATTATTTCGAGGAGGCGTCGTTCATCACGATGGGGCTGCTTCGAAAAGAACGCGCGGTTCAGTGGCGGCGTTTATCATTCGTTCGTGCGACGGCTGACGGAGTTTTCCGCGGATTCGCTGACCAAAACATGGCCGATCCACGAGCGACACGTCGCGATGTTGCTGGAGTTGGATCAGAAGCTCGCCGAGGTGGTGCAGGAACTGAAGGCGAAGGGCTTCGTGAGGCCGTATCTGACGACGTTCGTGGTGGCGCGCTCGAACCCGCTGCGCTTCTTGAAGGAGCCGCCGGCGCTGGAGAATTTCATCAACACGATCCGCGGCAAAGTGGAGCGATACAACGTCGATAAGATCCGGCAGGAAGACATTGTGGCCTCGGGTGGCGGCGTGGCGGACGAGGAGTAGGCGGGATTGGTAGCGCGAGTCGGTGTTCTAGCCGAACGGGATGCGGACAGATGGGGTTCAGGCGTCTCGCGTCGTAGCGACCTACGGAATTTCGTAGATTTCGATTAAGGCGGTGCCGGAAGCGTTGCCGGCGCCCGAGACCAACGCGGTGTAGCTGCCGGCCCGCAGATTAACGAGCAGGGCGGCATCCTTGCTGCCGGTCTCGAGCGCGAACGCGCCGGCGCGTTCGGCCGCCTGCACGAGAGCGATTCGACTCGGTGCTGTCTCCCAGTCGTCGTTGGAAAAGGTGGCAGACGAACCTCCGCCGGCGATCAAAGTGATCCGCGGATCGCTCAACACGCCTTCCACGCCAAACTTGGTCAGGCCGGGGCCGATGGCGCGCACGAGATAGTTCTTCGTGCCGGAGCCACTGACGACGAGTCCAGGTATCGCTGTTTGCTCGCCGGCACCGACGAACATGCGACTGGAGAGATTCGTGAGCCGTGACGCGGGATAGCCCGGATCGAGATCGTAGGCTTCAATCAAGCCGATGGTGTCGCTCTCGGGGTTGTCCGTGAGATACTGGACCGTATATGAGCCCGGTGCGAGGGTCGTCACGACCGCCGCGTCGCCTTCATCCACAGAAAGTGGATACGCGCCCGCCGCGCGTTGCGCGGTCACCAGTGCAACGGTATTCAACTGCCGATACCAGTCGTCATTCGCGGCGATGAGCTCGCTGCCGCGGTGAACGAGCAGGCGGGGGTTTTTAGCCGGTTGGGCCACATAGAATCTCCGGAGAGCCGGCCCGATTGCCCGCAGCAGCATCCGCTTGGGGGCAGTGCCTCCCAGGCTGAATCCGACAATCAAGGTCTGGCCACCCGTGCCGGCCTTGGCCCGAGTCGACACGTTGATCAGTCGGGCGCTGGCTGGCGGTCCGGGTGGGATGATTATTTCCGCGGCGGGCGCGGAGGCGGTGCCCGCATTGGTGGTCACCTCGACCGACCATGTGCCGGCGTGGTGGGACTGCACGCTCGCGATCTCGAATGAGCTCGTGGGATTAATTTTGGCGTTTTCCGCCGATACGTCGCGCCCATCGAAAAACCACCGATAGCGGGGATTACCGGGGGCGATGAACGGCGAAAACAATTCGACGGTGGCGCCCAACCTCGTGACCACGATCTGCTTTGGACCGGTGAGATAAGGCGGCTCACTCGCGCCGATCACGCGGACGTCGACGGGCTCGCTGACGCTGAAGCCATAGTTGTTCGAATAGACGACGGAATAGGCGCCCGCGTCCTCCACCTGGAGGGGGTAAATTCGCAGCGTGGATTCCTGTCCCGGGATTGTGCTGCCGTTGCGCCGCCATTGGTAAGTGCGCGGGTGCGCCGGCGACCAATCGTTGGCCGATTCGAGCAGAAGGAAGCTCCCCGCACTGACGACGCGCGATGAGCCGCCGGTGATTCTGGGTTTTTCGGGAGCGATGTGTGCCGGCCAGAAGCGAACGTTGATCGGGCGGGTCTCGACGGAACCGTGGCTGTTGCGGACGACACAGGTGTAGGTGCCCACCTGGTCGAGCAGGTTGGGTCGCACGACCAGGATCAATCCCGTGACGCCCAGCAGATCGACGCCCCCCTTGCGCCATTGGTAGGTGAGCGGATGGACGCCTTCGATCCGGGGAGCCGTGCTGTCGGCGGAGACCTCGGTGAACCACATGTCATGCGGTTGCTCCGTAACGATCGGCGCCTGGGTCGAAGCTCGAATCGACACGTGGTATTCGGCCGCGAGCACGCTGTCGCGGCCGTTGCTTACGATATAGCGATACACTCCGACATCGGCGGGAGCGATGTTTCGCACCGAGAAAGGGGGAACGCCCTCCCCTTGCGTGATCTTTTTGCCGTTGAAGTGCCAGCCGCGCAGGAAGCCGTAAGCCGGCTCGGCGAAGAGACTGAGCATGGCGCTCGTTCCGGCCGGAATCGCGATTTCGCCACGGGTGACTTGATAGGTTGGCAGCGGCTTTCCGGCGCTCACCGTCAGCACGAAGTCACGCGTGGCGCTGGTGCCGTAGGCGTTGGCAAGGACCGCGTCGTAGATGCCGGAGTCGGATTCGCGGAGGGCGGCAAATTCCAGGGTTTGTCCGTTGGCGCCCGGGATCGGCTCACCGTTCTTGCGCCATTGAAAGGAGGGTGTCGGAGCACCGTCGACCCGCACGGTCAATGTGAGCGGCACGCCTGGAGTGATCGGCTCACTCGCATACGGAGTAGTCCACGAACTGAAATCCCGCGGATAACAGTGAGCCGTTGTAAGTAGCCTTCGCAGGATCGGCTTGGCTGTAGATTTCGTATTTGAAGACATACGCCGTCGCGACGATTTGGCCGAACGCCGGAACGCCTGAGAGCATGATTCCGAAAAGCAGACCGCGTCGTGCGCGGACCCAATTCGAAAAGAACGCGGGATACGCCGCGCGCCGATCGGCCGGCGAATCGCGTCGCGCCAACATCGCAAACGGGAAATGCACCGAACGAATCAACGCGGGTTTCCCTCCCACCTCAATCCCAGCCTTGCGCTGGCGACGGAAAGCAGGGGCCGACGTGAGGACGAACGCCCTCCTTCTTCCGATTGCACCTGCGGGACTCGGCGGTCCCGGGAAACGCCGTATCCGAAAGGACTAGTCGGCCATGGATCGAATCCTGAATCGCCGCGACCATGGTGGGCACCAACGTCACGCGGAGATCATGCATCTTTTGGGCGCGACCCCTCGCTTCTCGGTTTCAACTTCGATGCATTCGATTTCCGCCCTTCGTCCCGGATCGGCTCCGAGTCACCGCTCCTGAAATGAAGATTCCAAGAACGGCGCTGGCATGGGCCATGGTGGCGGAACTCAACGGGATCGAGGCGACGGCGCAGATCATGAAACGCCACCCCGCGGTGAACGTCGCCAAAAACACGGTGAAGGATCACGTCCGCGTGATTCTGGAAAAACTCGGCGTCCGGGATCGGATCCAGGCCGTGACGAAGGCGCTCGAGCGCGGCATCCTGCACGTAGGATAAGGCAACCGCACGCCCGAATGCGAACGCCGGAATTAAACGGCGGGCGTGAGGCGGTGAGGGCGGGCCCGCCCGTGGGGTTGAACGGTGACGTCGTAACGCGCGGAGCGGCGGGGAGGGTTCGGGGGACGCCGCGCTTCCAATTTGTTCTTGTTGTGCCAGAGCAATTGACGTGTGTGTTACCGTCAGGAACGCCGATATCCTAGCCCCGTGTCGCAACCCCCTTCTCAATTGGAAAGCCCGACTTCAGAGCGCGCCGGCGGCTCGCTCTGGTTTGTGAAGGAAGTGCATGCGCACGAATCGTCGCTGCGCTCCTATCTGCGCGGTTCGTTTCCGGCCGTGCGCGACGTCGACGACGTGGTGCAGGAATCCTATTTGCGGGTGTGGCGGGCCTGCGCCACGCAACAGATTCGCTCGGCCAAGGCGTTTTTGTTCACCGTGGCGCGGCGCCTCGCGCTCGATCAGGTGCGGCGCGAGCGCATTTCGCCGATCGAGAGCATAGGGCATTTGGGCGGGCTGTCCGTCTTAGATGATGGACCGGGACTCGTCGAAGCCGTGGGCCAGCGGGAAAGAATTCAACTGCTCGCCCAGGCGATCGCCGCCCTGCCGGAACGGTGTCGCGATGTATTTATCCTCTATAAAATCAACGGCCTCTCGCGCAAGGCGGCGGCCGCCCGGCTCGGCCTCTCCGAGAAAACGGTCGAAGCGCACACGGCGCGCGCGATGCGGCACTGCGAAGAATTTCTCCGACGCAAAGACATGATGCGCGCGTTCCGCAAATGAGCACCGGGAAATCCTCCTCTGAAACGCCGCCGCCGGACGCGGGCACTCCACGCGCCGACGAAGCGCTCGCGTGGTTGCATCGCTCGGGAGTGGAACGCGAGTTGGTCGCCGAGATCTCGCAACAGGTGCGACGGCGCAGGCGGCGCCGGGCCGTGGCGATGAGCGCCCTGGCCGTGACGATGCTCGCGGGCGGCGTGGTCTGGCGGTTTACCGCCTTGCCGCCGACGAGCGCCAATGAAGTCGCGGTCTCGCCCAGCATCGCGGCGGTGATCGTGGCCCCGCGACGCGAGGTGTTGCCGGATGGCTCGATCGCGGAGTTGAAGGAGGGCACGGAAATTTCGCACGACTTCAGCGGGCACTTTCGCCGCGTGAACCTGCGCCGCGGAGAAGCCCATTTCCAAGTGGCTAAGAACGCGGAGCGACCCTTCGTGGTCAACGCTGGCGGCGTGGAAGTGCGCGCAGTCGGCACGGCTTTTTCCGTGCAGCTCGACCAGACCGCGGTGGGCGTCCTGGTCACAGAAGGCCGGGTCTCGGTGGAAAAACCAAGCGCGCCCCATGGGACGCCGGGATTCTCGCCGACACCCACCGCGTCCGGCACACCCGGCGCGGCAGCGATGTTGGAAAAAGGGCATCACGCCGTTATCCCACTGACGGCCGAGGCGCCGGCGATTCACCAGTTGCCCGAGGCGGAAATGGAGAAGCGCCTCGCCTGGCGCGTGCCGCAACTCGAGTTATCGCGCACGCCGTTGGGCGAAGTGCTGCCACTGGTAAACCGCCACGCCGCGGCCCGCGGCAAGAAACAGATCGTGATCGACGCGCAGTCGGCGGAGCTGCGCGAAATGAAACTGAGCGGCTTCCTCGGGGCCGACAACACGGACGGCCTCGCCCGCTTGCTCGAAATCAATTTCGGCGTGCGGGTGGAAGTGGCCGGCGACACGATCACCTTGCGCAAGGCGCGCTAGTGGCAAGAATTCACATTCGGACAAGTCCAAATGCGTGGGTCACAGAGCGCACAGAGCGCCGACACAGCGTGCACAGAGGTAAAACCGGCAAATTTGACCGCGGCTGTCATTGTTCCTCAACGTCCATTGCCAAAGAAATCTCCGAACACTTTGCGTCCTCCTGCTGCCTCTGGGTCGGCGCTCTGTGTCCTCTGTGACATTGGTTTTTCTCGTTTCGGTGTGAAAAATCCGCGTTAGCGACGACGTGTGCGCGGACTGCGCTGCGGGATTCCGCCCGGTGGATCGCGCCAAATTCCTGCCGCAAAAATTTCGCTAAGGCATCCGGCGCGTTGGCTCGTCTGAATGAGTATGACCTGTCTTAGCCCCTTGTCGGTGTGGTGGACGCACCTGCGTCGTGTCGCGTTTTGCTTTGGCCTCTCGTTGGTGCTGTGGCACGGCGCGGGCGGCGCGGAAGCGGCGAAAAAAACCTTCGATCTGCCGGCGGATGCGGCCGAGCGCTCCCTCAAGAAATTCGCCCAGCAGTCCGGGCTTGAGGTGGTTTTCCTGAGCGAGATCACCGACGGCGTGCGCGCGAACGCCGTCCGCGGTGAGTTCACGCCGCTCGAAGCGGCCCAGCGGCTGCTCGCGGGCACGCCGCTGCAGATCGTGCCCGATGCGCGGACGGGGGCGTTGTCCGTGGCCCGAACGCCCAGCGGCGCGAAACCCGCGCCGCCGCCGAGTCCGGAAAAAAACGGCGCAAGCCGGCTGCCCGTGGCGGCAACGGCCGCGGCCGCCGGCGCTCCCGCCGCCAGTTCCGTCCGTGACGAACCCCTGATGCTGTCCGAATTCCGCGTCGATGCATCGAAGGACGTGGGTTACCGCGCGACCAATGCGACGTCGGGCACGCGTCTCAATACGGCCATCAAAGACATTCCGATGCCGATCAACGTCATCACGAAAGAGTTCATCGAAGATATCGGTGCGTATGACTTCAAGGAAGCGCTGATCTATGAAGCGGGGATCACGCAGGATTTCATTCAGACCTCCAATAATTTTCTCTTCTCCGCGTCAGGCACGGGTCAGGCCGGCCAGGGTCTCAGCGACCCGGCGAGCACGACGATCAATATCCGCGGCTACAACTCACGCCGGCAACTGCGCAACGGGTTTGTCACCACGGCGGTCACCGACAACGTGAATGTGAGCCGGGTCGAAGTGGCGAAGGGGCCGCAGTCGCTCCTTTACGGGGTCGCAGTCCTCGGCGGCGTCGTAAACATCATTCCCGACTACCCGCTCAATGTGCCGCGCTACGAGACGAAGGCGGTGGTGGGCAGCAACGACTTCCTGCGCTTCGAACTGGATGCCACGGGTCCGCTCGTGAAGCTCGCCGGCCGGCAAATCAACTACCGTCTCGCGGGCGCCTATCAACGCTATGATGGCGACGTAATCCGCGACGGCGCCGACCGGGAGAAGAAATTCGTCTCGGCGCTCTTCGAAACGAAACTGTTTCCCAAAACCAATCTTCTCCTGGATCTGGAAGGCGGCATTTTCCGGACCAAAGGCAACGGCTTCACCGATCTGGACGACACCAACAATGCAGCCGAGAACACCCTCAACGCCTATGGTGAAAATACGTTCAACACCATTTACGGCGACCGGGCGCGGACGGCGCGCGACTGGTATGGCGCACCCGAATCTTACCGGCTCAGCGGCTCCGATCCCTTCCGCGAGGATCGTTACTATAACGTGATGTTCGAAGTCACCCAGAAGCTTCTCGAAAATCTGACTCTGATCGGCGGCGTGAATTACTCGCGCACCGACCGCCAGGAGCTTCAGGTTGGGGGCAGCGTCGATTTCCAGCGCCTGTTCAACAACGGCGCGCCCCTCACCGCGGCCCAGCAAACTACGCTGGGGACTCTTCGCGCGCAGCCGACCTATCTGGAGCAGACTGGCATGGTCTTCAACAACGGGCTGTTCGCGCGCAATTACTCCGGAGCGAACGACCTTCGCTTCCGTCGTCTACAATATAACTGGACCCGCCCGAGCTCGGACAATTTCAACCGGCAGGTGCGTCTCGATCTCAACTATAATTTCAATTTGCTTGGCGCCAACCACAACCTGCTCGTCGGCTTCCACGACCGCAAGACGTGGTCGAAAAACTTCGGCAGCGCCTCTCTGCCCAATGCCGCCGGCATCACCAATACGTTCAAGAGCTTTTCCCGCGAAAGCGTTCTCACGCCAATCCGCTACGCGGGCGAAGGATCGCGGACGTCCAGCCAGAACACGTTTGAAGAATGGAATGCCGGGACGTATGCGGTATATCAGGGAAAATATTGGAAAGACCGCGTGCTGATTATAGGCGGTGTGCGCGAGGATCGCTTTATGGTTCGTAGCCGCTCGTGGAACTACGCGTTGGTTCCTGGCGCCGATCCCACTGTGGCCGGCAGTTACGTCCGAAATCCCGCGCCCAATCCGGCCACCGGCACGACCGCACCGAGCTTTTATCGCTTCAAAGGCGAGACCCAATACAAGACCAGCCCCACGGCCGGGGTCAGTTTTCGCGTCAATCAAGCCGTCAATTTATACGCCTTGACCGCCAGCGGCCTGTTTCCGGATTCCGGCCAGCAGGACGGCTCGGGCAGCGCCGTCGCTCCGGAATACGCGGAAAGCAAGGAAATCGGGGCGAAGTTCGATTTGTGGCGCGACGCCGAGGGGCGCACGGTTCTCTCCGGCGCCATCGCCGGCTATAAGATCAAGCGTGAAGACGCGGTCTATAACGTGTTCTGGGCGCCCCAGCCGCGGAGCAATAACGGCACCGCCCTGCAGAACCAGACTGTGCCGACCAGTTGGAGCAGCTTCCAGACGAACCAGCCCCAGAGCTACCTCCTCCCGGCACAATATATCGCCGCGGCCGACCTTGCGACGTATCGGAATTCGCCGGCCTTCCGTGGTGAACGCAACAACCAGATCCTGGTCGACTACCGCTCGCTGGGCACGTTGGCCGGCGATCCGTTGCGCCGTGGCATGGAAGCGGCGGCGACCGCTTCGATGACGCAGGGCTCGCAGACGATTCTACAAGGAGGCAACACGGGCAACACGCCGGACGATCTCTACGCGAACCACGCCTATGAGAACCGTAACGCCAACGTGAACTATGCCGATGAGTCGTCGGGCATCGACGTGAATTTTCTCTTTACGCCCAATCGCAACTACTCGCTCACGATGTCCTACGCTTTTCAAAAGCAGGAAGTGATCGGCGGCTTTGGACTGGTCGATCAGCAGAACAGCACCGAATACGAGCCGTGGTGGCGTTACATGGGATTCACCACCGAGCAGGCCCGGCAGGCCAATCTCGACGAGTCGTCCGTGGATTTCGAGGCGGGCGTCAAGGGGGTGCGGCTCATCGACAACCCGGAGCACTCGGCGAACCTGTGGAATAAATACACGTTTCGTGACGGGGCCTTGAAAGGCTTCGATGTCGGGCTCGGCATCAATTGGTTTGGGAGCCGCCAGGCCGAGGCCGCAATCGACAATGGTCTCCGGCTGCGCACGACGGGCCGGTTCAAGGCCAACTTCAGCCAGCGCATCGTCGTGAACACCGGCTTCGGTCACCGCCGCAAGATCGGCGGCCGCGACTGGAACTTCCGGCTCAATATAAACAACTTGCTCGACGACCAGAAAGACGAGCGCATCGTTTTTAATGGCATCGTGGGCACCGTCACGAATGCGCCCTCCCGCTCGGTCGTTTATTATAACCCGCGCACCTGGCAGTTCTCGGCGGGCGTGAAATTCTGACGGGCGGCCGCGCGGTGCCTCGGCGATCCCCGCGGTGAAATCCAGCGCCCGAATCCGGGATTATTTCAAGGAGGGTGGGGGGATCGGCGCTTCCCGGCCGAGCGCAACGCGGAATCCCAGCGAGTAATGCCGGCTCCCGGGCGCGTTGGCGCTGCGGCTCCACGAGCGGCAACTGGACGCCAGCCCGATGCAACTCCCGCCGCGAAACACCCGGTGCGAACCGAGCGCGTCGGCACACCACTCCCACACGTTGCCGTGCATATCATACAGGCCCCAGGCGTTGGGCTGCTTCTGCCCGACGCGTTTTGTCTCGCGGCCGCTGTTGCCCGCGTGCCAGCCCATTTCGTCAAGCACGCCGGTCCCGCCAAAATCTCGCGGGCTTCCAGCGCGGCAGGCAAACTCCCATTCCGCTTCACTCGGCAGTCGATACGCCAGTCCCGCTTCCAACCTTCCGGCCGCACGTTCGCGATCCGTCAAGCGGCGGCAGAACTCCACCGCTTCATCCCACGACACTTGCTCCACCGGCCGCGCCGGACCTGGAAACCGGGCCGGTTCCGCGCCCATCAGCACGACAAAGTCCGCCTGCGTCGTTTCATGCCGCGCCATCCAAAGTTCCCCCGCAGCATCCGGGCGGGCGGGCAGCGAAACCCACGTCAGCGCCAGACCGGGTGCGCCGCGCGTGGGCCGCACGACGGCGGATGCCGTGCGCGTTCCAGGCGCGCTCGGCTTCGGGCGGGGCTCCGCCAGGCGTTCGATTCCGCGAATCGTTTCGCCGAAGAGCGGATAGTCGGCGGGATCGACCGGCACCAGGTTGAAGTGCAGTTCGCACATCTCGTCGGTTGAACTGGCACCGTGCTGGACCCGTTGCGGCGGCGAGTGCGGGTTGCGCGGATTTCCGGCGCTATTGTCGAACGTCCATTCCGCCTGGATACGCGTGCCCGCCGGCAGCCGGATCGGTGCTCGATACTCATATTTATTCTGCCAGTTGAAGTCCCAATCGTCGATCCGCATGAGCTTCACCTCCGCCCCGTCCGGTCGCACGGCGATCGCACGCACCGTTTTACCAAGGTAGTGCATGTGCGGCAGGACGGAAAAAACGTAGACGTCTGCCGGTAGCGTGCGCGTGGCGCGAAACGTCTGCGCCGCCGCACCCGGGGGGATTTCGAGCTCCGTCTCCCGCAGGGTCCACCAGACGATCGCTCGCACGATCGGCTCGCGCGAGAAGTAGATGCCGATTTCCGTCTGATCCATCTCCTCGCGGCCGGTCGGACTATAGTGGATCTGCACCACGGCGTCGCCGTCGAGCGGCATGATTTCGTCGATTCCCGAGGGAAGTCGCCGCGGTTCGTAACCGGGAACGTAACTGCCGAGAAACCCCGTGGGCTTGAAACCCGGCGTGCCGAAGCTCGTGTATCCGGGACCGGGCTCGGCGCGATCGCGGCGTCGCGCCTCGCCGCTCGTGTCGATATAGCCGAGGGCGTGATGGACCACGCGCGGATTGCCAGGGCGGATTTCCACGGCGCGGATGCCCACGGCGCCGGGGATGCTTTCGGCGCGGCGCACATCCGCCGGCACGTTTTCCCTGGCATAGGGAAGCACGAACACCCGATAGACATCGGGGCCATCGGCGGGCACGCGAAAGCGTTCAGCCATGCGCAACACGAGGTCGGGCTGGCCGAGCTTCCAGCCGCTCGCCGCGGCCCTTGGCGGTGCAGGTGCGCGCCTCGCTTCGCCCTGAGGTGCGCCGTTTTCTGCCCAGGTCGCGAGCTGACCGATGTCGGTAGGACTCAGACGACGCTCGCCGTGAAATTCACCCCAGCCGGCGGCCGGTTTCCAAGGCGGCATGTAGCCGCTCGAGGTGGCATCCGCCAGCATGCGCGCGCGCTTGGCGGCGTCCTCATAGCGGAGGAGCGGGAAGGGTGCCGCGCCTTCCGGCCGGTGACACTCCACGCAGTGCCGATATACGAGCGGGGCAATATGCTCGGCCCAACTGATCTCCCGGGCCCGGAGTTTTCCCTGGCCGAGGACGGCGAGCGCGACCGCCGCATACGCAAAAACGGCTCGCACCGGCCGCTCGCTCATTTGTTCACGGTTCGCTGAATCGTGCATCCAAATCCCCGCTGTTCGCGAAATGTCGGCCGGCGCCCGGCCCGCAGTGCCAGCAACACCTCGCGCACATCCTCCCGGTTCGCTCGCGGACGGGCCTGGCCGAAGTCCACGAATCGGTCATCGATCCGTCCGCGATAGATCAGACTTCCGGTGCCGTCCATGATCACGGCTTCGGGCGTGAACGTCACCGCCACGTGCTCGACCACGCGGTGCGCCGCGTCGCGGCGCAGGTTGAAGTTCAAGCCATACTCCTCCGCATGTCGCCGCAGCGCGTCGCGGGTGGCGTCGGGATCGGGATACACGGCGAAGAATGTCGTGCGATCGCGGCCAAACTCGGCCGCGAGGGCGCGCATCGTCGGGGCGCTGCGATTGGCGACGGGGCACTCCGGCGACACGAAAAACAACACGAGCACGTCACGCGCGTCACCACTGAGCACCGGCGTTTCGCGGCCGGCAAGATCCTGCCACGTGAGGCGGCTCGCGGCCGCCGTGCTTTCCGCACCGCGCAGGTGGTCCACCGCAAGGGCGAGAGCGAACGCTATCCAGCACCCGCGGAAAAACGAAAATCCTGTTGCCGGCGAGACCACCGGGAAAAGCTGCGTTGGGGCCTGCGAGGGTCAACGGGTTTCACGGAGATTCATCTGGATTTGGTCGACGGCGGACTTACCTTTGCGCGATGCAAGTTCCCGGGCCGTTGCGGACACTGGTGCGAAATCGGCCGTAGCCTTTACCGTCCCACGCGAGGACTTGGCCGTGGCCGCGCAGGCGGCGCTGGAGGCGGGCGACGTCGATCTCCTGCACGGCGGTATTTTACTCGATCGCCTGGGCGGCGGCGGCGGCGGCACTTTCTCCGAGCGTGAAGGATTGGGCTTCGAGCCGGATCGCGGCGTGCGCGAGGTGGCTCGCGGAGAAACAAACCGGGACGAGCAGGTTGGTGCACTCTGCGCGTCGGGGTGTGATGAAGCGATACGGGAGCACAAACGGCCCCGGCGCCGTGAGGAGCAGGGTCTCACCCTCGTGGGCGAGCGTGCCGTCCTCAAGCACGAGCAGGCGGGCGACGTGGAGGTCGAGGGCGTAGAAGCCGAGGCCGATGGCATCAGGGAGGTCCGTTTGCAGCGAGATTTCGGCTTGGGTCATCACGTATTCGCCGACGAGCCGGCGGGTCGCGCCCCCCCCCAGACGGCCGGCCGCCGATTGATCGCAAGCTCATGGAGCTGATCCGCCGGATGTGGCTGAGGTTATTGAAATGCCCGTGGTCGGTGGCTTGCACCATCGCTCCACGCGGCGCGCGGC
>Ga0163144_10022319_pt1 | contig 12541 bp, 12 predicted proteins | sample OliLak19BULKMAT1_FD_123175 | JGI IMG/M metagenome (GOLD analysis project Ga0163144, IMG submission 123175) | Freshwater microbial mat bacterial communities from Lake Vanda, McMurdo Dry Valleys, Antarctica - Oligotrophic Lake LV.19.BULKMAT1 | ecosystem: Environmental > Aquatic > Freshwater >... | reverse complement strand
AGCAGCTATAGTCGGATCGCAAAAAGTAAACGGTGAACCAGATAGAGCACACATACCAGTTGCACTCATAGGAGGATTATTCCATGTATTAACAACTAAATAGTTTTCTTCATGACCAACATCACCCGAGAACAATTGGTAATAATCAATAGAATCATCTATAGCATCTTCAACTTGTTTAGTAGCAAGAGGAAGAGCATCAATAACAGGCTCGCCAAGTTTTGTACGTATCCATTCAGCTAGTTCTGATCTTTTATTAGGAATCATATAGGGATGCCCTTATTTATGTATTTATATAAAACACATTATCCTATAGTGAACTATTATGCTACAGATTTTATATAATCTTTTAGGAGTTTTATAAACTCATTCTTGCTATTTGGTAGGTTTGAAAAGTCAATATCAAGACGATCAAGGTAAGTACGAGCATCCTCTTTTTTCATCACAAACCACTTCTTATTATCAAATTTACTAAGATAGTCTACTAGAGCCTGTTTATCATTTTCTTTATTCTCAGTGGTCTTTAAAGGGGCTGGTATTGGCTTTACTTCCTCAGCTTCATAGCATCTTATCTCAGTTACTTTTTCTTTCTCTCGTTCGGATTTATGGTTCTCTAAAAATACCTTATGTGGTGCTTGGCGAACCCCTTGAACAGCAACCATACCTATTTCACTATATCCTTGTACTTTTGATGGATGTAATGGGTCAGTTGATATACTAGGGGGTTGGGGTGGATTCCAGCCAACAAATACAAAACCGATAACATCTTTAAAGGTTGCAACTTCAGCAAATATTACTTCTTCTGGCTGAACAACGGTAACAGGACCTGATAAATCAAGACGAACTGGATATGGTGTATTAGATATTCGTTTAAAGTATCCCTTTGCCATTATAGAAGTCCATTAAGTTGTGAAATTTGTTGACGAACATCATAAATTTCTCGCTCCATGCGATCAACAATTGCTTTAGATGCAGATGTTCTACCAGTTAAGTCAGCATTATTAAGAAGAGCATCATAATCTTGTTTTGCATAATGAAGGGATTCGTGAAGAGCATCATGTTGATCTTTAAGATTAGTTAATTTAAATTTAATAGCATCTGGATCTTTCTTAAGTTCTTCTTCTTCACGCTTAATATGTGCTAAATATTTAGCACGAATAGCATATTGCTCTTCAACTCGTCGCTTATAATCACTTTTAACTTCTGATTGTGTAATTCCTGCATTATGTAATGCTTCACCAGCAGGCATAATAAATTCGGAAGGGTTAATTGGAGCAACCTCTGATGGGAGGCTAGTTATATCGGGGATATCATTCATAACTATATTATACTATTATTTTTGGGATTTCAAAAACTAAGTTACCACAATCATATACACGCTTATAACCATTTATAATCATGTTCTCTACTTCAGTCTTTGATTCATCATATATATCTATTATAGAAATTAATTTATGTTTTTGTGATTGAATTCTTTTTATAATAACTCCGTTTTTAAACCAAAAATAACTAGGTTTAGACACTCTCTTCAATAAAAATCCTAGTGATTTATAAAGATTCTTATCAATAGATGTAAATCGTCTATCAGCATAACTAATTATAGATTTATTAGAGTTATCGGTTATAAATCTATTAAGTAACTTACTAGCACCACCAATAATATTATGATTTAATAATGAACAATACCTAACAAGTTCATAATCATATTGTTTATCATATCTTGATTTTGAAAATGTCATAATAGCAACAATAGTATTAGTATTATCTTTTAATGCTATATTAATACTTGAATAAGAACCTTTTTGTAAATGATTAATATCACAGAATTTTTTAGCATCACTTGATGAAATATAGTCACATACTAATTTTCTCGCATGTATTTTTTTATTTATTCCTAGATAACTACCTATTCTATTTAACACTATATTAGGTGAATTATTTAACTCAAAGTCCCAAATATGTAATAGATTTATATTTTTCTTTTCACATTCAATTTTCTTTTTTAGATGAAAATTAGGTTCTCTATATTCTTCGGAGTGCCAATATGCACCATTTACTTCTATTCCTATGTTATGTTCTTTTATAAAAATATCTATTTCTCTACCACATAAAACTGTTCTATCGGATGATATAAAATTAATACTATTTTTATTAAGATATTCTTCGATAATTAACTGTTGTGATGATATATGATGACAACAAGTGGGGCAACCATGCCCCATAAGATGGTCATTGGGGCGCTGTGAAAATAATCCATGTGTTGGACATATTATGTCTACCTTTTCTTGACTTGATTTATATAGACACGATTTATAATTATAAAAATTATTATGAATTTTGTTTGCTTTTATAATAAAATCATCAACTGTATCTATTTTTGATAATGTATTTTTTTCTATACCACATTTAGGACATCCTATACCAGATAAATGTGATGCTGGTTCTTGTGTGAATATACCATGTATATCACATTTAATATGAATTTTCGTATGTGTTGATTTATAAACGACTTCAGAGTAGTCATACTTATTATTATGTTTGATATTTGCTTTTCTAACAAACTCATCTTTAGTTCCTCTCATTCTATCGAAACGATCTTGTTGAGCACACTTATTACACCCCTTACCAGAGAGATGTGAATATGGCTTTTGTGTAAAATTACCATGAATATTACACACTATGAAAACATCAGTATGAGAATTTATATAAAATGTACTAGAATAGTTATATATTCCATTATGAATAATATTTGATTTATTTATGAAATCATCGTGTGACATTTTGGTAGGCATAGCACAACACCTTTCAGTTACATAATAGTGTGAATTTTTTATGCCCACAGTCATAAATTCTATAAAGTCCATTTTTTTCGGCAATTATTTCTTCCGTTAAAATACTATTAGTTTCTTTAAAAATCTCTATTAGTCGGAATTTGGTAAAATTAAATCTATGTTTACGTTGCCATTTAGTATAATTTCCAATGTAGTAATAGTTAGGAGGGCTTATTTTATTAAAAGTGAACCCCATTATTTCATATACCTTTCCTGACCCCCATCTCAAATCGCAAAATGTTACTAATTTTTGAGATTTATGACTATTTCTAAATACAGATAGTAATTTATTAGCACCACCAACTACGATAGTATTTTTAATTGTACAGAATCTATTTAATTCCCATTCATAATCTTTTGCATTTTTTGATACTGATGGTTTAGAAAAAGTCATAACAGAAACAATATTATCTTTATTAAATAGACCATATGCTATATAGGAATGGCCTCTGCCTTGAATATGATTAGTTTCACAAAAATCAAGTGCTGTTTTATTGTCTATAATCTTAACAATGCATTCTTTACCATATATTTTATTAGGTATCATACCAAGTAGATTTGTTATTCTTGATTGGCATATTTCTTTTTTTTGTTCCCATTCATCTTCAAATATTGTGATGAGACGTATTCCGATATTTCCACACATATTATATTTTTTCTGATGTTTATACTTATCTTTATTGAACTTACTTGAGTGCCAGATGCCCCCACAATATTCAAATGCTATATTTTTTCCGGGGATATAAATATCTAATTCAAATGGTTTTATTTTAGTTCTATCATTTTGGATTATTTCTCCTTCATAAATAGTTTTTATAAAGTTATAAAGACCATTCTCTGCTTTACGTTTTGTTGATTTAAAACACTCAGGACAATGTAATGTAAAATCAGTACATGAGTAGTTTTTACAATTTTTATCAAATGTTAATCCACATACATTACATTTAAATTTACTTATATCTTTAGAATATTTACTAATATTAATAGGCAATATGTTATTAATATTACAATGTGATAATATATTTTTTTTGAATTTTATATATAATTTTTTATCTCTACATTTAATGCAACCAGTTTTATGTTCATTAATAATTAGATCATGTAAATATGAAGATTTTTCATAACCACATACGTTACATAATACAACTGCTTTTTGTTTAGATCCATTATATTCTTTTATTATCCATCTATTTTGATCAATTATTTTAGTTTGTAAAGCATGACTTATAATCTTATTAAATTTTGGTACGACGTTTGACACTTGTATATCTTCTATAGTTTCGTCAATACTTATTCTTTCTATTTCATTTTGAAGTTCATCTTTAGTCAAAAAACCATTCTTTTTTGTTTCACATATGTTACATATAAAAGGTTTTTTTACATTTTCAATCCAGTGACTTAATACCTTTATCTGATATTCTGTTTCATCAAATTTACATTTAAATTTAACCACATCACTCCATTTATTATAAAATTCTTGAACATTAACTATGTTAAGATTATTTTCGTCAGCATATTTTTTAAATATATCAAATGGTATATTACTCATATCACTATATTTTTTTTGCTTTTTACAATGAGGACAATTTTTATAATCTTGTTTTAATGATTTTATTTTAGTAATTGAAGTTAAATATACGTGGTTATTATCACACGTTATTTCAATTTTTGTATTAACATTGAAATGATTTGTGTCAGTAACATTAAATTTAAGACCATCTAAAAGATAAGCATAATCTTTAAAATCTGGATTCTTTTTAGGCATATTATTTTTTCTCTAAAGTTAATTATATATTAGATACACAAAATTACAATAAATATATTTAAAAAATAACCCCCGACTTGCGTCGAGGGTTATTTGTACAATCCTTAAAAAACTAACTAAGGATTAACCGAATACTATACCATTATTAGTTCCACCCTGTGGGGCGGGATTAGCATAACCAGCACCTGAGTATCCAGCAATAGTACTGTTACCAAGATTAACACTGATGTAGCGGTAATAATTTTCGGCACCGAACAAGTTATTACAAATTCCATATCTCGTCATTACACCAATACGTGGATTGAACGAATCTGGACCAACTGCTTCCATGAACATAAGAGGAACGTATGGGCAATAGATAACACCAGAATCAGTGTCCTTGCTACCCTTATAACCTACCACTGCATAGTCTACGGTTGCGAATACATCGCGATAGACTGAGAAGCGACCGATAGTTCCGACCTTGGTTACGCCACTAACTTCTGACGAAAGATTAGTTGCAACCGATGACAATGCGAACTGTTCAAGACCTTCAAGAGCAGTGATGACGTTTGCTGATGCAAGGATGAAGTTACCAGCACCACGACGAGTTGCGCGAGCAATGTCATTACTAGCCTTGACGAGCAAGGTATAGAGAGTGCGGAACTTCTCTTGTTCCCAACGACCATCAGCAGTACCAGAAGCTGAACCAACAGTACCATAGTTCCAAGTATAAACTCCACCGACTTTTGCAAGTTCAATGATGTTATTCTTGACTTCAGCATCAATTTCAGCAGCAACTTCATAAGCCAAAAGATCAGAAAGCTGCTCTTGGATGTCTATGTTGTGCATGTTAGCAATATCTTGCTGAGCTTCATATGTCCAACGTGCAGCAAGCTTACGTGTCTTTGCTGTGATTTCTTGACGCTCAATGGTCAATCCCATGTAACGCATTTGTTCAGGAACGCCAGTTCCACAAACGTCACGAAGTTCGCCAAGTGTTTCACCTGAACTGGTGATATAACCAGGATTGTATGATGCACCCAAAGCGCCTGCATCACGCATACCGCCCTTGACTTTGCCAGAATTTTCTGTTGTTAGACTAGCAAACGAACCCGATGAAGGAAGTGATACACCGGATGTACCAGCAGCTGAAGCAGGTTCAACACCTGAATAAAGTGCGTGTACAGTATTGTATCCTGCTTCTTGGCCAGCGAAATCACCACTCTGGTAGCGATAACGAAGAGCATAAGCAAGACCAACTGGTGTAAACATTGGCTGAACACCAACGATTTCGTTGGCAACCAACTCAGGGAAAATACGAGCAACAAGAGGCATTGCGATAGGCTTGAAACGAGCAATACCTGCAGCTGCACCACAGTTTGAATTGTATGATGCTGAACCTACACCGGCTGCATCACCACCTGATACGTTGAATGATTCATGAAGAGGACCAGTTACATTACCAGGATTCTTGAAGTAACGGTTTTCCATTTCCAAGAGGACTGATACTGTATCAACAACAGAATCCTTCTTGATGTGTTTAGTGAGAGGTGCCCATTTCTTGCGAAGGGCTTCTCTGAATGTTCTTGCGTCTGACATATATGTCTTTCCTTTTATTAAGGTTAAGGTTTATTAATTACGGCGCATACGGTCGAGATTACTCGCCCATGCGTCCATTTCAGATGTTTTACCATCGGCAGGCTTATTGATCGACTCAAAGATGCGATCAACCTGACGTTTAGCAACCAACTCAGTTGCTTTTTGGACTTCAACATCTCTTACACTCACTTGTTTAGGCTTCACTGATTCAGTGATAATGATATCCTTTATTGTCTTGAAGCGAGCTTCAAGTTCTTCAACGGAGCAGGATTCCAATAGCTTTACAGCCTTGGATTTTTGAGCCTGTGTCATGCTCTCCGTAAGCGATGTTAACTTAACTTGCTTCTCTAACGCCTTAACCCTAGCGGCAAGCTTCACATTCTCTTGAGTTCTTGTATTAAAAGCCTCAGAGAGCTTGACGTTTTCTTCCTTCGCTGCCTTGAATGTTTCGTAACCAGTCTTATCAATACTGATTCCGTGCTTTTCGATTACATGTACCATGTTTTCTACAAGCGGTTCAAGCGCAGCGGCTTTAGCGGCAGCCTCCATAATGTTCTTGGGAATGACTTCCTTGAGCTGACCTTGAATATATTGGTCAGCTTTTTCAAGTAAATCAGTCTTGAACTTCGTTAACGATTCAGCGTCGGCTATCTGACGCGATTGCTTAAATTCACCCGCAGCTTCTTGTGCTATGGATTCTACAAAAGTTCTATATTCACCGGCAGCACCAAGAGTTTCAAACTCAATCATGTCACGGTATTGTTGAGCAGTCTCCTTTAATACTGTCTCAGCGTCACCTTGATATTCCTTAAGTGTCTCAAAAAGAATTTCTTCTTTTTCTTGGAATTCGGACATCATGTTCTTACCAAGATCAAACGCAGCTTCTTTAAGGAATTTTTCTTTTTCAGCAACATCCTCTCTAAGATTAGCCATATCTAATATAAGCTTGGCATTTTCAGCGACAAGAGTTTTGTTGCTTGAAACAACACCATTAGTCTTAGCGCCAACACGTGCATCTACTGCGGTGTTGATCATTTCGACTACCTTGGCTTTTACTTCTTCGGAAATTAACTTTTGATCAATTCCCTTAAAAAGTTCTGCTACTAATTCGTTCATAAGGATGCTCCCTAATAGTTATATTTATATTGATTTATTAAATCGTTCGTAAGAATTTTTGAATAGACTCTAAGAGGTATTCATTACGATCCTTAGTTGGTAAGGATCGAAGAGCATCATCAAGGTTCTTATAAGCCTTTTCTGAGCGTCTTAATGATGATTCTGTATATTGGCCACCCGCGATAATATATTCTCTTCCTTCATAGATTCCATTTACGAAACCTTGTGGTGCTGATGGATCAGCGACAATATCTTCTGCAATTAATTCAAATTCTGTTACTACATTTGCGTCTTGTCCGTGTTTCGCTACAGCAGCTTCGTATAATCCAGGCATTCCATGATTAGGTGAATTTAAAGCACCCATTCCACGCGATGATGTTCCAAGTTGACCATCAGCTTTAATAATAGTGTCTGCAATACGACCATATTCGGTATCAAGTAACTTTGCTCTACCAAGAACATTATTATCTTCCCAACGCAAATCTGTTATCATATGAGAAACACGATGTAAATTAATTTCAATTCCTTCTGGATGTCCAAGTTCACCATATGAACGTTTCTTATCACCAGACATGCGTTCATCAACATACTTTTGAATTACATTAACCATCAATGATTTTGGGTAAATACGTCCATTACGATTTTTAACTTCGCACTGAATAAATGGGCCAACAATTTCAGTTACTTTTTTAACAGTACCATCGGCCATTTTCTGTTCAGTAATTACTATATCTTTTATAGCATAAAAGTTAGGGGTATTTGCTTCAGTGATAAGCTTATATAATGACATATAAAAAACCTCTTAAAAACTATTTATATTATCATTTTGATTGTGTGTCAGAATTCTTGATCTTTTCTGCGAAATTTGTTAGAAACTCTTTGCTTTTAGCATCAATAAGATTATTATATGATGCTTTTACAAAATTTGGAAATACTTCATTAGCTTTTACATAATTTCCTTGAGCTAATGAATCAATCCAATCTTGTCCATGTCGGACAGATTCTTCTCTTGCCATAATTATACTCCTTGCTTGTTCAATGTGAATCATATCTACTCTTTTATCAAAACGATCCATCACCTTACGTGTGAATGCTTGATCTTTTTCTGGTAACTCTGGAGTTTCCATCTTTTGTTGTGATTCTGATGAAATCCAAACAGACTCCAAAACTTCTGGAGAAAGACCAAGTTTATGTGCTTTGAGTGTTATATAAGCATTTTCATCTAATCTGTTTTTCATAAATTCCTTATATTTATGATGGTTTTACATCTGGTGTAGGTTCAGTATTTGTAGGATCCGAAGTATCAGCTTCTGGGGTTTCACCCATATCAGACGATCCACCACTATCACCTAAACCACCAATATCGCCTCCATCTAGTCCTCCACCAAGTCCTCCACCAAGTCCTCCACCAAGTCCTCCACCATCACCGCCACCTTCTGCTTCTACTGCTTCTCTTTTGGCAGTTTCGCGTTCAACGTTACGAAGTTTTATATTTTCATCCCAATCATTATTTTCCATATCAAGATATTTCTTGATAACCCATTCTTGTGATAGTGGCTTATTATCAGTGTCAATAAGATTCTCAAAATTCTTAAAGACTTCAAACTTCAAAGCAAGCTTTTTTGCTTGTAAGAACATTTCGTAAAGATTATTACTAAACATATGAATATCCAAATCTTCATCACCAATACCAAATTCATCAACGATTCCTTTGAGTTTTAAATGAGACATAAAAATATCTTTTAATGATCTACTAAATCTTTTTGTATATCTTTTGACATCTTGAAGAAACTTTAATTCATCATGATTGATATCACCTTGAGCACCAAATTGTACCTTTTTATCCTCGCCCCAACGAGACATAGGAATATTCATAGCAAGATACATACGCTTAAGGAAGAATTCAACGTCTTGGATCTGATCAAGATGTTGACCGCCTGGTAGTGTTTCTACCTTTGATCCTCTACCACCTGCAAATACAGGAAAATAATAATCCTCAGTCATTGCAATAGGGTCAAGACCTTCAGTTACATCCCCAGTAGACGGATCAAAAAACTTTTTTTGGCGATGGTTCGCAATAGTTTCTTTCATATACTGTTCAGCACGGGCCTTTGGAAGATTACCAACGTCAATATTAAATATACGACGCTCTGGTGCGCGAATGATACGATAAATGATAAGAGCGTCTTCAAGAAGTTTTAAGCGACGATATGTAACTTTAGCAACTTCAAGAAATGAATAAATAGATATGTCTTGTTCATTTTCAGAAAACTCGGTAAGACCACTGTTTGCATATGCTACCATTTCTTTTGGTAACTGTATAAGTTCTTGAGTTTGTTGTGAATGATATGTATAAAAATAAATTTCCTCAGCTTCTAAATCACCATACACAGGATAAACGAGTTGGGTCATTAACTTTTTGATACGAGTAATACCACCTTCAGGGTTATCGTTATCAATAATTTTTTCAAAAAATATCTCACCATCAGTCATGAAGTCACGATACCAACGATCAACACTGTCATTTATCTTAATAGTATCAAACATCAATGTTTTAAACTCTGCTTGTATAGTTTTGCGTTGATGTTCATCTTCATTAATTGATTTATTCTTAATCTTAAGCTGTACGCAATTTCCATCATCATCAAAATTTACGGCTTCATTTACATGCTCATTAACAGCAAATGAAACGACGGGGTATTTTGCCATTTCGCGATACATACGCAGACGTTCTTTTTTATTGTTCTCAACACGATATATTAACTTAGAAAATATATTTAATTGACTTTGAAAATCACCTACGGCAATATCTTTTAATTCTGATACAGCAACTTTACTTTTGTCTTTTTTAATTTCCTTGGGGTCACCATTACTCAAGGCAGTCATTATTGACTTACGTACAGTAACTACTTGCTGTTGCTCTCGTGGAGTAAGATTCTGGAGGCGTTTATTTAGGCCACCGCGATACATGAAATAGTCACCTACAGCCATTATATTACTCCCATATTTGAGTTACGAACTTTATTAAATTTATGAAGTTCTTTTATAGTCTCATCTATATTTATATCTTTTATATGTTTCATATAAGATGGATTATATATTCTCCATGATGATTGAACGTCAGGATTACGTATAAACAAAGCTTTTAAAATTTTAAAACTAAAGGCATGTTTATGCTCTGGTGTTATCATTTCATTAATTGTACCATTATCGTAGTAAAACTTTTGGTAATCTTCAATGAAAACATATGGATTACGTAGTATGCGCAAATCAAGTCCATGAATCTTACGATTGTTATCAAGTGCAGAGAATACGATAATCGGATTAACCATCATTGGTTTCTTCATATCAGATTCTAAATTTGTATATGTAAATCGGTAAAAATGACCTCGTTTCATACTAGGAAATTCAATTCCGCCAATATTTCCTGATAGAAGGTTCATAAATAGTATTATAATCTATTTATGTCAAAATTACATGTTGGAAAATCTAAGTGGAGAAAGGGTGTATATAAACCACTTAATCCACAAAAATATAAAGGAAGTAATGTAATTATTTTTAGATCACAATGGGAATTTAGAGTGATGCGACAATTTGATATGAATGATAATATATTAGAGTGGATAAGTGAACAACCTCTTATACCATACATGAACCCTAACACAAATACGGTGTGGAATTATCATCCAGATTTTTTAATACGAGCAAAAACACCAACTGGAATTAAAACTATATTAATTGAATTAAAACCAAAGAAGCAAACCATAGCTCCTGTTATTTCAAAAGGTAAACAACAGAAAACAATTTTATATGAAGCTATGGCGTGGAATATGAATAAAGCCAAATGGACAGCAGCAAAGGCTTTTTGTGATCGTCATGGTTGGGATTTTAAGATATTGACCGAAGATGACATTTTTTAAATATATCTGACATATCTTTAACTGGAATAAGTGGCCTCATGATATTTCTAAATTTTTCAATATTGTCAATCATTTCACGTAAACGATGTTTAATTAGATAATCATAAAATTTTGACCCATCAGCAAGTTCATATGTTACAAGATGTTCTTGTAGTCGCTTATTAAGTCCGGCTGGAACAAGTTCAATATCAACAAGTTTCATATTTCTATCATAATTTCTACGAAATTCACATGGCTTTCCATCACCATCAATTTCATTAAGAAGCTTCAAAAGTTCACCAGATTCTATAAGCTTAATTGCTTTCTTTTCACCAACACCTTTACGACAACCAGGAATATTATCTGATTTATCACCACATATAATCTTTATCATAAGCTCGCGCTCAGGATCTAATCCAGAAACATAACCTTTCTGATTAGGTGACCATAGTTTGACATTAGGATATTTAAGCATCTGAACATAGTCACCATCACCAGAAACTAAAATTTTCTCATGTTCTGCTGGTAAATTTTTAGCAAGCCATCCTATAACATCGTCTGCTTCAAGGTGTGGAACTAGTGGAGTATGAAAAGGAAATGTCTCACGTAATTCGTGTACAAAATCTTCCATAAATATATAAAATCCATCCCAATCAATTACATCAGACGATTTCTCACGAAGTCCAGCACGTTGGGCTTTATATATTGTTGTTAATTCTTTACGCCACGATTTTTTATAATCAACACCAATATATACTTCATTAGGGCGAAATTGTGAAATATACTGAAAAATACCATGACCAAGAATCATCAATCGAAGGTAACCATATCCAGCTGCTTTTATATCTGCTGATTTTGCATAAAGATATCTGTGTGCAAGATGACCAAGATCAATTAATAAAACTTTTTTCATATGTCTATTATATATTACACAATAAATTAAGCAACGAAAAAAGCCACTCATGATGAGTGGCTTTTTCTAACATACTTATAAAGGATATTACTTCTTAATTTCGGCAACCTTAGCGGGTGTACCAGCCTTATTGGCTTCAGTAGAACCGCCCTTTTCAGCCTTATTCAGTCCATCATTACCCTTATTGAGTTTATCGGTCAATGGTAGACCAAGTGACGAACGAAGCTTGTCACGAAATTCTGATGGTTTGAGCCATTCTTTTGGAGCTGCGCCAGCACCTTCTTTACGAGAGTCTTCTTTACTATCGGCACCTTGAGCAGTTTGTACTGCTTTATATTCCTTAGCAGCACCCTTGGCACCATCAGGACGCTTGACAGCTTTTACACTAGTGCCTTCTGGTTCGCCACCCTTACCGTAGCTTGTGCCAACTTCTTTT
>Ga0163144_10022318_pt1 | contig 12542 bp, 8 predicted proteins | sample OliLak19BULKMAT1_FD_123175 | JGI IMG/M metagenome (GOLD analysis project Ga0163144, IMG submission 123175) | Freshwater microbial mat bacterial communities from Lake Vanda, McMurdo Dry Valleys, Antarctica - Oligotrophic Lake LV.19.BULKMAT1 | ecosystem: Environmental > Aquatic > Freshwater > Lake... | reverse complement strand
AGCCACCAATCGATCAACGGTTTGACGCATTGATTGAATTGGCATGGGGAGCGTTTCACTCGCTTGGGGAGGTTTCACAAACACACCCGAACCACCTCTTGTTTCCACATAGCCAGTTTCTCTTAACTGTTGATAGACCTTACCGATTGTATTACGATGTAATCCAGTCCATTGAGCCAGTTGTCGAATACTTGGCAGTTGACTTCCAGGTGGATACTGATTTGAACTAATGGCAAAACTAATTTGATCGATTAACTGAGCCGATGCGGCGACCGCACTATCAGGTTGAATTGAAAAACCAATATTATTTTCCATTGGCTGACTCTATTAGGAAGAAACTAGAGATAAGACTAAAGGTTCTGCTAGGTTTTGATGCAGATAGCCAGAAATCAACTCTAGGTAGGTTTGTAATTGTTTAAGTTGCAGAGGATTTGGCAGATAGTTACCTTCAGTAGTAGACTCAAATAATTTCCGTTGAGGAAGCTCTCGATGCAAAAGCGAATCGGTAAAAAGAATCTTATTCTCAAGTTCTTGCCAAGGGAAAAGTTGCGCTGAGATTTCGTTGTTTAAGATTTGTAAGATTCTAGCCTCGCATACGCTGGTGTTAATTCCTTGGTTTCTCAGTTGACTCAGTAAACTTTGGGCAGAAAATTCTCTCTCTAAGCATAGGTGACAAATCTCACTCAATAGGAAATAGTCAGAATATTGCTGACGGGAAAGGTCAAGCATTGGTGTAAACAGCGGCGCGATCGCTAATCCTTGAGCAATCACACTATCCTGTAGCCGCAAGACTTTAGACTGACTAAACTTTTGCCCTAACCATTTGTCTAGGGAAGAAAAATAAGTAGAATTTCCACAGAGTAAAACTTGACCAATTTCGGTAGCACTCCCTCCAGCTTTCTGCATTAGCGCATTTATTTCATGTCCGATTCGCTGAATAAACAGTTGCAACACTTGATTTTCTACTTCACGGTGAGAAATTGTAATGCTGAAACCCATCACTTCAAAGGTATATTCTGGGGATGAGGTAAAGGATTGATCCACAGGTTCAGAAAGTTGCTGCAAAATCTGGTTAGCGGCTTGCCATAGTTCTTGCCCAGCTTCAGTTTCAGCGATCGTCTGGCGTAAAAGTGAACGCTTTACCAGGTCAGATATACCTAAAGTTGGAAGTGAAAGATGGTTGAGATTGCAGGCATCACGATTGAGATTTTTGGCATTGCGCCAACGGCTATAAATCAATTGGGTGAGAATGTCTTGAGCGATCGCAAATCCACCGTAGTCATAGCTTCTGGTGGCGATCGCTGGATTATTGCCATTGCGTTGATTAGCGGCTCCGACCAAGGATAAACAGAGATGATCGGTACTAGCATCAATTAAGAGAGCGGGATACCGAATCTGATTTTCTTGAATCATCACCAAAAGCGGCGCGATCGCTTGATCTATTACGATTACTTGTTCTGGTCGAGAGACTATTTCAGCAGCTAAAACTACTTCTCTTAAGTTCAAACTGTAAATATCTGACCAATTGGTAGGGTGAGCCAAAACTACATTCTGAATATTTGAACGAATAGAGCGAGGAATTTCTAGTTTGTGCAGTAAATCTTGAAAACCACTAACTAAAGATTGGAGACTGAGGTTTAGCGATCGCTGCCATTGAATCTGTGGTTGCCAAATATCATTGGTTAAATAGGGAAGAGCGACTTGCAGAAAAGGCTTGAAATGCTGTACTGGTAAAGATGTGGCGTAGTCTTGGGGATTGAGAACTTCAGCGATCGCTTCTATTGGTAAAAGTTCAATTTGCCTGGCAGAATTTAGCTCATAGAGCCAGCCTTGAATCTTAGAGCTATCAAAATCTATGCCTAAAATCCATTTTTCCTTAATCTCTGGTTTGGGGGATTTAGTTGTTGCTGGGATACTTGGCGCAGAAGAAAATGGTGATGTGATGTAAGGTTCAGGTCTAATCTCTATAATTTCAGAATCAGGTTCTTCGCTGTCTGCAAAGGAATTGAGGATCGTAAAGTCAAAGTCGCTAGAAATTAACTCCGAGCTAGTTTCTAGGCTAATTTCCGAAATATCGTCTAAGTCTAGGTCAGGGTTAATTTTAGGCTCTAATTGAATCTGTTCAATAGGATCTGGGAGTGAATTTTCCAGACTTAACAAGTTTTCAGATAATTCACTTAATTCTGACATTGTAGATGCAGATAGTTCTGGTAAGGCAGCCGTGGCTTCTGTTAGATTCCCTATTCCTAAACTATCAACTTGAGGCTCTTGATGCTCCATATTTTGAAAATCTACTAGTTCAGCAAGCAAATCATCTAATTCTAGGGATAGGTTCACATTTGGAGTTTGAGCGATCGCTTCTGCTCTCTCTTTAACTTGTTCCTCTTGGCTGAGAGTTTGCTCTGCTGATTCCTGCGCATCTATTAAAAGATCATCTAAAAGCGAGCCTAATTCTAGTTCTGCTAGTATATCTATGGTAGGATCGGAGGATTGAATATTTTCTTTTTCGGTCTCCCCAGGAATTTCTCTGGTAATTTCTCTGGCAATTTCTCTGGCGTCTTCTTCGGCTATTTCTTGATTTAACTCTGAAAGCTCTTGAGCTAAATTATTCAGGTCTAGTAAAATCTCTGGAGGACTTGGTTGGATTGGTTCACGAATAAGTTCTAATGACGACTCTGACCATAACTCTGTTAAAGGTTGAACAATCTGGTTTAGATCTGGGCTAGGAAGTAAGATCGGAGAAGGCATATTCTCTGGATTTTGGCTCTTTTGTTCGCTCAGAGCTTGGATAGAAAATTCTGCGATCAAATCTTGCATCTTAGTTACAGAGTCAAGCATATCAGATTGTTGAGTTTGTAATTGCTCAAAACCCTGAGCCACTCTCTGTTCCAAGTTTTGAATTTCTAAATTAAAGTTAGCCTTAGATCCTGGTTGAGCTAAGTTGGTTTTAATTTCAGTCAACTGATCAAAAATCCGAGTTAGAGATTCTTGATCAGAGGATAGTGAATAAGCTTCTGCACTTGTTGGCTCAGCTTTTGGTAATTCATTCCCTAGAATTGCGGTTTGCAATTGTTGAGATAATTCAGTAATTTGCTGCTGAAATTGGCTGAGTAAGTTAGACATCGCCTCAGAGTGAGTATTAAATTTCCCTTGCCAACTTTCTAGGCTCAAATCCACTTCCTGCCGCAAAGATTTAATCTGCTCCGCCAATGCGGGTAAGGTTTTGGCAAAAAGGGCGTTTAATCTGGATACAAATTCCTGCAAAAATACTTGGGTTTGAGAATTGGTCTGTTCTAAAATATGGTCTAAAGAAATTTGGGCGATCGCTTGATTCACCTGCTCAGTATTATCTTTAAGGCTGTCCATTTGCGCCGCAGCAGCCTGAAGTGGTTGACGAATCCCCTCATGCAAAAATTGATTGAGAAAATCCACCGAATCGGCATAGGCTTCTTGATGTTGCTGTTGCTGTAGGTTGAATTCTCGTAATCTCTCTTCTTTTAAGCTTTGTAGTTCAGTGATTTGTTGAGCAAGATTTTGGTTTGTATTTTGTAATTCAGCGTTTTCGTTGGTTAATTGCGATCGCTGTTCTTGAGATACTACGACCAACAGCCTGTCATAGACTTTCTCCGCAACTTGTTCTGCCACTCTTTCTACTAAGTTATCAGCTATCTTCTCAGATATTCTTTCGGATATTCTCTCTAAGATCGAAGCAGAAATCTCAACTTCCTTTTCTGGCTTTAATTGCTCTACCTCTAGCTTTTCAGGTTCTAGCTTTTCTGAGCTTTGATTGTGAAGATTTGGCAAACCAATTCGTGGCTGCATTTCATTAAACAATAAAGAAAGAGGCTGTTCCATCGAGAGTTCCAATTCTCTAATTCGGGCTTGATAGGAATCCGCCGCTTCGGAAGAGATGTCTTGATTTTGGGCTAATGTCTGTTCAAGTTGCGATCGCACTTCCAAAAGGGCATCACGTTGTCGCAGAATTCGATCATAATATTTTGGCGATAAACCACTTAAAATTTGGCTAACAGGCTTGCCCAAAATTGTATTGATCTGAGAAATGAGATCGTAAATTCGCGATTTAGCCATATTTCCTTGTCGCCCAACTATTTATAATCCGAAAATCAATATTTTATTTACTACCCCCGCCTAGTAATTAAAAGAGTAGCTGAAAAATTTGACAAAACTAACCTAAATTTCAATATCTCATAAAAAAAAGCTATTAGCTCAAAAAATGATCTAGAAGATTTATCAAAGCAGGATCGGGTGCAGCCTCGGTTTTGGCATAAATAAAATAATGTTTGAGCTTTGACCCTGAACCTTCAAACCTGAGTGCGGATCAAGGAATAGAAATATTAGTAACCACACCTGGCTTGGCACCAGTGACATTCACAGTTTGATCTTTTAGATTTGCTACAGCTTGACTCCCATTTACCCAGATATTTTTTTCGGCTTGGCGATAGTTAACATTTCCTTGGGCAGCGATCGCTTGACTGCCAATTGACCATTCAGCCTGATCTGCGGTGATTTCCGATTGATTGGAACTAGAAGTTGCTTTAATTTTGCCAATCACTTGCACAATTGCCTTTGCCAAATTTACATTTCCCGACTCTGCTAATACTTCGATCCCCCGTTTTTTACTTACGGCTATCAGCGAGTTTGGCAAAATTACTATCTGCTTAGCGATTTCCCAAGTAAGTTTGCTCGTATCCACCTGAAGATCCAACTTTGGCGCTTTAGCCCGCACCTCCCCTTCAAGGCTGATCATTTCGGTGCGAATTGACCATAGACCTTTGTTAGCCCGCACCCGAAAATCTGACTGGGTTTGGCGCACGCCAAAAGGGTAGGGAGAAGTAACTGTATCTTTGTTTGCATCCCAGATAAAAGTAGAGCCAATTAATTTTAGTGATGGCTTCACCGCTAGGGCAATTACATCCTGCTCCACCCGAAACTCATTGATACTGGGCTTGGCTTTTAGCGCTTTGCCGGTAATGGTAATTTGGCGATCGGGCTTTTCTACTTTTACTTTTTCGGTAGCCGTCAGCAAATCTAAATCAGATTGCCAACTGAGCTTCTCCGAGGTGACAACTACATTTTCTTGCAGCGCGATCGCTTTAGCCTTGCCCCTAAGATTGATTGCTCTACTAGTCTGATCTACTGAGCCAATTTGTGCTGAAGCCTGCATGATCGCTTTGCCATCACGAAAGAATTTACCCGTCACATCATATACATCGGTGGTGCGAGATACTTGATTAAACTCCGCCCGCCTAGCCTTTACTTCCCAAATTTGTTTGCCCTTAGCGTCATACTCAGTCAGCACAACTGTGGATAGGCTTGAGCCTGCGGGCTTGTTAGCATCCTTAGAATTCTCTGCGGATTTATCAATAGGTTTTGGCGAAATTATCCACCATATCCCCAAGCCACTTCCAGCCAACAAGGTACTGACGATCAAAATTCTACTTAAACTCTCAGCCCATGGTTTGGACATTATTTCTTTTTGCCCCAAGCACTAGAAAATTTTTGCATAAATGATAGCATCTGTTTTGGCAAGCTTTTAGTCAACTCCACCGATTGCTCGAGCTTTTTGGGCGACAGCCCCTGCATCTGGGTAATCTCATAAACTGGCATCTCTCCTAGTTTGGCAGAAATTCGCAAGGATGTGGTTTTGCCCATCACTGCTTGATTTTTGATTTGGTTAAACACAGTATTTGAAACCAGCAAGGTAGTTCCAAGTTCGCGGTTAGCTGATTCAATTAGATTAGCTAAAATTACGGTTGCACCCAATACCGCATTGGTATTAGCTTCTTTTGCTGGATTAGGTTGATTAGCGATCGCTACCTTAAGGACTGAGCCAAAGTGAACCCCAATACTTAGACGCAATGGTTGATAAGAGAGGGTTTGAAAGTGATTATTAATTTCTTTTATCGCCCGCACCATCTCAACCCCGGCCCATACTGACCGATTAATTGCTTCGGCTTCTCCCATATCTCCGTCAAACAAAGCCACAAATCGATTGCCCATATAACTAGTGGTTTTACCGCCATACTCAGTCACAATTTGATTCATGCGCCGAAAATAGCGACTCATAGTGTAAATCACATCATAGGGAAATCTTACCTCATCAAAATCTGCACCGCCACGAATAGCCACAAACATTACTGCCGCCGCTTTTTCCTCGCCAATAGAGCCGCTAGATAACTGACTTTCAACAATGTCAATATCTTCATTGTCAATTACCAAGCGCCGCACCACTACATCCCCAGTTACACCTGTCTGGCAAGAAAGGCGAATATTAGCAGGGAATCCTAAATTTTTAGTTAATGCCTGCTCTCGGCTGGTTGGAGGCGTGCAATTTTCTATACCCTCAACTACCAAAATCCGACAGGTAGAACATTGAGCATTACCGCCACATACATAGGTAATCGGAATATCTGCCTCCCTGAGTGCTTCCAGGATCAACTCCGTCTCGTTAATTTCAACATCCTTCAAATCGGGTAAGCAGTGAATTTTTGCCATAGTTTGAGATTCCTTAAAATCAATCCAATTCTCAGCATTAATTACGATCATAAACCTAGTCTGGATTTAAATTATGTCAAAAGCAGCAGGTTAGGTTAAATTTAGCATTATCTAAAATATAAATAGTATCTAGATTAAATACATCTATTTTTACGTTTTGGTATTACTCAAATTGTAAGAGTAAATAAATTGTAAGAGTAAAGAAAGATTTACTTAAACTATTTTTGTTAAAAGTGCAAGTTATGAGACAGATTCATGCATATATTGTCCAAAATGATCAAACTCAAAGACGCTATGACTTGGTGGCTGGAGTAAATAAAATTGGGCGAGAAGCAGATAATTTAATCGTGGTTAGAGATGATTTACGCAGTCTGTCTAGATATCATGCTGAAATTCATCTAACGGCAGAAGATTGCTGTCTCATAGATCTAAATAGTTCTAATGGTAGTTACATCAATCAGCAAAGAATATCTAGGCAAAATTTAGAGAATGGAGATGTGATTCAATTTGGCGATGTTTCATTTAATTTTTTTCTTGAGTTAAGTAGCGAATTAAGTATCGAGTTAAATACTGCAGAAGAAAGAGTAAATTCTGACTTGTCAATTATGACGGAGATTGTGCCTGATTCATCTCGATTAGAAATACGCGATTTGTTAAGTTTCAAGAATGATAATTCCAACAAATTTGACTCTCATAAATCTAGCTCTAATAAATCGGTACTGATGCTGAAGGAGGAAGATGTACAGCAGCGCAATACCAACAAATTAAGAATCTTGCTAGAAGTCACTCAACAATTATCTTTACTTCAGTCTTATGAGCTAATCCTAAATAGGATTCTGGAATTATTATTTGAGATTATGAATGTGGATCGAGGTGTAATCTTAATGTTAAATGAGCATACCCAGAGCTTATCACCAAAGGCTTTCAAAATCCGCGATCGCCAAGAATCGAGTTTCAACTTTTATAGCGAAAGTATTGCCCAATATGTTTTTAATAATGGATTAGCAATTATTTCCGATAATGCCAAACTTGACGAAAGATTTATTGGCGCCCAATCCGTAATTATACAGGCTATTACCGCGACCATGTGCGTGCCACTTAAGCCCAGTAAGAAAGTAATTGGCGTAATGTATGTGGATAATCTTTCAATCGCGAATTTATATACCAGGGAAGACCTAGAATTTTTGACCAGTCTAGCTAATCAGGCGGCGATCGCGATCGAGAACTTTCAATTACGTCAAGAACTACAACTTGAAGCAATTCAGAGAACTAGATTAGAACGTTTCTTTCCCCTAGCAGTAATGCAACGACTAGCGGAGGGAGATGAGTTAGAGAAAATTATTGAAACCAACGTAACTGCTCTATTTTGTGATATTTCAGGGTTTACCGAACTTGCCGCAAAAATGCCACCTCGCCAGGTTTTAGAGATGTTAAATGAATATTTTAATGTAATGGTTGAGGATATTGTATTTGAGTATGAAGGCACTTTAGAAAAATATATTGCTGATGCTTTATTAGCTGTATGGGGTTCTCCTTATCAGCGAGAAGATGACACTATTCGGGCAGTTAAAGCAGCAATTGGCATGCAACGGGCGATGATTTCATTGAATCAAATTTGGGTGCAAACAAACCGTGATTTACATATTCAGATTCATATTGGCTTAAATTCGGGCAAAGTTGCAGCAGGAAATATAGGCTCAAAAAAATTAATTCAATACACCAATATTGGAGACACCATGAATGTTGCCAGTAGGATTTGTAACGTGGCTAAAGCTGGAGAGATTTTGATTTCAGAATCTACCCTGGCTCAAATTAAAAACTTTGATATTCCAGTTGAGCCAATCTTACCAGTTTTAGTTAAAGGGAAATTAGAGCCACTTAATCTCTTTCGTGTGCTTTGGCAAGAATTTCAGTAATACTAGTTGTAAGATCTGAGTTGCTCTTATGTGGAATTATTTTGATATCTTGCTAACACCTGCTGAGTTTTGGTTTTAAGTTTTGCCTTTAAATTTTGTCAGACCCTCGATTTTCCTCATAGAGTGGAGCGGGTTTTTGCTTGATACGAGTAACTATTGGTCTAACTCTTTTGATTACACTCGTAATAAACTTATAGTTAGGCAAAGATACGTTGGTAATATATCCCGCTTCCGCAATTATTGTTGGTGAAGCAGAATTCATCGCAGTAACGATTAGCTCCTGTTCATTGCGATCAATGGTTGGTGAAAGTATGACCATGCCTGGCGGAACACTGTTTTGGCTGGTCTGAAGTATACGGAATTTTTGCTTGCCCAATTCATTACTATATTGATCATATTCTGGCTTTGAGACTGCTCCCGCTACTACTGTTCCAGCACTCACCATTTCTAGGATCGCTTTAGGGGTAGGAGCGAATACAATTTCTGATAGCTTCAAACCATATAAATCAAAGATCGGAAGATAGTAACCTGTGGCTGAACCAACTTGACCTAGAGCAATAACCTGATCTTCTAGATCAGAAATATTTTTTAATTGACTATCTTTTTTGACCACGAATACCGAGTGTAAATTTGCGGCTCCCTGAATTGGAAATAATGGGATGTATTGTTCCTGTGAGATGGCGATCGCTGCCAAACCAGGTGGAGCAAAAACTATTGACCAAATACGGCGTTGGATTTGTTCAAGCGCCTTGACCTCATTAAAGGCAGGTTCTAGCTCAATTACTGAATTAGTCTGAGCCGCAAGGTGATCTTTGAAACGCGCATATTGATCTATCGACTTTTTAGCCTCGCCATAACCGACAATCCCTACAATCAGCTTATTTCTACTGATCGACCTTTCTTGACTACAGCTGACCAACAACCCTAAGAGAAAATGACTAAGCACTAGGCGACGTGAAAACATAATTTAATAAACATTAATAAACGTGAATGAGGTTTATAATTTTCTTGTCAGCATTTTAGAGCTTATATGTTTAATAATCTCAGACTTGGAGCAAAGTTTAACCTAGTTTTGCTCACCACATTTCTAATTTGTATTTCGATCAGTGGTGTTGCCTTGTCAGCGATTCTAAATAAAAATGCTGAGACTCAAATAATCGCTAAAGCTCAGGTCTTAATTCAGACAATGAACTCTGTTCGCAATTACACCAGTACCCAAATAAATCCACAACTAGCGGCTAGATTAGAAACTGAAGCAGAATTTCTGCCCCAAACTGTGCCTGGTTACTCGGCCCGAGAAGTGTTTGAGCATTTGCGGACAAATAAAGACTATGCTGATTTTTTTTACAAAGAAGCTACACTCAATCCGACAAATCTCAGAGATAAAGCTGATGTTTTTGAATCGGATTTAATTCAGAAGTTTCGCAATGATGCGGCTATGAAAGAATTGACTGGCTTTCGTTCGATCCCAGGTGGTGACTTATTCTACATTGCCCGTCCTATTGCCATTGGCAAAGAGAGTTGCCTACGCTGTCACAGCACTCCAGAAGCTGCGCCAAAAAGTATGTTAGCCAGCTATGGGCGTGAGAATGGATTTGGTTGGAAGCTTAAAGAAATTGTGGGAGCACAGATTATTTCGGTTCCCGCTCTAGAAATTAACGCTAATGCCAAACAATCTTTGTTATTTGTGATGATTGCAGTCTGTAGCATTATCGCGATCGCCATATTTTTAATTAATCTGCTTCTAAGAATTACAGTAATTTCGCCGCTCAGAAGAATGGCTCGAGTTGCCCAAGAAGTGAGCACAGGCAAAATGGATTCTGAGTTTACGCAAACGTCCCATGATGAGATTGGGGTTCTAGCAGAGGCTTTTAATCGGATGAAGCTCAGCCTAGCGATGGCGATGGATATGCTCAATAAGCCTGATTAAATTTTTAAAACTAAAGTAAGCGTAGACGAAATTTTGCGGCTAGTTGAGAGTCTGGGATTTTATTAGCGATCAGCTCAATAAGTTGTGATTGAGCAGAAATCTGATTTTTGAGTATATTTTTTAAAATCACTTTTGCCATTGGTCCAATTATATCAGTTAGCTCTCGCTCGCAGCGATCAATAAAATCCTGACTAATTTTTGCTTCTTTTGGCGATTCAAGTTCTGACAAAGATCTAGATTTAGTCCTGTCTGGATTTTCTGAGCTAATATCATCCGAATTTAGAGCAATATTTAGATCAATGTTCAGATCAATTGTAGCGATCGCTGCTTTAATCTCAGCCTTGAAGTTTGAATGGCGACTAACTGGAATGTGTTTAATCAATCGCTCGATCAAATCTGATGGACTTGAAGCTTGGGAACTTGCTTGCTTAAATAAAATTGTGGCGATCGGTCCAATATAATTTAGCAAAATTGGTTCAAGCTTGACCTGCATATAAGAGAGATAGCTGGTAAACTGTGAAGCCCTTAAGGACTGAATTGGATCGGGATGATCAGGCACAATATTTGTTCGCAGATTTGTTGATAAAGGCTTCATGATAATTGTCTCAGCAGCAGATGTTAAAGAACGAATCATCGTTTGAAGATCAACTTTGAATCCAGTTGCAGCTAATAATGCTTGGTTTAAATCTTTAGCTGAAGCAAAACGTCCGTTCGGAGATTTTCGCAAACATTGCATGATCACGGCTTCCAATTGAAATGATAAGCTTTCACAATTAGGTTGCAAGCGGATTGATTTTGGAGGTACAGAGACATGGGAGCGCAACCAGCAAGTACCTCCTGCCGAATTCCCTTCTATGCTACAGCCAAAAGGATCAGAGCCACTCAACATCTCATACAGGATCATGCCAATACTATAAATATCTGCCCGCAGATCGATGTCTTTTCTCGCTTCAATTTGTTCGGGAGCAGCATATTGAAAAGTGCCCATAAATAAACCAGTATTTGTAAAGGTATGATCTTTACTAAAAACCTTAGCAATGCCAAAATCTAAAACCTTAACTAATTCACCTAAAGTGGTTGGGATCAAAAAAATATTTTCTGGCTTTAAGTCGCGATGCAAAATCTTAACTAGATCATTTGAGTTGGCACGATCATGGGACATCACCACACCTTCATGGGCTTTATTCAATCCCTCACAGACTTGGGAAATAATTCCTAAAGCTCTTTCTACAGAAAGTCTTTTTTCTTTTTGCAAAAGCTGACCCAAAGTTTGTCCTTGCAAATATTCCATCACATAAAAAGGATAGCCTTCACTAGTGATGCCATAGTCTTTTACTTGCACCACATTTTCGCTTTGAAGTGCGGCACAGATCAAAACCTCGCGCTCAAATCGCTGCTTCAAATCTCCTTCTTCTAGTAGTTTCTCCTTGAGTAATTTTAAGGCTACCTGTTGACCAAGTAGGGTATCTACAGCCAAGAAAACATCCCCCATTCCACCACCGCCCAAGTGACTAGTTATGCGGTATCGGTAGCGATCGCCAACTGTACGACCGATCCAAGAATTTGAATGCTGAGGAGTGAACATGAGGACTAATTCCTGGTAATTGCACTTTAGTGGTATGGTCACAGATAAATTTTACCTTATTCAAACTACTTAACTCGCCCATCCCGATACTGGTAGACTTTTAAAATTCTTGTTCCTCATTTTTGCCATTATTGAAGACTAGAGCACGATTCGACAGAGTCAAACTTCAAGTTGCTAAATTGACCAGAGGCGATTGCTATTTATCATAAGCACTGTAATATCTGTGGCTGTGTTTCGTAATCCTCTTTTTCTTTCTGCCAAACTTCTACCAGAACCCATGCTAATTACTAAAACTAATTCTTGGGAATTCATGATTAATAGCTCAACTATTCTTGAATTTTAAGAGTTATAGGACTTAAGCAGTGACTCTAGATTTAGTACTTACTAGGGAGAAGATTGGCATCAAAACACTAAGTGTAAACAATTCGCATAAGTCCTAAGTTTATGAAATAAACCCTTAATTTGAAATAACTTCCTAAACATTTTGAGCGGGAGTTCAAGCCTTTCTAGTGTCTCTCTATCTAATTGGCTGAATCACCCATGGCAATGTTAAGATCGAGGTGTGAGGTTAAAAATTTAATGGACGGATACATCT